>Ga0255275_1000086_pt1 | contig 11445 bp, 12 predicted proteins | sample AtltaT_2_FD_183710 | JGI IMG/M metagenome (GOLD analysis project Ga0255275, IMG submission 183710) | Metatranscriptome of freshwater microbial communities from Altamaha River, Georgia, United States - Atl_UVDOM_RepA_8h (Metagenome... | ecosystem: Environmental > Aquatic > Freshwater > River... | reverse complement strand
GGCAGATCGGACTAATTAATTGAAAGCACTCCAAGACATCAAGGTTCTCGAACTGGGGCAACTGATCGCAGGACCGTTCGCAGCCAGGACACTGGCTGATTTCGGCGCCGACGTGATCAAGGTCGAACCTGACGACATAGGCGACCCGCTGCGCAAATGGCGGATGCTGCGCGACGGCACTTCGGTTTGGTGGGACGTGCAATCGCGCAACAAGCGCTCGGTCTGCCTCGACTTGCGCAGCGAGGCCGGGCAGGAAGCCGTGCGTGAGCTGGCCCGCGAAGCCGACGTCCTGATCGAAAACTTCAAGCCCGGCAAGCTCGAGGAGTGGGGCCTGGGCTGGGACAGCCTTCATGCGCTGAATCCGCGGCTGATCATGCTGCGGATTTCGGGCTACGGCCAGACCGGCCCGTACCGCGACAAGCCGGGCTTCGGAGTGCTGGGCGAGGCGATGGGAGGGCTGCGGCACCTGACCGGCGAGCCCGGGCGCGTGCCAGTGCGGGTCGGCGTGTCGATCGGCGACACCTTGGCGGCACTGCATGGGGTGATTGGCATCCTGACGGCGCTGCACCACCGCACCGCGCACGGAGGCGAGGGCCAGTGCATCGACGTCGCGCTCTACGAGGCCGTGTACAACGTGATGGAGAGTTTGCTGCCCGAGTACGACGCGTTCGGCGCCGTGCGAGAGCGAGCGGGCAGCGCCTTGCCCGGCATCGCGCCGACCAACGCGTATCGCTGCCGCGCGGGCGACTACGTGCTCGTGGCCGGCAACGGCGACAGCATCTTTCGCCGCCTGATGCGTGCCATCGGGCGCCACGACCTGGCCGACGACGCGCAGCTGGCGCACAACGACGGGCGCGTGGCTCGCAGCGAGGAGCTCGACCGAGCCATCGAGGCCTGGACCGAGACACGAGAGCGCGACGAGGTGCTTGCGATGCTCGATGCGGCCCAGGTACCGGTTGGCCGTATCTATTCCGTCGCTGACATTGCGTCGGACCCGCAATACCTGGCGCGCGGCATGATCGTCGACGGGCCGGCCTGCAACGGCGGCACGATCAAGATGCCGGGCATCGTCCCCAAATTAAGCGCAACGCCGGGCGCGATCGCGTTCGCGGCGCCACGCCTGGGTCAGCACACGTCGGACTTGCAAGACGGTGGATGGCCGGTGCGCAAAAACCCAGAGGAGTACGTGCCATGAAGCACGGCAGGGGCACTCGCCTCCTGATCAACGAAGTCGCCACTCGCGACGGCTTTCAAATGGAAAGCGGGTTCGTCGATAGCGGTGACAAGATCGCGCTGCTTGACAGGCTGAGCAACGTTGGGTACGCGAAGATCGAAGTCACCTCGTTCACCTCCGCCAAGGCGATCCCCGCACTGGGCGATGCGGAAGCAGTAATGCGAGGCATCCAGCGCCAGCACGGGGTGGTGTACACCGCGTTGATCCCCAACGTGCGCGGCGCCGAGCGGGCGCTGGCTTGCGATGTGCAGGAGTTCAACGTCGTGATGTCGGTCAGCGCCACGCACAACCTGATCAACCTGCGCATGACGCAGGCCCAGTCGTTCCGGCAGCTGGCCGACGTGGTGGCATTGGCGACACAGCGCGGCGTGCCCGTCAACGCGTCGCTGTCCTGCGCCTTTGGTTGCCCCATGGAAGGCGATATCGAACCGGCGGCCGTGCTGTCGTGGATTCGTCGCTTCAACGAGCTGGGCGTGCAGGGCGTAACGCTGTGCGACACCACGGGGATGGCGTTCCCGACACAGGTGCAGCACCTGTGCGATGCGGTGCAGACGCAATACCCGTCACTCGAGTTCACCGTTCATTTTCACAACACACGCGGCATGGGGCTCGTGAACGCCGTGGCCGCCGCGGAAGCCGGTATCCGCCGGTTCGACACCTCGTTGGGCGGCATTGGGGGCTGCCCTTACGCGCCGGGCGCGACGGGCAACGTGGCGACCGAGGACGTGGTACACATGTTCGACTGCATGGGCTATGAGACGGGTATAGATCTGCCGGCCGTGATCGATGCCGCACGAACCCTGCGCGAGATCGTGGCTCATCCGCTCTCTGCGCAGGTGTCGCAAGCGGGCCCGCGACTGACCCGCCATCCGCCACCCGCGGACATCGAGGCTATTCGTGCGCGAGCGCTGGCGCGATGACCGGCCGCTTCTGGTCGCCTGCGGCCGCCTTGGCCTCCTCGGCCAACCCGCAGCGCGTTCCCAGCTGCTTCACCAAACTACCAGGAGACAAGACATGAAACCTTTCACCCTCTTCCGCCGCACCACGCTGCTGGCCGGCCTTGCCCTATGCGGTGGCATGGCGTTCGCGCAGACGCCGATTCACCTCACGCTGAGCCACAATGCGGCGCCCGGCAACCCGAAGGCCGAAGGTGCGCTGCACTTCGCCGACCTGGTGAAAAAGCGCAGCAACGGCCGCATCACGGTGCAGGTCGCCGGCGCGGCGCAGCTGGGCGAGGACACCACCTCGCTGACTTCGATGCGCACCGGCACGCTCGACATGAGTGTGAATTCGCAGGGGCCCGTGTCCGCCGTGGTGCCCGAGATTGCCGCGCTCGGCATGCCTTTCCTGTTCTCGTCGCTGCCACAGGCATGGAAGCTGCTCGACGGCCCGATCGGCCAGGACCTGGCCAAGAAGTTCGAGGCCAAGAACCTGGTGGTTCTGGCCTGGTGGGACAACGGCATCCGCCAGACCACGAACAACAAGCGCCCGATCACCAAGCCCGACGACCTGAAGGGCCTGAAGCTGCGCACACCGGCCGACCCGGCCACCGTGGACCTGTTCCAGGCGATGGGCGCGAGCACGCAGCAGATCAACTTCTCCGAGCTATACGTCGCGCTGCAGTCGGGTGTGGTGGACGGCCAGGAAAACCCCCTGGCCAACATCCATTCGTCGAAACTGTACGAAGTCCAGAAGTACCTTTCGCTCACGCGCCACAAGTACGAATCGATGCCTTTCCTGATGAGCGGCATCACCTGGAAGAAGCTGTCTGCCGACGACCGCAAGTTGATCCGCGAAGCGGCACAGGAGGCCGCGAAATTCGAGCGCAACCTGATGCTCGAGTCAGACGACAAGCTCATCGCCGAGTTCCGCAAGATGCCCGGCGTGCAGATCAACGAACCCGACCTGGCACCGTTCCGTGCCGCCACGCAGAAGGTCTGGGACAAGTGGGAACAGCTGCCTTTCGGCGCATTCGTCAAGACGCTTCGCGCGGAAGCCGCCAGGCACTGACCGCTCGCACGTGACAACCGGCTCCCGCAACCGCGGGAGCTTGTCGCGCACAGATGCGCGCAGCCCGGAAAGGCCTGCGCGGCATCAAAGAATCCGCTACACACAGGAGACATAGATGACCCATCAAATCTGGGCCGCACGAGTGGCCCACCGCGTGAATGCGGGCATTGAATTCGCGTGCAAGGCAATCTTGCTCGTCACCGGTTTTTGCCTGCTGGCCGTGCTGGTGCTCAACGTCATCGTTCGGTACATCCTCGAGGGCAGCATGGGCGAGTTGTCCGAGTTGCCTTCGTTGCTCTTTCCGTGGTTCGTAATGGGCGGCATTGTGCTGGCCGCGGTGCGCGGGGCGCACGTGGCGATGCAACTCACATTGCACAGCCTGCCGTCCGATGGCCGGCGCTGGCTGGCGATCGTCATCCATGTGGTCTCGGCGGCCGTGTTCCTGATGCTTGCCTGGTACTCGGTAGAGAACACGATGATCGCGCACGACGAGCAAAGCACCATCCTGCACGTGCCGGGCAGTGTCGGCTATTCGGCGCTGGTAGTCGCCTTCCTGCTGGTGGGCGTCAGCAGCCTGACGGCGCTGCTGCGTTACGGCGTGGCGCGCGAGGAAATCGTGGTCGACCTGGCAGCGGATGCGGGAGGCATCGTATGAGCTGGATCATGATCGCCGCATTCGCGGTACTGCTGGTGCTGTCGTTCCCCGTCGGCTATGCCCTCGTCATCGCCGCGTCCGTGGCGCTGTTCTGGACGGCCCAGGTACCGATGCTGGCCGTCGTGCAGCAGATGTTCGCCCCCACCCAGTCGTTCCCGATGATCGCCATCCCCTTCTTCGTGATGGCGGGTGACCTGATGATGGCGGGCAAGCTGGGCCGGGCGCTCATCGAATTCGCGACCGACCTGGTCTCCCGCTTTCGCGGAGGCCATGCGCAAGTGAGCGTCCTGGGCTCCACGCTGTTCGGCGGCGTGTCGGGCTCCGCCGTGGCCGACGCCACCGCGCTAGGCGCCGTACTGATTCCCTGGCAAAAGAAAGTGGGCTATCCGCCGGCGTTCTGTGGCGCCACGATGGCTGCGTCGTCGACGATCGACATCCTCATCCCGCCGTCGATTCCGCTGATCCTCTACGCGCTCATCTCCAACGTGTCCATCGGCGCGCTGTTCTACGCGGGCATCCTCCCGGGACTGTTGCTCGCCGTGGGATTCCTTGTGGTCTGCAACATCAGCGCCCGGCTGCGCGGATTTCCTTACGAGAAGAACCCGCTGTCCTGGAGGGTAATGGGGCGACGCGCAGTTTTCGCCTTGCCGGCTCTGCTCATGCCGGTGTTCGTCCTAATCGCGCTGCGCTTCGGCATCGCGACACCCACCGAGATCAGCACCATTGCCGTGGTGTACGCGATGCTTTGCGCCAGCCTCATCTATCGCGACCTCACGTTCAAGCGCGTCTGCAACGCGATGATCACGGCTGGCGTAGCCACTGGTATCGTGATGATGCTGATCATGGCGTCGTCCGTCGTGGGCTGGATGCTCACCATCGATCAGGTGCCTGAAGGCATCGTTCATTGGGCCAAGCAATTCGTGCACTCGCAAGCCGCGATGCTCTTGCTGATCAACGCCGTGCTGCTGTTCGCCGGCATGTTCCTCGACCTGCCAGCCGCCATCTTGCTGTTGGGGCCGCTGTTGATTCCGCTGGCCCAGAACTTCGGCATCGACTTGCTCCAACTGGGCATCGTGATGGTGGTGAACCTGGCCATCGGCCTGTACACGCCCCCCGTGGGAACGACGCTCTTCATCGGCGCGACGCTCTCCAAGGCAAAGATCGGCGCCACCGTCAGGGAACTGCTGCCCTTCTACGCCGTCGGACTGCTGGTGCTGGCCGCCTTTACCTACATCCCGGCACTGACGCTGCGCGGCTGATCGACACACGTCATGATCCAACAAACCATCGGATTCATCGGGCTGGGCGCCATGGGGCAGAACGCCGCGCGCCGCCTGCTCGGAGCGGGCTACCGGGTGCAGGGCTTCGACCTGCGCCAGTCCAGCCTCGACGCATTTCTCGACGCGGGGGCGCTGCCCACGCTTCACGACCGTTACGGAATTTCTACCGATGCGATGGTCGCGTCGGTCAAGGGCTGGCTATGAAAACACCTTCGATCTTCAACAACATCAACCGCGTCGTCCAAGGGCGCGGCGCCATCGAATCCCTGCCGCAGGAAGTGGCCCGCCTGGGCGGCACCCGCATCCTGATCGTCACCGACCCGGGCATGATCAAGACCGGCATACCGGCACGCGTTGCGTCCCTGCTGTCTGCGTATCCGGTCGAGATCTACGCCGACATCGAGGCTGACCCGAGCGTCCAGAACGTCGAGGCCTGCGCGCGCTTCTTGATCGAGCATGCGTTCGACCTGGTCATCGGTTTGGGCGGAGGCAGCCCGATCGACGCGGCCAAGTGCGCCTCCATCCTGGCGACCAATGGCGGTCAGCTGTCCGACTACCTGGGCATCGAAAAGGTGCCGAAGCCGGGCTTGCCGAAGATCTTCATCCCCACCACCGCCGGCACCGGCAGCGAAGTGACCAATGTGGCGGTGCTGAGCCTGAAAGAGCAGCACACCAAGAAGGGCGTCGTCAGCCGTTACCTGATGGCCGATGTCGCGTTGCTCGATGCCGAGCTCACCGTCGGTCTGCCGGGGCGCATCACCGCGGCCACGGGCATGGACGCGCTGACACACGCCATCGAGGCGTACGTCTCGCGTTTCGCCCAGCCGCTGACGGACGCGTTCGCGCTGGAAGCGATCACCAGGATCGGCCGGTCGCTGCGCACCGCCGTCCACCACGGCGCCAACATCGACGCGCGCGAAGATCTGCTGGTCGCCAGCATGTACGCGGGCCTGGCGTTCGGCAGCGCGGCCACCGGCATGGTGCACGGCCTGGCCATGCCGCTGGGCGGCCTGTACAACATTCCTCACGGCATCGCAAACGCCGTGCTGCTGCCGCACGTCATGAAGTTCAACCTGGTGGCCGCCACCGAGCGCTTCGGACAAATCGCCCGCGCGCTCGGCGAAAACACCGAAGGGGTTTCGGCCCGCGCGGCGGCGCAGCGCGCCATCGATGCGGTGGTGTCGCTGTCGGCTGACATCGGCATCCCGCGCTATGTGGACGAACTGGGCATCCCCAGGGACGGAATTCCCGACATCGCCAAGGACGGCATGACCAATACGCGCCAGATACTTCCGAATCCTCGAGACGTGACCTACGAAGGTCTGCTCGCCATCCTGGACGAGGCATTCGCCCCACAACCCACCCCGTGCGCCTGAAGCAATCACAGCACGAAGCAACCGAGAACCTACAGATGCAAAAATACCAGATGTACATTGGCGGCGAATGGACCGATTCGTCCACCGGCCGCCATTTCGAGACGTTCAACCCCTACACCGGCCAGCCATGGGCCTTGATTCCGCGGGCCGATGCCGAGGACGTGGACCGCGCGGTGCGCTGCGCCGACCGGGTCCTGCGCCATTCCGAATGGCGCACCATGACAGCGAGCCATCGCGGCGAACTGATGCGCAAGCTCGGTGACGCGCTCGCCGAACACGCCGAGTTCCTGGCGCAGATCGAAGTCCGCGACAACGGCAAGCTGATCTCCGAGATGCGTGCGCAGACGACCTACCTGCGCCAGTGGTACTACTACTACGGCGGCCTGGCCGACAAGATCGAAGGCGCAGTCATCCCGACGGACAAGCCGGAACACTTCAACTACACGCGGCACGAACCCGTCGGCGTGGTCGGGGCGATCATCCCCTGGAATTCGCCGCTGTTGCTGGCCGCCTGGAAGCTGGCGCCGGCGCTCGCGGCAGGCGCGACGGTGGTCTTCAAGCCGTCCGAATACACGAGTGCGTCGTTGCTCGAATTCGCGAAAGTCTTCGACAGCGTCGGATTTCCCGCAGGCGTGCTGAACGTCGTCACCGGCTTCGGCGCCGAAGCGGGCACGCCGCTGGTCGAGCATCCGCTGGTGGCCAAGATCGCATTTACCGGCTCCGATGCAACGGGCAAGAAAATCTACGAAGCGGCCGCGCGCGGCATGAAGCGAGTCACGATGGAACTGGGCGGCAAGTCGCCCAACATCGTGTTCGCGGACGCCAATCAAGAGAATGCCGTCAAGGGCGTCATCTCGGGAATCTTCGCGGCCAGTGGGCAGACCTGCGTCGCAGGGTCGCGGCTGTTGGTGCAGCGTTCCATCCACGACGAATTCGTCTCGAAGCTGCTCACGCTCGCGCGCACGGCCAAGCTGGGTGACCCGATGAGCACGCAGACGCAAGTCGGGCCTGTCACGAATCAGCCTCAGCTCGCGAAGGTGATCGACTACATTGCCATCGCTCGCGCCGAAGGCGCCGAATGCGTGCTGGGCGGTCAGCGACCCACCGATCCCGCGCTGGCAGCCGGCTGGTTCGTCGAGCCGACGATCTTCACGGGCGTTCGCAACGACATGCGCATCGCGCAGGAAGAAGTCTTCGGCCCGGTGCTGTCGATCATTCCGTTCGACGACGAGGACGAAGCCGTGCAGATCGCCAACGACTCCATCTATGGCCTGGCCGCGGGCGTGTGGACCGAAAACATCCGCCGCGCCATGACGATTCCCGACAAGCTGGAAGTCGGCACCGTGTGGGTCAATACTTACCGCACGATGAGCTACCTTACGCCGTTCGGCGGCTTCAAGCAAAGCGGCCTGGGCAAGGAGAGCGGTCAGGACACGATCCGTGAATACCTGAGGACGAAGTCTGTCTGGCTGTCGTTCTCGCAGGATGTGCCCAACCCGTTCGTGTTGCGCTGATCAAGCTCCTCTCCCGGATGTGTTGGACCGCGCGCTGTTGGGGGTCTCCTTGATTTCAGTGCAAAAAGTGACGGTTCCGATCGCCAGCAACGGCGCGGCTCTGGTTTTATAAGTTGTTGATTTCAAAAGGATTGCTGTTCGCTGCGGCGGGGCGTATCTTTGGCTGCTTCCCGAGTCACAAGGAGCAGCGGCGATGCAAGGCTGGCAGACACCGTACTTGGGCCTGCGCGACCTCCCGCGTGAACTCACCGAGTTCGAGCTCCAGGCCTTCTTCAGCTTCAGTCGTGCCGAGCTTGAGCTGATCGCACGGCGGCGGGGCGACAACCACAAGTTGGGCCTGGCGCTGCACATCGGTTTCGTGCGCATGAGCGGCCGGCCGCTGAACAGCGTGCGTGCGGTCCCGGCGGTTCTGTCGCTGTAAGCCGCGCATAGACAATGGCGCATGGCCCCACTGCATCTCCAACTGGCAAACTCGACCCTGCGCCGCGTGATCAAACGGTTGCACTATCCGCTGGAGGTGATGCTGGTGTGCGTTCGCTGGTACGCGGCCTACGCGCTGAGCTTGCGAAACCTGGAAGAAATGATGGCCGAGCGTGGCGTCACCGTCGACCATGCCACTGTTCACCGCTGGACCCTGAAGATCTTGCCCGTCTTGGCCGGGGTTTTCCGCCGACGAAAACGCGCAGTCGGTGCCTCCTGGCTCATGGATGAGACCTACATCCTGGTGGGCGGACAATGGAAGTATCTGTACCGGGCCGTTGACCGGATGGGCCAGACCGTCGACTTTCTACTCACCGCCCGCCGTGACGAAGCTGCAGCACGTCGGTTTTTCGAGAAGGCCATCAACCTGCACGATGTCCCTGAGAAGATCACCATCGATAAGAGCGGTGCGAACACCGCCGCTGTCAGAGGGTTGATGGCGGACAGCGGTCTGGCGATTGAACTGCGCCAGTCCAAGTACCTGAACAACATTGTTGAGCAGGACCACAGGGCAATCAAGCGACGCGTCAGGCCCATGATGGGGTTCAAGACATTCAACACGGCCCGCCGACTGATCGCTGGCATTGAGACCATGCACATGATCCACAAGGGGCAGTTGAGCTGCCCCAACGGGTCACTCACGCCAGCGGCACAGCAGTTCTACAGCCTGGCGATCTGACGTCGACGCCAGCTACGGATTCAGCACGCCCGTTCGCCGCTAACGCGACAGAACCGCGCGCCGCGCCCGCGAGCTGGTTCCAGGCCTACCTGCCGCCCACGCCGGAGAAGATCGAGGCACTGGTCGACCGCGTCGCACGCGCCGGCTTCGGCACGCTGGTGGTCACGGTGGACACGGCCGTGCGCGGCAACGTCGAGAACTACGCGCGCGCCGGCTTCACGAGCCCGTTGCGGCCCGACCTCTCGCTGCTGTGGCAGGGCCTCACGCATCCGCGCTGGAGCGCCGGCACCTTGCTGCGCACCCTCGTCACGCGGGGCATGCCGCACTTCGAGAACAACGACACCGACAAGCGCACGCCCATTGTGGCGCGCAGCGTGGTGCGCGATTTCTCCGGCCGCGCGCACCTCGACTGGTCCGCAATCGCCCGCATTCGCGCGCAGTGGCAGGGCCGCTTCGTGCTCAAGGGCGTACTGCATCCGCTGGATGCGCTGCGCGCGCGCGACCATGGTCTCGACGGCGTGATCCTTTCCAACCACGGCGGACGCCAGCTCGATGGCGCCGTGTCGCCCTTGCGCGTGCTGCAAGCCGCTCGCGCGGCAGTCGGCAGCCTGCCGATCATGGTGGACAGCGGCTTTCGCCGCGGCTCGGACGTGCTCAAGGCGCTCGCGCTGGGCGCCGACTTCGTGTTCGTCGGCCGGCCCTTCAACTACGCCGCAACTATCGCCGGTGCCGAGGGGGTCGCGCATGCGGTGAACATCCTGCTGCGCGAGATCGACTGCGACCTCGGCCTCCTCGGGGTCAACAGCATCGACGATCTCGGGCCGCAACACCTGCTGCGCCGCGGAGAGGTGCCGGACTTCGGGCTGCCGGCGCTGCCCCAGCCGCGCGCGAATTGAAAACAATTCTGCCGCACGTCGTCGATCAGATCCCAACGTGTCCTCACGTGGCGCGAGCGCATTCCAGGAGTTCATCGAGGGCTGCGCGGAGGTGAGCCGGCAAGTCCAAACTGCCAGCAGGGGAAGGCGCGAACGCAATATAGACCGTAAGCTGCTCGCCTGTCTCTGTGTTGTGCAACCGTTGCAAAGCCACTGAAGTATCAAAGGGCTGTGTAAAGGCTTGAACAACAAGCCTCCACGCTCACTCACCCGGACGTGATCGCCGCGGGTCGCCCAAAGACATACCCACCAAGTGCTCGTGGAACATCCGCGCGGCGGCGGAGAGCGGGGCGCCGGCGCTGGTAGCCACCAGCAGGCGGCGGGTGGCCCAACCGTCGCTCAGCGCGATCACCTGCAGCCCCAAAGCGCGGGCCTGCTGACGGCAAACCGCCAGCGGCAGCACGCCGATACCCAGATTCGCGGCGATCATCTGGCACATGGCGTCGAAACTGCGAACCTGGATGCGCAGCCGCAGTGGTCGCCCTTCCTCTTCCGCCGCGCGCGAAGTCAGTTCCAGAAGAGAGCTGCCCCGGTTCAGACCGACGAAATCGTGTTCCAGCACTTCGTTGAACGCGACCCGCCGCCGCCGCGCCAACGGGTGCGCCTTCGCGCAAGCCAGCACCAGCGTGTCGGTCTGGAACGGACGCACATCCAGACCGTGGACCGGCGTTCCCTCGGCAAACACGCCGATATCAGCCAGCCCCTGCACCAGCGCGCGAACGATCTCCCCGCTGAGTTGCTCCTCCACTTCGACATGGATGCGGGGATGCTGCTCGAAAAACGCCGCTAAACAGATTGGCAGGAACTCGGTTAGTGCCGACATGTTCGCCCATAGCCGCACATGCCCCTGCAGCCCCCGCATGTGTTCCTGCAACTCCGCGCTGAATCGCTCGAATCCCTGGAACAGCCGCAAGGCGTGTTGCATGACCATGTGGCCGGCCGGCGTCAGCATCACGCCCTTGGACGAGCGGTCCAGCAACTGCAAGCCTACGGTGTCTTCAAAATCCGACAGCCGCCGGCTGGCCGCCGACACGGCCAGGTGACAGGCCGCCGCGCCGCCGGTGATGCTGCCCGTCTGCGCCACGGCACAGAACAGCCTCAGCGTCACGAAGTCCACCCGTGCGGGATTCATCAGCCAGCTCATTTGCGCGGAGTATAGCGGGTTCTGTCGCGTTAGCGGCGAACGGGCGTGCTGAATCCGTAGCTGGCGTCGACGTCAGATCGCCAGGCTGTAGAACTGCTGTGCCGCTGGCGTGAGTGACCCGTTGGGGCAGCTCAACTG
>Ga0255275_1000082_pt1 | contig 11553 bp, 11 predicted proteins | sample AtltaT_2_FD_183710 | JGI IMG/M metagenome (GOLD analysis project Ga0255275, IMG submission 183710) | Metatranscriptome of freshwater microbial communities from Altamaha River, Georgia, United States - Atl_UVDOM_RepA_8h (Metagenome... | ecosystem: Environmental > Aquatic > Freshwater > River... | reverse complement strand
CGGTCAGGCTGTGCGCCCCGATGCGGCAGAATTGGTGCACGGCGGTGAAGCCGCCGAGGATGGCGTAGTCCTCCACCACCACGTGCCCCGCGAGCTGGGCGTTGTTGGCAAAGATGCAATGGTCGCCGACCTGGCAGTCGTGCGCGAGATGCACGTACGCCATGACCCAGTTGTCGTTACCCAGGCGCGTGACGCCCGCGTCCTGCACCGTGCCGCGGTTAAACGTGCAGAATTCGCGGATGGTGTTGTTGTCGCCGATCTCGAGGCGCGTGTCCTCGTCGCGATACTTCTTGTCCTGTGGCGCTTCGCCGAGCGACACGAACTGGAAAATGCGGTTGTTCGCACCGAGCCGGGTGTGGCCGACGATCACGGCATGCGGACCGATGCGGCAGCCGGGACCGATTTCGACGTGCGGACCGACGATGCTGTAGGCGCCGATCTCGACGTCGTCCGCGACACGCGCTGCGGGATCGACCAGCGCAGTGGGGTGGATGTTCGCCATGCTTACTGCTCGCCGTCGGCGAGGCTGCGCACGGTGCACATCAACTCGGCTTCGGCCACCAGCACGTCGTCGACCTTCGCCTCGGCCTTGAACTTCCAGATGCCGCGCACCTGGCGCGTCAGTTCGACGTGCAGGCGCAACGAGTCGCCGGCCGTAACCGGCTTCTTGAAGCGTGCGCAATCGATGCCGACGAAGTAATAGACTGAATTGCGGTCCGGCTTCGCATCGGCGGTCATGAACGTCAGGATCGCCGCCGCCTGCGCCATCGATTCGATGATGAGGACACCCGGCATGACGGGATGATGCGGGAAGTGCCCGCCGAAGAACGGCTCGTTGATGGTAACGTTCTTCAGCGCGTCGATGGTCCTGCCCGGCTCGCACGCGAGGACGCGATCGATCAGCAGGAAGGGATAACGGTGCGGCAGGTACTCGAGGATCTTGTGGATGTCCAGCGTGTTCACGACGTTTTCTTCTCCGGGTTCCCGCCCGCTTGTTCGAGCGCACGCACGCGCTGTGCGAGTTCGTTGAGGTGGCGCAGTTGCGCCGCGTTACGCCGCCATTCCCGATTGGTCTCGAACGGATAGGCGCCGGTATACGTGCCGGGCGCCTCGATCGAACGGCTGATCAGGGTGTGGGCGGAAATTTCGACGTGGTCGGCAAGCGTGATGTGGCCGGCGATCCCCGAGGAACCGCCAATGCGGCAGTAGCGGCCGATGCGCGCACTGCCCGCGACGCCCGCACACGCCGCCATGGCGGTATGCGCGCCGATGCGCACGTTGTGCGCGATCATGATCTGGTTGTCGAGCTTGCAGCCTTCCTCGATCACCGTGTCCTCGATCGCGCCGCGGTCGACCGTGGTGTTGGCGCCGATCTCGACGTCGTCGCCGATCACGACCCGGCCGATCTGGGGAATTTTCACCCAGCGACCCGCGTCCGGCGCGATGCCGAAACCGTCAGCGCCGATGACCACGCCGGAGTGCAGGCGCACGCGGCGGCCGACGACGCAGGCGTGATAGATGGTGACGCGGGGAAACAGCCGCGTCGCTTCGCCGATCGTGACGCCCGCGCCGACGTAGCAGCCGGCGCCAACCACGCAGCCGGCGCCGATCGTCGCTCCCGCTTCGATCACGGCGTGCGGCCCCACCTCGCACGCCTCCTCGACCCGGGCATCGGGGTGCACCACGGCGCTCGGATGGATGCCGGGTAGCGGCGGCGGATCGGGATTGAGCAATGTCGCCACGCGGGCGAACATCAGATAAGGATTGGGCGTGACTATGCGGGGCAGCGCTGTCGCGTCGCGGGCCGCGGGGCCGACGATCACGGCGGAGGCACGGGTGCCGGCAAGCTGCGGCAGGTACCGCTCGTTCGCAAGAAAGGAGATCGTGCCGGGCACGCCGCCGTCGAGGGTGGCGACCTGGGCGACCCGCACCTCCGGATCACCGAGCACGTCGCCGCCATAGCGGGCAGCGATCTCATGCAGGGAATAGGTCGTGCCGGCGCCGGAGGTCATGGCCGCATCGAGGTGCTGCACCGCGGCTTACTTGCCGTCGGCCAGCGCCTTCAGCACTTTGTCGGTGATGTCGATGCGCGGATTGCGGTAGACCGCTTCCTGCAGAATCAGGTCGAACTTCTCCGCCTCGGCGATCTGTTTGATCACCCGGTTGGCCCGCTCGAGCAGCGTCGACAGTTCCTGATTGCGGCGCAGATTGAGGTCTTCGCGGTACTCGCGCTGCAGACGCTGGAAATCGAGCGACAGCCGGCCCAGCTCCTGTTCCTTCGCGCGCCGGTCGCTTTCGCTCATGGTCATCGCATCCTTCTCGAGCTGACTCTGGAGCGTCTTGATCTGGCCCTCGCGGCGCTGCAGGTCCTGGGCGCGCGGCGCGAACTCCTTTTCGAGCTGCTTGCTCGCGCGCTCCGCCGGGGCGGATTCGCGGTTGATGCGCTCGGCGTCAATGAAACCGATCCTGATGTCGGCCGGTGCCGCCGCGGCAGCGGCGCCCGACAGCGTCAGTGCGACGAGTATGGCGGTCAAATACTTCAAGGTCATCTCCTAGCGGGTTCTGCGGCAGTGTGGCAGCGCCGTCAGAACGTTCCCCCGAACGTGAACTGGATCGCCTGCCTGCGGTCGTCAGGCTTGGCGCGGATGGGCACGGCGTAGCTCAATTTTAGCGGACCCAGTGGCGAAACCCACAGCACCGCCACGCCGGTCGAGTAACGCACATCGGAAAAATTGTAGTTTTCCCCGGCCATGCCCGCGTCGACGAAGGCGCTCATGCGCGCTGAACGCTCGTTCTCCAGTCCCGGGAAGGGGAACAGGAATTCGTTGTTGAGCAACATCTTATGGGTGCCGCCGCGGGGATTGCCGTTGGCGTCCTTGGGCGACACCGTGAAGGTACGATAGCCGCGCAAGGAATTGACGCCGCCGACATAGAAATTCCGGAAGAACGGCAGCGGCTTGTCGCCATAGCCATTACCGTAGCCGATTTCCGCGTTCACCATGTAGGTGTAGTTGCGCGAAATCGGGAAATAGCGCTGATGCTGGTACTGCGTCTTGTAGTACTTGAGGTCGGCGAGCGGCGTGCCAATCTCGGCCGTCGCGCGCTGCAGTGTGCCCGACGTGGGATAGATCAGGCTGTCACGGCCGTCGCGTGCCCAGCCGGCGTTGAGGATCACCGCGTCATTGGTGTTGCCGAACGTCCGCACGTAATCCTGATACAGCAGCGGACTGTCGGAGAACGTCGTGATGTCGGTCTGTTCGTAGGCGAGACCGTAAGTGATGGTGTCAATCTCGGTCACCGGTACGCCGAAACGCAAACCGGCACCCTTCGTCTCGGTGATGTAACGACCGATGCCGCTATTCGCCGCGTCGAACTTGCGCAGATAGACGTCAAAGCCGCGGCTGACGCCATCCGGCGTGTAATAGGGATCGGTGTACGAGAACGAATAGACGGTGTTGAGTCGGCTGCTGTTCACGCCGATCGACACGTGCTTGCCTGAGCCGAAGATGTTGTTCTGTGAGATCGATCCCGACAGGATCAGACCTTCGCCGCTGCCGAAGCCGGCGCCGAGCAGGATGTTACCGGTCGGCCGCTCCGTCACGTTGAAGTTGACGTCGACCTGGTCGGTCGTACCCTGCACCGCTGGTGTTTCGACGTTGACGTCGGTGAAATAACCGAGCTTGTCGATGCGGCGTTTGGAGATCTGCACCTTCTCGGATGAAAACCAGCCACCCTCGAACTGGCGCATTTCCCGGCGGACGACCTCGTCTCGCGTGCGATTGTTTCCGGTGACGTTGATCCGGCGGACGTAGACGCGACGACCCGGATCGATGAAGAAGGTGAAGTCCGCTGTCCGCTTCTCCTTGTCGAGTTGCGGCGTCGCGTTCACGTTGGCGAAGGCATAACCGTCGTTGCCGAGGCGGTCGCTGATCGCCTTGGTCGATTCGGTCAGCCGGGCACGCGAAAACGTGTCTCCCGACTTCATCTTCAGCAGCTTGCGGACCTCCGCTTCCGAGATGAGCGGCTCTCCGGCGATCTTGATCTCGTTGACCTTGTACTGCGGCCCTTCCGTGATCGCGACCGTGATGTAGATGTCGCGCTTGTCGGGCGTGATCGACACCTGGGTTGATTCGATGTTGAATTCCAAATAGCCGCGGTCGAGATAATGCGAACGAAGCGTTTCGAGATCGCCCGACAGCTTCTGGCGCGAGTACTGATCGGCCTTGCTGTACCAGGTCATCAGCCCCGGCGTGCGCAGATTGAACAGCTTCACCAGATCGGACTCGCGGAAGGCGCGCGCACCGATGATGCGGATCTCGCGGATCTTCGCGACCTCGCCCTCGTCCACCGTGAAGTTGAGCGACACGCGGTTACGTTCGAGCGGCGTGACCGTCGTGGTGACGTTCACTGCATAGCGACCGCGGCTGAGATACTGGCGCTTGAGTTCCTGTTCCGCGCGGTCCAGCAGACCACGGTCGAAAATGCGTCCTTCGGCGAGACCGACCTGGGCTAGGGACTTCGTCACCGTCGCTTTGTCGAACTCCTTCATGCCGACAAAGTCGAGCTGAGCGATCGACGGCCGTTCCTGCACGCTGACGATGAGGACGCCATCCTGGGTCTCGATCGTGACGTCGCGGAAGAAGCCGGTGGCAAACAGCGCGCGGATGGCATCCGCTGCCTTTTCATCGGTCAGCGTTTCGCCGACCTTGACCGGCAGATAACTGAAGACGGTTCCGGCGTCGGTGCGCTGTATCCCTTCGACGCGGATGTCTTTGATGACGAACGGCTCTAGGGCCGCGGCTGGCGTTGCCGCCAAAGCCAGCAGCAGTGCCCCCGTACGGAGTGGATGCATCAATCAGCCGCTTATGAGACGGTTTATATCGTTGTATAAGGCAAAAGCCATGAGCGTGAAGAGCAGCGCGACGCCCACTTGCTGCCCGAGTTCCATGGCGCGGTCCGACACGGGACTGCCCTTGAAAATTTCGACCGTATAATACATCAAATGCCCACCGTCCAATAAGGGTATGGGCAGAAGGTTCAGCACGCCGAGGCTGATACTGATCAGCGCCAGGAAGAGTAGGTACGACACCCAACCGTTCTGCGCCGACTGCCCCGCGTAATCCGCGATGGTGATGGGGCCGGAGAGATTGCGCAGCGAGACCTCGCCGACGATCATCTTCCCGAGCATCTTCAGGCTGAAGGTCGCGGTATCCCAGGTCTTGGCGGCGGCTCGCGCGAGGCTCTCGACCGGTCCGTAACTGACCACGTGAGTCAGCTCGGCCACCGCCTGGTCGTCCACGCGCGGCCCGGCGCCGATCCGCCCGATCGCGACCTCGCCCTCCGTCACGCTGTCGGGCGTCACGGTGATCTTCACCGACGTGCCGTCCGCGCGCTGCACCGCGAGCTCGAGCCCGACGCCCGGCGCGGCGCGGATCGCCCTCACCGCGTCTTCCCACTGTCCGATGCGGCGCCCGTCGACCGCGAGAATTTCATCCCCGGCTTGCAGCCCCGAGCGCTGCGCAGGGCCGTTCTTAACCACCGTACCGACGACGGGACGCAGTGGCGGCTGGAAGCGCGCCAGACCCAGCGCCTTGAGGAAATCCCCGTCGAGGTCGGCGGCGGTGAGAGCCGAAAGATCGAGTTCGCGCGAGCGCACCGCGCCGCCGCTACCCGTCGTTTCGATTGCCACGCGCTCGCGTTTCACGCCTGCCCGCAGCAGTTCCCAGCGCAGATCCTGCCAGGTGGCGACCGGCGTATCGCCGACGCGGGACACGCGGTCTCCGGCGGCAAGACCGGCAACCGCGGCAGGCGTCCCGGGCGGGACGTCGCCCAGCACCGGCTTGAGTCCCGGTACGCCGTGAATGAACAACACCCAGTACAGCCCGATCGCGAGGAGGAAATTGGCGACCGGACCCGCCACCACGATCGCGAATCGGCTGCGCACGGGTTGCGTGTTGAACGCCCGATGCCGCTCCGCGGGGGCGACCTCGCCTTCCCGCTCGTCGAGCATTTTCACGTAGCCCCCGAGCGGGATTGCCGAGACCACCCACTCGGTGCGATCGTTGCCCGCGACGCGCCGCCAGACCGGCCGGCCGAAACCCACGGAAAACCGCAACACCTTCACGCCACACCAGCGCGCGACGGCGTAATGCCCGAGTTCGTGTACGACGATCAGACAGCCGAGGGCGACGACGAAGGCGATCAGAGTGGTGAGCATGCTCGTGCGCTGAAGAAGGGTCTGTTGCTTAAGAACCGGCCCGCGCGCGGCGGTTCCCCGCCATCGCACCGTCACCCAGCTTTGCGAGGAGCGCCTCCGCCCGCACCCGCGCCTCCCCGTCGATGGCGAGCACGTCGTCGAGCGTATTCATGGCCGGCGCCCCGCAGGCGTCCAGCACCCCGGCGATCAGTTCGGGAATCGCCATGAACGGCAGCTCGTGAGCAAGAAAGCGCGCGACCGCGACTTCGTTTGCCGCGTTGAGTACCGCTGCGGCGCCCGCGCCCATCTCCAGGGCCCGATAGGCGAGACCCAGGCAGGGAAAACGCGCGAAATCCGGCGCCTCGAAATGGAGGGCGCCCACCCGCGCGAGCTGCAGGAAATCGACCCCCGCCGCGATGCGCTGCGGATAGGCGAGCGCGTGGGCGATCGGCGTGCGCATGTCGGGGTTGCCGAGTTGGGCGATCACCGAGCCGTCCACGTATTCCACCAGCGAGTGCACGACGCTCTCCCGATGGACCACGACCTCGATACGGTCCGCCGACGCGGAGAACAGCCAGCGCGCCTCGATCACTTCGAGGCCCTTGTTCATCATGGTCGCCGAATCGACCGAAATCTTGCGCCCCATCACCCAGTTCGGATGTGCACACGCCTGCTCGGGCGTGACCTGCGCCAGCGCGGCGAGCGGCGTGTCGAGAAACGGACCGCCCGAGGCCGTGAGCAGGATGCGGCGCACGCCGGACGTCACGAGGTCGCCCTCGTAGTCGCGCGGGAGCACCTGGAAAATCGCGTTGTGTTCGCTGTCGATCGGCAGCAGCGTCGCGCCGGCTGCGCGCACGGCGTCCATGAACACTGCCCCCGCCGTCACCAGCGCTTCCTTGTTGGCGAGCAGCACGCGCTTGCCGGCCTGCGCCGCGGCCAGGGTCGGCCGCAGGCCGGCGATGCCGACGATCGCCGCCATCACCGTGTCCACCTCGGGCAGCGCGGCCACTTCCTCGAGGGCGCGCGAACCGCACAGCACGCGCGTCGGCAGGCCGTGCGCCTTCAGCCGGTGCGCGAGTTCCGCTCCGCGAGTGGGGTCCACGACCGCGGCAAACGCCGGGCGATGGACGACACACTGCTCGAACAGAACGTCGATACGACTGTGCGCGGTGAGCGCGGCGATCCGGAAGCGATCCGGATGGCGCGCGACGACGTCGAGCGTGCTGACGCCGATGCTGCCGGTGGAACCGAGAACGGTAAGAGCGCGGGGAAAGGTCATGAACAAATTATGGGGGCTAGCCCAGCAGCAATGCCACTGCCGGCAGCGTCGCGAGCAGCCCGTCGATACGGTCAAGCACGCCACCATGCCCCGGCAGCAGCGTACCGCTGTCCTTGAGACCGGCGCGGCGCTTCAGCCAGGATTCAAACAGATCGCCTTCGATACTCAGCACGAAAAGGAGCAGCACTACCCCCGCGCCGAACATGCCCCGCAGCGCGGGCGGCGGCGCGGCCCAGACCCATTGCAGGACAAGGTAATAGACGACGACGGCGATCGCCGCACCGGCCACGCCTTCCCATGACTTGCCGGGGCTGATGCCCGGCGCCAGTTTGCGGCGGCCCCAGCGTCGCCCGGCGAGATACGCACAGGTGTCGGCGATCCATACGATGCCCAGACAGGCGAGCAGCGCGGCGGCGGTGCTCTGCAGCCGCGCGAGCGCGAGCCACGTCGCGAGCAGGACGAGCACGCCGACGGCGGCGAGTGCGGCCCCGCGCAGCGTCCAGCCCCGGGCGAGCCAGACCGGCGCCACGAACAGCCAGAAGACGAGCGCACCAGCCTGCAGCGGCGCTGCCGCCTGGGGCGCGGCGAAGTGGATCAGCAGACCCGCGGCGCTCATGACGCTCGCATAGAGCCAGCCGGCGCGGTGGGACAGCCCGGCGAGTTGCGCCCATTCGCACGCACCCAGCCACAATACCGGTAGTAGAACCAGCGTCCAGGCCGTCGCCGGCAGCCGGAACAGCGCGGCAAGGAACAGCGCCAGCAGGACTGCGGCGGTCAGGAGTCGGGTGTGGAGCATCGGCGAACGGCCGCCAGTGGGCGCGGCCGGGGATCAGCCCGCCGAGGTGCGGGCGAGGGGCGCGTTCTGTTGCGCAACCTGCTCGCTCGTGCGGCCGAATCGCCGTTCGCGCTGGCGATACGACGCGATTGCCACGTCCAGGGCGGCGGCGTCGAAATCCGGCCATAGCGTATCGGTGAAATACAGCTCGCTGTAGGCCAGATGCCACAGCAGGAAGTTGCTGATGCGCTGTTCGCCGCCGGTGCGGATGAAGAGATCGGGCTCCGGCGCGTAGCTCAAGGCGAAATGCGGCGCGAGGTCCTCCTCGCCGAACCCCGTCGCCAGTTCCGGACGCGCAGCCAGCATGCGCTGCACGGCCTGCATCATGTCCCAGCGGCCGCCGTAATTGACCGCGACGGTGAGCGTGAGACTGTCATTCTGCGCGGTGAGCGCCTCGGCCTGTTCGATGAGCTGCACGAGTTTGGGATCGAAGCGGCCGAGATCGCCGATGGCGCGAAACCGCACCTGATTGCGATGCAGACGCTCGATCTCCTGCTCGAGGGCGCGCACGAAGAGCTCCATCAGGAAGCGCACTTCGTCCGGCGGCCGGCGCCAGTTCTCGCTGCTGAAGGCGAACAGCGTCAGGAAATCAACGCCGCGCTCGCGACACGCCTTCACCATCGCCCGCACCGTCTCGAGTCCGCGCTTGTGCCCGGCGACGCGCGGCATGAAACGCTGCTTTGCCCAGCGCCCGTTGCCGTCCATGATCATGGCGATATGGCGCGGCACCGCGGCGCCCTGCGGGATGTCGAGCGTGGAGCTCTCGAGGCGGGTCATCAGATGGCCATGAGGTCGGCTTCCTTCACCTGCAAAGCCTTGTCCACTTCGGCGATGTAGCGATCGGTGAGCTTCTGGATGTCCTCCTGCGCACGACGCTCGTCGTCCTCGGCGACTTCCTTCTTCTTGAGAAGATCCTTCAGATGCGTGTTCGCATCGCGGCGCACGTTGCGGATCGCGACGCGCGCGTTCTCGCCCTCGTGCCGCACGACCTTGATGAGGTCCTTGCGCCGTTCTTCGGTCAGCGCCGGCATCGGCACGCGCACCACCTCGCCCATCGTCGACGGGTTCAGGCCGAGATCGGAATCACGGATCGCCTTCTCGATCGCAGAGGCCATTTTCTTTTCCCACGGCGTCACACCGATGGTGCGGCCGTCCAGCAGGTTCACGTTGGCGACCTGCGGCACCGGCGTCGGCGTGCCGTAGTAATCGACCATGATATGGTCGAGCAGCCCGGTATGCGCACGACCGGTGCGCACCTTGCTGAGATCGTTCTTCAGCGCCTCGAGCGACTTCTGCATTTTCTGCTCGGCGGTCTTCTTCACGTCGGCAATCATCGTCTACCTCCGTTCACGCGACGTCACACGTGCACCATCGTGCCTTCGTCCTGCCCCAGGACCACGCGTTTCAGCGCGTGCGGCTTGAAGATGCTGAATACGTTGATGGGCAGCTTCTGGTCCCGGCACAGCGTCAGGGCCGTGGCGTCCATCACCTTGAGATTCCGGATTATCGCCTCATCGAAGGTGAGGCGGGTATAGCGCATGGCATCCGGGTGGGTGTTCGGGTCGTCGGTGTAGACGCCGTCGACCTTGGTCGCCTTCAGCACCAGTTCGACATTCATTTCCATGCCGCGCAGGGCAGCCGCGGTATCGGTGGTGAAGAACGGATTGCCGGTGCCGGCCGCGAAAATCACGACCTTCCCCTCTTCCAGATAACGCATCGCCTTGCCGCGGATGTACGGCTCGACTACCTGCTCGATGTTGAGGGCCGACTGCACCCGGCTCACCAGGTTCACCCGCCGCATGGCGTCCTGCAGGGCGAGCGCGTTCATCACCGTCGCCAGCATGCCCATATAGTCCGCCGTGGCCCGGTCCATGTGCGCCGCCGCGGGAGCGACACCCCGGAAGATGTTGCCCCCGCCGATCACCACGGCGACTTCCACCCCCAGCCCCACGACTTCGGCGACTTCCTGCACGATGCGCCCGATCGTTTCCTGATTGATGCCGTAGGCATCCCCGCCCATGAGTGCTTCTCCGCTCAGTTTGAGCAATATGCGCTTGTAGGCGGGCGTGTCGGGCATCGTGAGTCTTCCTGGGCCGTGTGGGTGGATGGGAGGGTCGTCGTCGGCCGCCTTACTGACGGGCTTGGCTCATCTGCGCCGCGACCTCGGCAGCGAAGTCTTCCTTCTTCTTCTCGATGCCTTCGCCGACCACGTAAAGCACGAACGAGGCGACCGAAGCCGACTTCGACTTCAGCAGTTGTTCGATGGTCTGCTTGTCGTTCTTCACGAACGGCTGCCCGAGCAGCGTCACTTCCTTCAGATATTTCTGCACCGAGCCTTCGACCATTTTTTCGACGATGTTGGCCGGCTTGCCCGACTCGGCCGCTTTGGCGGCAGCGATATCGCGCTCTTTCTGGATCAGTTCCGCCGGCACTTCACTCTGCGACAGCGCGACCGGCTTGCTCGCCGCGATGTGCATGGCGATGTCCTTGCCGAGTTGTTCGTCGCCGCCGACGAGGTCGACCAGCACGCCGACTTTCGCGCCGCCGTGGATGTACGACAGCAGCCTGCCCTGCGCGGCGATGCGCTTGAAGCGGCGCGGCGCCATGTTCTCGCCAATCTTGCCGACCAGCGCCTTGCGGGTTTCTTCGACCGTAGCGCCGTCGAGCGACAGCGTCGCGATCGCCTCGACGTCGGCCGGCGCCTGCTCGGCCGCTAGTCGCGCCAGCGCGCCCGCGAACGCGAGGAAGTCGTCGTTCTTCGCCACGAAATCGGTTTCGCAGTTCACTTCGAACAGCGAGCCGAGCTTGCCGTCAGTCGAAATGTAGGCCGCGACGACCCCTTCCGCCGCTACCCGACCGGCCGCCTTGCTCGCCTTGTTGCCGAGTTTGACGCGCAGGATTTCCTCGGCCTTCGCCATGTCGCCGTTCGCTTCGGCGAGGGCTTTCTTGCATTCCATCATCGGCGCGTCGGTCTTCTCGCGCAGATCCTTGACCATGCTTGCGGTGATTTCCGCCATGCTTCGCTCCACAAATTCGAATTCAGGGGCGGGACTGAAATTTCAGTCCCGCCGTAAAACCCGGCTGCCTTACTCGGCAGCCTCTTCCTCGACCTCAACGAACTCGTCGTCGCCCGCCAGTTGCTGGACGACTTCATTGACGGCCTGGCTCTTGCCTTCCAAGACGGCATCGGCGACGCCGCGCGCATACAGACGGATCGCACGCGAGGAATCGTCGTTGCCGGGG
>Ga0255275_1000066_pt1 | contig 12297 bp, 24 predicted proteins | sample AtltaT_2_FD_183710 | JGI IMG/M metagenome (GOLD analysis project Ga0255275, IMG submission 183710) | Metatranscriptome of freshwater microbial communities from Altamaha River, Georgia, United States - Atl_UVDOM_RepA_8h (Metagenome... | ecosystem: Environmental > Aquatic > Freshwater > River... | reverse complement strand
TTTGGTAAATCTATACCTGCAATACGTGCCATATATCTTATTTTATCCTTGTCTTTGTTTTAACTTCGGGTTCTTCTTATTGATCACGTAAACGCGACCTTTTCTTTTCACTATTTTGCAATCTGCGGTTCGTTTTTTAACCGATGCTCTTACTTTCATTGTGCTTCTTTTTTTTTATTTGTATCTAAATGAAATTCGTCCTTTTGTTAAGTCATAGGGTGACATTTCTACTTTTACCTTATCCCCAGGTAGAATTTTAATGTAAAACATTCTCATCTTCCCTGAAATATGGGCCGTTATCACGTGACCGTTTTGTAATTCCACGCGAAACATTGCATTTGGCAAAGCTTCTATAATCGTTCCGTCTTGTTCTATGGAAGTTTGTTTAGCCATCTTTAAAATCCTGAAGTTTCGTTAGGTCCTCTTCTTCCTCTAACACGGGTACCTTCCATTAAACCATCCATGTGGCGGTTTAGTAGGTAGGTCTCAATTTGCTGCATAGTGTCTAGCACCACCCCAACCATAATAAGCAAGGAGGTTCCACCAAAAAACATCGCAAAGGCATCGTTTACCCCTGCCAATTTCGCAATGGAAGGAACGATAGCAACGGCTGCCAAAAAGAGGGATCCTGGAAAGGTAATTCGGGTAACGCGGTCGTCAATGTAATGAGCAGTATCTTCCCCTGGTCGGATGCCTGGGATAAATCCACCGCTTCGTTTCAAATCATCCGCAATTTTTCTAGGGTTAATCATGATCGCGGTGTAGAAATAGGTAAACACTACGATTAAAACAACCAAAATTACATTGTACCATAAACCGTAGGGATCGCTCAAAATGCGTTGAACCAAACCGGCTTCACCTTTACTGTCCGTAGCACTCAAAAAGATGGTCATTGGAATGGTAAGAATGGCTTGGGCAAAAATAATGGGCATTACTCCACTAGCATTCACTTTAAGCGGTAAATAATTTCGGGCTTGTTGGCTTTCAACAGAGCGGCTTCCAACTACGCTTTTTGCCGTGTTCAATGGAATGCGTCGAACGCCTTGTATGATGAGAATTACGCTTAAAATGATCAACATAAGGATAATCACTTCCAACAAAAGTTTGATTAGGTTTCCTCCTTCGAAAGACTTACCTACTTCTGCAATGAAAGCTCCAGGTAATCTGGAGAGTATACCAACTGCAATTAGCAAGGAAATCCCATTTCCAAGTCCTTTTTCCGTAATTCGTTCACCCAACCAAACAGCGAACATAGAACCCGCCACGAGAATAAGAATGGTTTGCATCCACCAAATGGATGAGGCATCTGCCGGAAGAGCTCCTTTCTGAGCCACATACATTTTAAGATAAGATGGTGCCTGAAGCGCACAAATGATAATGGTCAGAATCCGCGTGTAGTTATTAATAACCTTACGTCCAGATTCACCTTCATTTTGTAGTTTTTGGACGGCTGGAACCGCCATACCTAACAGCTGCATAATGATGGAGGCCGAAATGTAAGGCATAATTCCGAGCGCCATAATGGAAGCATTGGTGAACCCCCCTCCAGAAAAGAGAGACAACAAATTCTCAATACCTTTTTGCGTATCTGAACTTCCAGCAGAAGCACTTTCAAGGGCGCCGTAATTAATTCCAGGTAAGATTACAAAAGAACCAATACGATAGGCCAAAACCAATCCCAACGTCAACAAAATACGCTGACGCAGTTCTTCTACTTTCCAGATGTTCTTAAGATTGGTGAGGAGTCTTTTCATGGCTTAATATCAAATTTTTGAAATGCTTCCACCTGCGGCCTCAATCGCTGAAGAGGCTTTTGCTGAAAAATGGTGGGCTTCAACTTTTACAGATGTTTTAATTTCACCTCGACCTAGGATTTTAACCAATTTAGATCCTGAAATAAGCCCATTCGCTTCATACGTATCAAGATTAAACTCTGTAATTCCTTTGGTTTCAGCTAACATTTGAAGGGCATCTAAATTGATTGCTTTGTATTCAACTCGATTGATGTTTTTAAATCCAAACTTAGGAACACGTCGTTGCAAAGGCATTTGACCTCCTTCAAAACCGATTTTCTTCGAATAACCAGAACGCGATTTAGCTCCTTTGTGACCACGGGTAGATGTACCCCCACGTCCAGAACCTTGTCCTCTACCGATTCTTTTATCGCTTTTTATAGACCCTTTAGCGGGTGTTAAATTGTGTAAACTCATTTCCTCGTAATTTATCGAATTAATCAATGATTTGAATCAGGTGCTTCACTTTGTTGATCATACCCATTATTTGCGGAGTATTCTCTTTTTCAATCACATGATTGAGTCTTTTAAAGCCCAAGGCCTTAATGGTGGCCTTTTGATCAGCCGGCCTTTTGATGGCACTTCTAGTTTGTTTTATTTTAATTACACTCATGATATGGCTTATTATCCATTAAAAACTTTATCGAGATCAATTCCTCTTTGTCGTGCAACGGCGGCAGCATCTCTCATTTTGGAAAGGGCATCTAAGGTAGCCTTGACCACGTTGTGTGGGTTGGAGGATCCTTGAGATTTTCCAAGTACGTTGTGAACGCCAACGCTCTCGAGTACAGCACGCATCGCACCACCGGCGATAACTCCAGTACCGTCCGTTGCGGGCTTCAAAAGGACTTCAGCACCTCCGTATTTCCCTTTTTGGGCATGAGGAACGGTTCCTTTTAAAATGGGAACCCTGATCAAATTCTTTTTCGCATCGTCAATACCTTTCGTAATCGCTTCAGTAACTTCCTTTGCTTTTCCTAATCCGTGACCAACAACCCCGTTTTCATCCCCTACCACAACAATGGCAGAAAAACTGAAGGTTCGTCCACCTTTGGTTACTTTGGTTACCCGATTTACCGCTACAAGCTTGTCTTTAAGCTCGATATCCGCTGACTTTACTCTATTCATATTTTGTTGCATACTCATGCTTTGTTAAAATTTAAGACCTCCTTCACGAGCAGAATCAGCTAGCGATTTTACTCTTCCGTGGTACAAGTAACCATTTCTATCGAACACAACCGATTGAACGCCGGCTTTGGTAGCGTTTTCAGCGATCAGCTTCCCGACTATAGACGCCTGTTCTTTTTTGGCTACTTTCTGTGCAGCATCGTTTTTAATGGAACCGGCAGAAGCTAAGGTCTTTCCTGTTGTATCATCAATAATCTGAGCATAAATCTGCTTATTGCTTCGAAAAACAGACAACCTTGGAACCGCTGTGGTACCAAAAACTTTTTTTCTAATTCTCCGCTTAATTTTCGCTCTTCTTAAAACTTTGTTTAGTGCCATGACTTTACCTATTATTTTTTACCTGCTGATTTACCAGCTTTTCTTCTAATTTCTTCTCCAACGAACTTGATTCCTTTTCCTTTGTATGGTTCAGGTTTTCTAAAGCTTCTAATTTTTGCTGCAACGGCACCAAGTAGTTGTTTATCATAGGACTCCAAGGTAACCACAGGGGCTTTTCCTTTTTCCGTAACCGTAGTGCATTTAACCTCGCTAGGAATTTCAAACACAATTTGATGGGAAAAACCAAGGGCTAATTCTAACAATTGACCGTTTGCATTTGCGCGGTAACCTACCCCAACGATTTCCATTTCCTTTTTGAAACCTTCGCTTACCCCAACCATCATGTTGTAGATCAACGCGCGGTACAAACCGTGTTTTGAGCGGTGATCGGGTGCGTCCGAAGCTCTTGTGATTGTTAGGACATTATCTTCGAGGTGCAACGAAACACTAGATAAATCGATTTCTTGAGACAATTCACCTTTCTTTCCTTTCACCGTAACTACGTTTCCTTGTAACGCGTATTCAACGCCTGCAGGAATAGTTATGGGTGATTTACCAATTCTTGACATATTCAATTTTTAATATACGTAACACAAAACTTCTCCACCTACATTTAGTTTCCGTGCCTCTTTATCGGTTATAACGCCTTTGGAGGTAGAAACAATGGCGATACCAAGACCATTCAATACGCGAGGTAATTCGTCGGAACCCGCGTATTTACGCAAACCAGGTTTGGAAATTCTCTGGAGTTTGGTAATGGCAGGAACACGCGTTGAGATGTTATATTTCAATGCAATCTTGATGATACCTTGCTTGTCATCGTCTTCAAACTTATAGTTTAAAATATACCCTTGATCAAACAAGATTTGGGTCATGGCACGCTTGGTATTAGAACCAGGAATTTCAACCATTTTCAATCCGGCTGCGCTTGCATTTCGGATTCGCGTTAAAAAATCAGCGATTGGATCTGTTGTCATTTTTTTTCTTCTATTATTGTAATTACCAACTTGCTTTCTTTACTCCTGGGATTTTACCCGCTAGGGCCATTTCACGGAAGGTTACCCTCGAGATTCCAAAATGGCGCATGTATCCTCTGGGTCTTCCCGTTAACCCACAGCGGTTGTGCAAACGTACCTTAGCACCGTTTACAGGCATTTTTTGCAATGCCATCATCGCATCCCACTTCTGGTTAACGACCTCTTCGTCTGAGGAGGTAGACTTTAAAACCTTGGTAAGCTCAGCTCTTTTGCTCGCATATCGCGCTACCATCCGTTCTCTTTTGCGCTCGCGCGCTTTCATCGATTCTTTTGCCATTTCTTAACTTATTTTTTTATGAATGGAAATCCGAAGGCATCCAACAAGGCTTTTGCCTCTTCATCGCTGTGCGCAGTAGTCACAAAGGTGATGTCCATTCCTAATATCTTATTTACTTTATCGATATCAATTTCCGGGAATATGATATGTTCTTTAATTCCAAGGTTGAAATTGCCTCGACCATCGAATCCTTTTGGATTAATTCCCCTAAAATCTCGGGTTCTCGGTAAGGAAACCGCCAGTAAACGATCAAGAAAATCATACATGCGATCTCCTCTCAAGGTTACTTTGGTTCCGATGGGCATTCCTTTTCGAAGTTTGAAATTCGAAATATCTTTTTTCGATTCCGTAGTGATTGCTTTTTGTCCTGCAATGCGCGAAAGATCAGCAGCAGCACTTTCGATAAGTTTTTTTGTCCGCCACAGCATCCCCCATTCCTTGACTCAAAACAATTTTTGTCAATTTAGGAACGCGCATGATGGATTTGTATCCAAACTTTTCGGTTAGATCTTTAATGATCACCGATTTATATTGTTCTTTAAGTCGTGGTGTATAGCTCATTATTTAATCACCTCCCCTGATTTCTTTGAAAAACGTACTAATTTACCTTTGTCATCGGCTTTTCTTCCCACTCGGGATGCAACGCCAGACGTAACTACCATTAAGTTAGAAACGTGTATGGTTCCTTCTTTTTCTTCTATTCCTCCCTGTGGATTGGAAGCACTTGGTTTTGTATGGCGTTTTACCATATTAACCCCTTCTACAGTAGCTCTCATTTTAGCGCGGTTAATGGACGTGATTTTTCCTTCTTGTCCTTTCGAGTCGCCGCTAATTACCTTAACAAGGTCGCCTACTTTTATTTTTAATTTCGTTTGCATAATTCCATGTATTATAACACCTCAGGTGCAAGTGATACAATTTTCATATAGTTGTTTTCCCGTAACTCTCGTGCAACTGGCCCGAAAATCCGCGTGCCTCGCATTTCACCTGCCTGGTTCAAAATAACACACGCGTTGTCATCGAAGCGGATGTAAGAACCGTCTCCTCGACGAATTTCTTTTTTCGTCCGAACAACAACTGCTGTAGCCACGGAACCTTTTTTCACAGCACCGGTTGGCATTGCACTCTTTACAGCAACAACAATTTTATCACCCACGGAGGCGTATCTTCTTCGTGTTCCACCTAAAACTCTTATGCAAAGTACTTCTTTAGCACCGGAGTTATCCGCAACGGAAAGTCTTGATTCAGTTTGTATCATTTCTCAGGTTATTTCGCTCTTTCAACAATTTCTACCATGCGCCAATTTTTCGTTTTGCTTAGGGGGCGCGTTTCCATAATTTTAACGGTATCACCAATATGGCTTTCGTTCTTTTCATCGTGTGCCACAAACTTGGTCGTCGTTTTCACAAACTTTCCATACTTCGGGTGTTTCTTCTTACGCTCAACCGCAACAACCACAGACTTGTCCATTTTGTCGCTGGTGACGATGCCGATTCTTTCTTTTCTTAAATTTCGCTTTTCCATGTTAAGCCTCTATAATTTTAGCACTAAACAGCGCTGTTTCTTTTCGTTAATTCGGTACTGTATTGAGCAATCATTTTTCTCAAACTTCTAATTCGCATGGGGTTTTCTATGGGTGCCATTTTGTGCGTTAGCTTTAAGGTCACCATCTGCCCTTTCAACTCTTGCAACTTGTTTGCAAGATCCTCGTGCGATAATTTTGAAACGTCTTGTTTTTTCATTTTTAAGTATTAAGCAGGTATAACATAATCGTTTCTTACCACGAACTTACATTTAACGGGTAGTTTTTGAGCGGCAAGTCGCATCGCTTCTTTTGCGATATCATAGGGAACACCGTCCGCTTCAAACATAATTCTACCGGGTCGAACCACAGCTACCCAATGGCTTGGCGCACCTTTACCTTTACCCATCCGTACTTCTGCAGGCTTCGCCGTTACTGGTTTGTCTGGGAATATTCGAATCCAAACCTTCCCTTCCCTTTTCATGTAACGCGTTACCGCGATACGAGAAGCTTCGATTTGTCTAGAGGTAATCCAACCGGGCTCCAAAGTCTTCAATCCAAAGGATCCAAAGGCAATGGAAGATCCTCTATGGGCTAAACCGCGGTTTCTCCCTTTCTGTACTCTTCTAAATTTCGTTCTTTTTGGTTGTAACATCTGATTGCTTATTTATACCAATTACTTTTTCTTTCTTTTCGCTGCCATAGAACCGCCTCCTGAATTTGCATTGCTAGCAGAAGGAGCTATGTTCGGGGATAAATCACGCTTACCGTAAACCTCACCTCTACAAATCCATACCTTGATACCCAAACGTCCGTATGTAGTATGAGCTTCAGAAACGGCATAATCGATATCCGCTCTGAACGTATGAAGTGGTGTTCTTCCGTCCTTATACATTTCGGAGCGCGCCATTTCCGCACCGTTTAAACGACCGGAAATTTTTATTTTAATTCCTTCGGCTCCCAGACGCATCGTTCCTGCAATGGCCATTTTAATCGCTCTTCGGAAGGAAATACGTGCCTCTAATTGACGAGCCACTGCATCCGCAACTAGTCGCGCATCCAATTCTGGTCGTTTAACCTCGAAAATGTTAATCTGGATTTCTTTTTTGGTCAATTTCTTTAACTCTTCCTTGAGCTTGTCGACCTCTTGTCCACCTTTTCCGATGATTACACCAGGACGAGCCGTATTGATCGTTACGGTAACCAGTTTGAAGGTACGCTCAATGATAATTTTCGCAATACTTGCCTTGGCCAATCGCGCGTTAAGGTACTTGCGAATTTGATCGTCCTCTACAATTTTATCTCGGTAATCTCTACCACCATACCAATTTGATTCCCATCCGTGGATGTAACCTAATCTGTTTCCAATTGGATTTGTTTTTTGTCCCATATTCTTATGAATTTACACCATCAACGATGATTGTAACATTGTTTGATCTTTTTCTAATTCTGTGTGCACGTCCTTGTGGAGCAGGCTGAATGCGCTTCAACATGGATCCTCCGGCTACTTCAATGGACTTAACCACTAGCTTCTCTTCACTCACATCCTTTCCCTCGTTCTTTTGTTCCCAGTTGGAAATCGCTGAACGGAGTAACTTCTCTAATCCAACGGATGCAAATTTAGATTGGTGTGTAAGGATATTGAGCGCTTTGTTAACCTCAACGCCACGGATCAAATCCGCAACCATTCTCATTTTTCTTGGCGAAATTGGAGAATTGTTCAACTGCGCAATTGCCGTTTGTTTTTTCTCGTCTTTCAACTTTTCTGCCCTAAGTCTTTTTCTAGCTCCCATGACGCTTTATCTTATCGTTTTTTATCTTTTTTATTACCTGCATGTCCGCGGAAAATTCTTGTGGGGGAGAATTCACCAAGCTTATGCCCTACCATGTTTTCTGTGACGAAAACAGGAATAAATTTATGTCCATTGTGTACGGCAAAAGTAAGCCCTACAAAATCTGGAGTTATCGTAGACGCCCGTGACCATGTCTTAATGACGGATTTGCTGTTGGATGCCTGTGCATCGTCAACGCGCTTCATCAACTTGTAATGAACAAAAGGCGGTTTTTTTAAGGATCGGCTCATACTACGTTATTTTTTTCTTCTTTCAATGATAAACTTATTCGAATATTTGGTCTTAGATCGTGTCTTATACCCTTTCGCTGGCATACCGTTTCTTGATCTTGGGTGACCTCCAGCGTTTCGACCTTCACCACCTCCCATCGGGTGATCCACAGGGTTCATTACTACCCCTCGGACCCGTGGACGACGGCCTAACCATCGAGAGCGACCTGCTTTTCCTGAACGCTCTAAATTATGTTCGCCGTTGGAAACAACCCCTACCGTTGCAAGGCAGGTAACCAAAATCATTCGTGTTTCCCCTGAAGGCATTTTAACCACAGCAAATTTACCTTCACGGGCATTTAATTGACCGTAGGCGCCGGCTCCTCGAGCAATCGAACCTCCCTTACCGGGTAAAAGTTCTATATTGTGAATCAAGGTTCCTAGTGGAACATCTGAAAGGTACATTGCATTGCCCACGTTTGGAGTAGCCGATTTTCCAGAAAGAACCGTGTCTCCAACCTTCAAGCCATTCGGTGCAATGATGTAACGCTTTTCACCATCAGCATAAAAAAGTAAGGCGATATTCGCGGTACGGTTTGGATCGTATTCAATGGATTTTACCGTTGCTGGAATATCAAACTTGTTTCGTTTGAAATCAATTATACGGTATTTCTGCTTGTGACCACCACCAATGTATCGCATGGTCATCCTACCATCGTTATTACGTCCACCGGATTTCCCCCCGCCTTTTACAAGGCTCTTCTCGGGTTTTGCCGCCGTGATAACCGACATATCAAGGGCTACTTTGTGCCGTTGACCAGGTGTGGTGGGTTTAAACTTTCTAACGCTCATCTTTCAATTAATAGTTGTTAAACAAATCAATGGTTTCTCCATCTGCTACGGTTACAATCGCTTTTTTCCATTGTTTGCTGCGCTGCTCAACAATGCCTTTGTTCGTGTACTTCATAGAGGATTTACCACCGCCATAGTTTTGTGTACGGACCTCAGTGACATGCACTCCATACATTTTTTCGACGGCCTTTTTAATTTCTAGTTTGTTGGCCTTACGCTCTACTTCAAACGTAAAGGCATTTCTACCTTCGGAAGCAAACGTTGCTTTCTCCGTAATAATTGGTTTTTTAACGATTCCTTGCATAACCTCCGAACATTAATTTAAAATTTCTTCAATACGGCTAACCGCTCCTTGGGTTACCAAAACTTTACGTGCATTCAACACATCGTAGGTATTGAATGAATCAGCAGTAACTACCTTTACCTTTTTAAGGTTTCTAGATGCCAAATACACAGCATCGTTTTTATCTCCTAGAATCAGTAATACTTTTTGGTTATCAAGGGATAATGCTGAAATCATAGAAACAAAATCTTTTGTTTTGATTGCATCCATTGTCACGTCTTCAAGAACCATTAAGGAATCGTTTTTCATCTGGTAAGAGAATGCCGATTTCCGCGCAAGTCGCTTTAGTTTTACGTTCAACTTGAACGAATAATTACGAGGCCTTGGTCCAAAAATTCTTCCACCACCAACACGCGTTCCAGACTTGGCGCTACCTGCTCTAGCTCCACCCGTTCCTTTTTGTCTTTTCAACTTTTTTGTTGATCCAGCCACCTCATTTCGCTCCTTGGACTTGTGGGTTCCCTGTCTGCGGTTCGCTAAATGTTGCTTAACATCTAAGTAGATAGCATGGTTGTTCGGCTCTATACCGAAAACCTCCTCAGAGAGCTGGGCTTTCTTTGCCGATGCTTTACCGCTTACGCTGTATACTTTCGCTTCCATTATTTCTGAATTGTTACAAACGATCCTTTCGCACCAGGAATGGATCCTTTAATAATTACTATGTTTCTTTCTGCTAAAACTTTCAATACCTGTAAGTTCGCTTGAAGCCTTCTTTTATTTCCCATCTGACCGGCCATGCGCATTCCTTTGAATACGCGCGCAGGATAGGAACACGCACCAATCGAACCCGGCGCACGGAGCCTGTTGTGCTGACCGTGAGTAGATTGACCAACACCACCAAAGTTGTGTCGGCGTACCACCCCTTGGAACCCTTTTCCTTTGGAGGTTCCAGTCACATCAACAAATTCACCTTCTTCTAGTATGGTAACCAGAATTTCGTCGCCAACATTTGCGCTTTCAAAGCCTTTGAACTCGACCAATTTTGCTTTAGGGTCGGTGTTCGCTTTTTTGAAATGGCCCATTAACGCTTTGGGGGTGTTTTTCTCTTTGCGATTACCATATCCTAACTGTACCGCATCGTATCCATCACGATCAACGGTCTTTACTTGAGTAACTACGCAGGGACCAGCTTCAATAAGCGTGCATGGTAATGCTTTACCCTCGGCACTGTAAATGCTAGTCATTCCGATTTTTCGTCCTATAATTCCTGACATATTCTTAACTTAACTTGATTATACTTTAATTTCTACATCTACACCACTTGGCAATTCCAACTTCATCAACGCATCAACGGTTTTAGAAGAGCTGCTGTAAATATCCAAAAGCCTTTTGTAGGCACACAGTTCGAATTGTTCTCTCGCCTTTTTATTGACGTGGGGAGACCGAAGAACGGTATAAATTCTCTTGTGTGTTGGTAACGGAATGGGACCGCTCACTACAGCACCTGTAGACTTAACCGTCTTCACGATTTTCTCTGCAGACTTGTCTACTAAATTGTGATCGTAAGACTTTAATTTTATTCTAATTTTCTGACTCATTTCCTTTCAATATTTATGCTGAAACTTTACCATTCGCTTTTGATATCACATCCTCTGCAACGTTCTTAGGGGCGGCGGCATAGTGTGAAAACTCCATTGATGACGTGGCTCTTCCTGAAGTAATGGTTCTCAACTGAGTAACGTAACCAAACATTTCTGAAAGCGGAACATCTGCTTTAAGTACTTTCGCTCCATTTCGGTCGTCCATTCCTGTAGGCATTCCTCTTCTACGGTTCAAGTCACCTTGAACGTCACCGAAATAATCCTCTGGCGTAACGACTTCCAATTTCATGATGGGCTCCAACAGGATTGGAGAACAGGACTTAAGCGCCGCACGATACGCCATTTTTGCACACAACTCGAACGATAGAGAATCGGAGTCGACTGCGTGGAATGAACCATCGATTAATTCTACCTTCATAGATTCTAGTGGGAATCCGGCGAGAACTCCATTTTTCATAGACTCTCTAAATCCTTTTTCCACAGAAGGAATAAATTCTCTAGGAATGTTACCTCCTTTGATGCTATTGATAAATTCAAGACCTTTTTTCTCTGCATTGTCTTGATGTGAAATTTTAACAAGGATATCCGCAAATTTACCTCGACCACCCGTTTGTTTTTTGTAAACCTCACGATGCTCAGTTGCTCCTGCGATGGCCTCTCGGTAAGCCACTTGCGGCGCACCTTGGTTAACCTCTACCTTGAATTCTCGCTTCAAACGGTCAACAATAATCTCCAAGTGAAGCTCACCCATTCCTGAGATAATGGTTTGACCCGTATCCTCATCCGTGTTCACGCGGAACGTTGGATCTTCTTCTGACAATTTGGATAATCCTATGGACAAACGATCGGTATCCGCCTGCGTTTTAGGTTCAATCGCCAATCCAATAACGGGATCAGGGAAAACCATGGACTCGAGAATTATCGGTGCGTTTTCAGCGCAAAGGGTATCTCCTGTCTTAATGTCTTTAAAACCAACCACAGCACCGATATCACCAGCTCCTAGAACAGGAATTTGGTTTTGCTTGTTGGCGTGCATTTGGAAAATTCGAGAAATACGCTCCTTATTTTCAGAACGTGTGTTCAGGACATATGAACCGGCATCGAGTTTCCCAGAATATACTCGGGTAAAACACAACCTTCCTACAAAAGGGTCCGTTGCAATTTTAAATGCCAAGGCCGAAAAAGGCTCATCGTACGAAGGCTTTCTTGAAACTTCTTCATCCGTCTTGGGATTTATTCCTGTAATGGCCTCAATGTCTAAAGGAGATGGTAAAATTTCCATTACCATATCCAACATGGCTTGAACCCCTTTATTTTTGAACGATGATCCACACATCATTGGCACCACTTTACCAGAAATTGTT
>Ga0255275_1000059_pt1 | contig 12832 bp, 1 predicted proteins | sample AtltaT_2_FD_183710 | JGI IMG/M metagenome (GOLD analysis project Ga0255275, IMG submission 183710) | Metatranscriptome of freshwater microbial communities from Altamaha River, Georgia, United States - Atl_UVDOM_RepA_8h (Metagenome... | ecosystem: Environmental > Aquatic > Freshwater > River... | reverse complement strand
CATGGTGTTGGTGAACAACAGCTACCTTGGCCTCATCCGCCAAGCTCAGCGCGGCTTTGATATGGATTACTGCGTACAGCTTGCCTTTGACAATATCAACGTACACGATGACAACTTAAAAGGTTATGGCGTTGATCACGGTAAGGTGGTTGAGGGCTTGGGTTGCAAAACCTTGCGCGTAACGCAACCAGGCAAGATTCAGGAGGCATTAATTGAGGCTCAGTTTGGCAGCACCTCGAAAGTTGTCACCCTCCCACGGCGGGCGCCCCAAAAGCGCTCGATTCGGAACACAGCAGGAACCTTTGAAATGAGCAAGAAAAACGGCGCCATGGACATCAATGCCAAAACATTGGCAGGCAATGCTGCGCAGGCGAATCCCATGCCTGGCATGCCTGCCCCGGTGGTGCCCGATTTCACGGCCATCCTGCCCTCGGGCAAGCGCATGGTGCGCCGCGATGTGGTTCGCGACGACGAAGACCTGGATCAAGCGGCCGATCAGGCCCACACAGATGAGCATGCCGCCGATGCCGCACCTCAGGGTGACGTGATCCTGGCCCAGGCGCCAGCCGCTGGCGCCGAAGCAACGGCAGCAGGTGCTTCAAGCGCCGGTGCGACCTCGGGTTCCGCCGTGGTTTCGGGCACCGTGGCGGCAGGCGCTGCCGGTGCCTCGCTGGGCCTGGGTTTGGCCGTGGTTGCGGCCGCCGTGGCCGTGGCCGCAGCAAGTTCCGATGACAGTTCGACAGATGGCGGCGGCGGTGGCGGTGACGGTGGCGGTGACGACGACACGACCGCGCCTGAAATCACCTCGGGCGCCACGGCCGAGACCATCGACGAAAACAGCGGCGCGGGCCAGGTGGTCTACACCGCCACCGCCACCGACGATTCCGAGGGTGCGGTGACCTTCTCGCTGTCTGGCGCCGACGCTGACTTGTTCAGCATTGACCCCGACACCGGTGAAGTCACCCTGACCGCCGACCCCGACTACGAAACCAAGTCCAGCTACAGCTTCACGGTGGTGGCCACCGATGCCGCAGGCAACGAGTCCACCCAGGACGTGACCCTGGACATCGCCGACCTCGATGACACCAACGCCGACGGCGATGTCATGGCTGGCCCCATCATCGACGACCTGCTCATCACCTTGTATGCCGCTGACGGCAGCACACTCGGTACAGGCACGGTCAGCGCGCTGGATGGCAGCTTTTTGGTCCCCATCCCTGGCGGCTACGAAGGTCCGATCTTTGCGGTGGTTCGCAGCGACGGCGACATGAATGCCGACTATCGGGATGAGTCCACCAACTCGGACATCTTCCTCACCCAGCCCCTGACTGCGGCGGGCTATGCCGAGGGCGGCAGCATCACGCTCTTCGTCACTCCCCTGACGACCCTGGCCGCCAAGATCGCCGGTGTCGATGCCGAAGCCCTGCTGTCCGGTGACGGCATCAACCTCAGCCTCACGGCCGACCAGATCGCCGCAGCGAGCAGCACTGTGGCTCAGCTGTTCGGCCTGCCGGCAGACTTTGACATCACCAACCCGGGCACCATTGAGCCGCTGGTGGATCGGGACGGCAACGCCAACAGCAATGTGAACCCCTATGGCAAGGTGCTGGCCCTGCTGTCCAGCATGGGTGAGCTCTTCGGCGATGCCGGCGCGGCCATCGACTATTTCGTCGAAACCATTGGCAGCGTCGACCTTAACAACCCCAGCCCCGTCACCCTGCCCGCTGAAGCCGTCTTCGTGATGACCATGGCGGCGGCGGACGGCACCCTGTCCACCTTGCTGGCGGGTGCGGGCATTGCGGATGTGGCCACCGACTTCGTGGCTGCGCTGGGCGTGAGCGACGATCTGGTGGCTGAAATCGACGCCACGGCCATTGAAACAGCCCTCAGCAAGCTCACCTTCACCAATGCCGCCGATGTGGTGGCCCGTGTGGCTGCGACCGCCAACGTGGTTTCCGGTGCTGCCGCCGCGGCGCTGACGACCGCCATTGCCGATGTGAGCTACCCCATCGTCTTCACCTCCTCGCCATTCGCCGGTGGTTTCAACGAAGGCGACAGCAGCGGTCCTGGAACGGGTGTGTATTTCGCGGCGGCGGTGGATCCTGGCGATCCGACAGCTTCCTTCACCTATGCCATCGTGGCCAACGATGAGGACGACTCTGCGCTCTTCACCATCAACGACAGCACGGGCGAGGTCTCCTTCGCGCAGAACGTCGATTTTGATTACGAAACCCAGCGCGCCTACACCTTCACGGTCGAAGTGGTCGACGCCGCTGACCCGACCCGCACCGCCCAGCGCACCGTCAGCTTCTCCATCACCAACCTGGACGAGGTGGCGCCCACCTTCACTTCGGCAGAAACCGCCGACATCGACGAAAACATTGGCAGCGGCCGCATCGTGTACCGCGCCGCCGCCGATGACTCCGGTGACATCAGCGCTGGCGTGACCTACAGCCTGGCCCAAGACAACGACGACGACGCCGAGCGTTTCTCCATCAATGAGAAAACTGGTTCGGTCACCCTCAACGAGAACCCGAATTACGAGGTCAAGGACAGCTACACCTTCACCGTCATTGCCAACGACGGCGTGAACGACCCCGTGTCCCAGACCGTCACGCTGACGGTCAACGACATCGAGCCCGAGGCCCCGCCCACCGTGGTGCTGTTCGACCTGGTGGCCGGCGAAGACTACACCGGCACCCTGAGTGCCCTGTCTGCCAACGACGAAGCCCAGACCTTCGATGCCGACCTGAGCTACGAGATCTACATCCGCATGGGCACCGCTTGGGACACCCTCCAGGGCGACCAGATCAACGCCTGGGCAGGCGTGAGCAACCTGGGGCCGGACGACAAGATTTACCTGATCCAGGACGCGGGCAGCGAGCGCGGACTTGCGACTTACAGCCGGTTCGTCACCGACGGCTTTGGCTGGAACAACTTCTACTACTGGTCCAACTGGAGCGAAACGGACGGTGGTGCCAGTGTGCGTTTGCTGGCCGGTGGAACGCTCACGGCTTACGTCTCCAACGGCGTCAATCTGTCCAAGTGGCAAGGCAGCGATAGCACGGGCGCCAACTTCAACACCCGCTGGGTGTGGAGCTGGAACCAGGGCGTTCGCCTGTTTGACATGGGTGACGACGAGTCCCTGCCCCGGGACGTGCAGTACATGCCGGCCCTGCATGTCGATGCCGATGGCGCCGACGAAGGCGTGCCGACCTTTGGCTGGAAGTCGGGCCAGCAGCGCCCCGATGCGCCGGTGTTCGCGCTGGCCAACGACACAGGCAACGACACCGAGGCCCTGACCCTGGTGGATGCCTTCTCCAGCGATGGCGAGCTCATCGTGGCCCGCATTGCCGAGGGTGCTGTTCTGGAGTGGCGCCTTCAGGTGGACGGCGAATGGCAAGACTGGGTCACCTTCACGGCCGATGAGCTGCCTGTGCTTTCCGAGGGCACCTACGAGGTCGGCACCATCCAGCTGCGGCAGACCGTGGGTGACGTCACCAGCGCCGCTTACAGCAACGACCTGCGCATCGTCGTCGATCAGACTGCGCCTGCCTTTGAGAGCGACACCGCCGAGGTCGATGCGGCCGAAAACGTGCGGGTCATCTACACCGCTGCGGTGGAGGGCGAGCCGGGCCGGGTCACGTTTGAGCTGGAAGAAAGTGACGTGGACGACTCTGCCCTGCTGCAGATCGACTCCAAGACGGGCGAGGTCAGCCTGCGTTCGGGCGCCCGCCCCGATGCCGATGGCGACAAGACCAGCTACACCTTCACCGTGGTGGCCGTGTCCGACCAGGCCGGCAACCTGGCCGACGTCAACAACAAGCAGACCGTCACCGTCACGGTCACCCCTGCGGCCGAAGAAGCCGTGGTGCTCTTCGACCTGATTGACGGTCTTGACGCCACCGGCGACTCGGTCGATACCCTGGTGGCCAGCTACGGCGGTGAGTTCCAAGAGGGTGTGAGCTACACCATCTATGTGCGGCTGCCAGACATTGACCAGGCCTTCAACACCACCTCCATTCAGGCTTGGACGGGTCTTTCCAACCTGGACGAAGATGACCAGTTGTTCTTTGTCGTCGGCAAAGGCGAGGACGGTAGTTACGTTGCGGGTGATTACGGTTCGTATTACGACTACGAGTACTGGTTCACTGTCGTCAATGGCAACGGCAGCTACCTGGGCACCCAATCGCTGGACAACGGTCAAATTTACCGTTGGGTTTCTTCCAGAACAACCAGTAACGGGAACTGGGACCCCAGCATTTACCGCCTCTTCGGTTCGGAATCGGACAACGATTACAGCAACATGGATGTGCTGTACAACGGTGCAGCCTCTCTCATCAGCGAAGACGACGCACCCACATTCACGGTTGAAATCCCCCTCCCGACCGCCATCACCTTGCCGGTCGACGCGGTGAACCTGGAATCCATCGACGTTGTCGCCACCTTCGATGAAGTGGCCGATGGCTTCGATCCCACGACCGAAGGTTCCATCGATGGCGATGGCAGTGCCTTCCCCTTGAACAATGTGCCGGGCGCCGAAGACGTCGGCCTGCCGTCCGATGGCGTGTTTGCCGCGGTCGCTGGCTTGCACCCCGAAGTCACCCTGGACTACGCCAGTGCCTACAAGGTCACCGATACCGGCGCCTTCGATCTGGGCGTGACGGAAGGCCGCTACGCCTCCCTTCACCTCTACGCGTTTGCCTCGTATGTCCAAAGCGACGCGCAGGCGCCCCAGTTCCATGTGGAATTGACCTACGACGATGGCAGCACCGAGGAGAGCTCGGTCTTCACGGTCGGTGACTGGTGGAACAACCAGGCCAGCACGGAAAAAGGCACCTACCTCCTGACCAACGGCCGCGACCAGTACAACGCCGAAGGCGTCGCGGGCAACGCCAACTTCTCCATCCAGGGTTATGTGGCCGAGGTGGATGCCAGCAAGCGCCTGGTGAGCGCCTCTGTGGTCATTGACAAAGAGCACGGCAACCCCAACGGTTCCTTTGTGTTCATGGGCGGCGTGGCTTCGCCGGATGGCAGTGACTACGCCCTGCCGCCGAGCACCACCGTGCTGTTCGACCTGGTGTCTGGCGAGGACTACTTGGGTGCGGCCGATGCGCTGGTGGCCAACGACGCAACCCAGACCTTCGAGGCCAACCGCACCTACGACATCTACATCCGCGTGGGCTCGCCACTGGACACCCTGCAGGGCGACCGCATCAACGCGTGGGCGGGCGCCAACAACCTGGGCCCGGATGACAAGATTTACCTGGTGCAAGATGCCGGCACCGAGCGCAGCCTCAATGAATCGACCCAGCCTCTGGGGACGAATTCGGGTGTGTTTACCAATAACGGACAAGTTTTGTCTTACGTCGGCTGGAGCAACTGGGCCGTTCACGGTGGCGCTTCTTACTGGCTCTACCGTGACCAGGGTGTGATGAGCGCCTACGGTTACAGAGCCCTTGTCTCCGACGCCGACAACCAGACCTCCAAATCACAGGGCAACCACTGGGCCCAAGGGACCAGCACCTCGCGTGGCTCAGACTATATTTTTGCGTGGAACCAGGGCGTCAAGCTCTTTGACCTGGTAGAGGGCCAGAAGCTTGGTGATGTGGTTTTCCAGTCCGCCATCAGCCTGGACAATGACCAGCAAACCGGCTTCAATCTGGCCTGGGCCGATGGCCAGCGTCGCCCGGATGCGCCGACCTTCGCCCTCGCGCAAGACACGGCTGTCGATGGCCTGGATCTGAGCACCGCCGACCGCATCACCAGCAATGGCCAGCTGCAGGCCTTCCGTGTGGAAGAGGGTGCCTTGCTGGAGGTCAGCACCGACGGCGGCGAAACCTGGACGGAAGTGGATCTCGAATCGCCCCAGTCCTTGCCCGAGGGCGAATACGCAATTGGGCAGATTGCCCTGCGCCAAACCGTGGGTGGCGTTCAAAGCGCGGCTTACTTCAACGACGTGGCCATCGTGGTTGACACCACCGCGCCGGCCGATGGCTTTGCCAGCACCACGGCCTCGGACAATGTCCAGGAAAACCAGCCGGTCATCTACACCGCTGCCGTCGATGGCGACACCACCGGCGTGGTGTATACGCTCAAGTCGGGCCTGGAAGACGATGCAGCCCTGCTGAGCATCAACCCGACCACTGGTGAAGTGCGCCTGGCTGCTGGCGGCAACTTCGACTACGACGCTGGCAAGACCAGCTACACCTTCACCGTGCTTGCCACCGACCGGGCCGGCAACCTGGTCGAAGGTATCAGCGAGCGTGCGGTTGAGATCACTTTGACCGATGACACCGCCGACAACCAGACCATTGTTCTGTTTGACCTGACTTCGGGCAAAGACTGGATTGGCAACACCTTCGATGGCATGTCGGAGATTGTTGAAGGCCAGACCTTTGACGCCGCCAAAACCTACAACATCTACATCCGTGTGCCCGCCATGGGCAACGACCGCTCGGTGGGTGAGTTCAATGCCTGGACAGGTTCAGCCAACCTGGGCAGTGACGACACGATCCAGCTGATTCACGACGATGCGGGCTTGGGAACGAGACCGCTGCAATCTGCATTGGACCAGTTGTTCACTTACAAGAACTCCTCCATCTCTTGGGTGACTTGGAGCAGTGGCAGTGGTCAGCACTGGTTGGGGGTGGAGAGCAATGGCGATTTGAAGTACCGCCTTGGCAATGGGTTTGGGGACATCACTTACCAAGGTCTTTTTGACGCCCCAATTGACTTTGTCAAAGAGGCAGCCGACGCCGAATCCATGAATGCCGTGCAGGCGCTGCCGGCCATCACTGCCGATCAACCGGTGTTCCAGCAAGCCAATGGCGAAATCGTAGGCCCCAAAGACCTCGTGGTGCTGTTCGACTACATCACCGGCGCCGACTATGTGGGCACAAGCGTTGACCAGCTGCAAGCTCAAGAGAGTGCCGGACAGTTCTACTGGAACTACAGCTACACGATTTACCTGCGCATGGGCGCATTGGTCGACGGTGCCCGCTCCCAAGACATCACCGCATGGCTGAGTGCCGAACGCCTGGGCAACGACGACCGCATCATCTTCGTGCAAGACGGGGCCGCCGCCGGCTATGACAACGGCTTGAACGCCAGCACCATGATGGATGGTGGCTCGTCCATTTATGGCAGCTATTTCCTCAACTGGTACAACGCGCAGTACGCAACCAACTGCGCGGGCCTGAACCTTGCCAACGGCAACTTCATGTTGTCCATGTCGCACCCGGCCTCCTTGTCGGACGCCACGAGTCAGGTGCCCTTGTTCAATGGTGGTTTGCGCTCCTCCGGCGCCGTGCCCTACAGCCGCGATGCGACCCCTCCGGTGTTCAAGCTGACCGACGGCACGACCATCGAGGACCTCACGCTGTCCTTCAACGCTGAGCCCACGGCGTTGGCATTGACGGCCGCGTTCGACGGCGATGTGGTGCCCGAGAACACGGACACAAGCAACCGCGTGAAGATTGCCGACATCGCCATCACCGACGACCGCCATGGCACCAACACCATCACGCTCGAGGGCAGCAATGCAGACGACTTCGAGGTGATTGACCGCGTGCTCTACCTCAAGACCGGCACCACGCTGAACTACGAGTCGCAGCAGACGGCTTTTGAGGTCATCGTGAAGGTGCAAGACAACACGATCGAAGGCAGCACGGCCTTGAGCACCACGTACAACCTGACGGTGGGCAACGTCAACGAGCCCATGTCTGCCTTGCTTGACACCGACGAAATCGCGAACAGCGTGACGGAAAACGGCAGCAACAATCAGTACTCCTCACTCACCGTGTCGGCCACCGATCCCGACGGTGGCAACGTCACCTACAGCCTGGTCGAGTCGGATGGCACCACACCCTACACGGGCGGTGAATTCAACATCGGTTCCAGCAACGGTGTGGTCAAGGCCATCAGTGGCGTGGATTACGAAGCGGGCGCCACCCGCACCATCTATGTGAAAGCCACATCGGATGGCCTGAATGGCTCGAGCGTTGTGGAGTCCTTCACCATCAGCGTGGTGGATGATCCTTCGGACAACCAGACCCTGGTGTTGTTTGACCTGATCACAGGCGAGGACTATTACGGCAGCGCTGCCAGCAGCATGACCGCCACGGGCGCAGGCGATGCGCCGACCTTCGACGTCAACAAGACCTACGAGATCTACATCCGGGTGCCCTCTGACCAGGGCCAGGGTAATTTCGCCAACATGAACGTCTGGTCGGGCTGGACCAACCTGGGTGACGATGATTCGGTGCAGCTCATCCAGGCATTTGCCCGCCCGGGTGAAACGGCGATTTTGGGTGATCTTTCTGTTCGCCGGGTTTGGACAAGCACCTGGGGCACAGGTTTCTCACGCAAGGCCTATTGGAGCAGCGCTAGCTCGTCTCACTTTGTGATGCTGGGTGCCTCATCTACTTTGAACAATCCGGTTGGGGTCGACATCTTCCATTTCAATGCGGGTTACAACCTGGGCCGTCATGCCATCGGCACCACCGGTGACATCAGCTTCGCGCTCGATCCGGCAGTTGGTTCTGGTGACATCCGGCTCAATCCATCCGTCACCGCCGACATGGCCGACGAATTCCGCCTGGCGGGTTCGGGCGAGCTCATCGGACCCGAGAACATCGTGGTGCTCTTTGACCTGACCACGGGCAAGGACTGGGTGGGCACGCCGCTGATGGAGCCTTATGTCGATAACATCGTGTCTGACAGCATGGTGGAGAAGTCTGGTGCGGGCACCTTCGATCCCTACAAGACCTACGACATCTACATCCGCGTGGGAGATTTGACCGACGCCTTCCTCGATGCCGATATCACGCCCTGGATTGGCGGCGGCAACCTGGGGGCCGACGATCAGATTCACCTGATTCAGGCTGGCGCCACATCGACCAACAATGCCTACACGCAACTGAGCAAGTCCTATGCGAACAGTGGCGACAGGCTGGTGTGGATCAACACCGATCAGGCACCGTCCCCATACTGGTCTGCCAGTGTGCGGCTTTTTGAGTCGGGCATCCTCAACGCCAACGTGGAATGGTTGGGTGGCATGCGGGCTCAAAACACCATGGTCTGGAGCACGGCCATGAGCACCTACGTGCCGGGAACGGTTCAGGTCAAGACCACGCCCACACAAGGTGACAGTGCCCGCCTGTTCACGAACTCATCGAGCCTGCGACTGAACAACACCATGACGAACAACGACATGCTGCCGAGTGCCCCCACCACGGCAGCCGTGTTCAAGCACTGGGTTGGCGGCAACTTAGAGACCATCTGAACCGGCCTCCCCGGGCCCACAGGGGTGCTGCGCAGGCAGCACCCCTTTTTTGGTTATTGAATCGGCCTTCTTTTCTTCTTCAGGTTTCTCCATCATGAAATCCAGTCCCGAGGCCCTGCGCCTTCTGGCCGACCAGCGCAACTGGTCCGAACTCAAGCAGTCGGCAGAAGCCGCTTACGGTATTTCCCGCAAACCGGGCCTGCAGCCCCTCATTGCCCTGGCCAATGCGCAGCTGGGCCTTCAGCAGGCCGCGCGCGAGGCGGTGAGCCGTGCCGAAGCCACGTTCGACCAGTTGGACACCGCCGCCCGCGTGGACCTGGCAGCGGTCTACCTGCTGGCGCACCAGTTCAACAAGGCCTCGGGCCTGCTGGAGGCGGCCGTGCAGGAATTGCCCGGCTACGGCCTGGGCCTGGCCCGCCTGGCACAGTGCAGGCAGATGCAGGGCGATGCAGTCTCGGCCCTGGCGCTTTACCGCAGTGCACTCAGCTACGAGCCCCAGCGCGTGCAGGCCTGGGTGCCTTACTTGCGCCTGGCCCTGGGCGAACTGGGCAAGCTCCAGGGGGCTGAAAAAACCGACAAGCTCGCCACCCTGACCCAGGGCCTGGCCGAAGCCAACCGGCAGTTGGACGCGCAACGCGAACTGATTGCCCCCGAGGCCGTGGGACGCTGGCAGGTGCAGTTGCATGGCATCCAGCTGGAGCTGTGGGTCACGCAACGCGACTTCACCCGTGCCGAGGCCTGGATCGAGGAGCAGGCCACCAAGCTGGCCACCGAGGAATGGTGCGAGCTGGTGGCGGGCCATGCCGCGCTGCTGGCCAGCCACAGCCAGCATGAGGCCGCCGAAGAGGTGCTGCGCAAGGCGCTCAAGCAGCACCCCGGCCATTCGGTGCTCACACTGCAGCTGGTGGAGCTGGCCCACCTGCAGGGCCACGACCAGCAGGCCGCCGCCCTCTTGCTGCGCGCCATCGACAAAGACCAAGACAATGTGCAGCTTTGGACGCGGCTGTCGGCCGTATTCTTGCACCGCAACCCCGAGCGCGCCCGCAAGGCGGCTGAAAAAGCCATCGAGCTGGCCGAAGCGCAGCAGCCCAGCGCCGAGTTGCCGGCAGCCCGGGTGTTCCAGCAGCGCCTCATGGCCCGCCTGGCCTTGGCCCATGTGGAAAGCGATGCGCAGAACTACGACGCGGCCGAGAAGATCTACCGCGAAATCCTCCAGGACCAGCCGCAGTCCGTGCCTGCCCTGCAGGGCCTGGGCCACCAGGAACTGCAGCGCGGCCGCATCGACGAGGCCGTGGCCCTGTTCGAGCAGGTGCGCGCCATCGACCCCGTGGCGGGCTACACCGCCCTGATCAACGCCCGCAAGATCCCGGACGATCCGGCCGTGCTCGAAAAGCTCGAGCAGGCCGCCCGCATGCCCAGCATGGCGGGCGAGGTGCGCACCGGCATCTTGTTCCAGCTCGCGGCCGCGCGCGAAAAGCGCAAGGAATACGAGCGCGCCTTTGCCCTGGTGCGCGAGGCCAACGAGGCCAGCAAGAAGCTGCTCGACTACGACCCCAAGGCCCACCGCAACCGCTGCGCGCGCATCCGCGCCCGTTTCAACCGGGCCTTGTACGAAAACCGCAAGGGCAGTGGCAGCGATGCCACACTCCCGGTGTTTGTGTTGGGCATGCCGCGCTCGGGCACCACGCTGGTCGAGCAGATCATCGCCGGTCACAGCCAGGTGTTTGGCGCGGGCGAGCTCAGCATCATTCCGCAGGTCATTGCCGGCCTGCAGCGCTGGGAGCGCCACACCGGCTCGGGCCGCCCCTACCCGGACTGCGTGGACGACCTCTCGCCCGAGGTGATTCGCGGCATCACCGAGCACGTGCTCAGGGAGCTGCGCCAGTACGACGAATCGGCCCGTTACGTGGTGGACAAGCTGCCGCACAACTTCGAGAACATCGGCCTCATCAAGCTGCTCTTTCCCAAGGCCAAGATCATCTCGGTGCGGCGCGACCCGCGCGACATTGCTGTCTCCAATTACTTCACCGACTACCAGGCCAAGCACGGCGGCATGGGCTTTGCCTACGACCTCACCTGGATCGGCGAGCAGCTGGCTGACCACAACCTGCTGATGCACCACTGGCACCAGGTGTTCCCCGGCGAGATCCTGGAGATCAAGTACGAGGACGTGGTCGAGAACCCCGAGGCCCTGGCGCGCCAGATGCTCGACTACCTCGAGCTGCCCTGGGAGGCCGAGGTGCTCAACACCTCCGAGCTGGACCGGCCGGTCAAGACCGCCTCGGTCTGGCAGGTGCGCCAGCCCATCTACAAGACCTCCAAGGCCAAGTGGATGAACTACCAGTCCTGGCTGGCTCCGCTGATTCAGGGCACCAACGCCAAGATCCAGCCCGACCCGATCACCGACATGGTGAGTCTGCCGGTGCCGGGTTACCTGAACACCGGCGTGGCCGCGTTCAAGGCGGCGCAGCTGGATGAGGCCGAGACCTGCTTCAAGAAGCTGCTGCACCACCTGCCCGACCATGCGGCCGGTAATTTCATGCTGGGCCTGGTCTACGTGAACAAGGGCTATGCGGACGACGGCATCGAGCTCATGGACAAGGCCTTGCAGGCCTGCCCCTGGAACCGCCGATGGCGCGACGACCTCATCCGCGCTTGCGAGATGGCCGGACGCACCGAACAGGCCGAAAAGCTCAAGGCCCAGCCCCAGCGCCGCGACCCTGAGGGCGAGGAAACCGAGTCCGCTGAATCGCTGGCATGACACGGCTGGGACGGGGGCTGCTCGCTGCGTTCAGTGCGGCCTTGTTTGCCACAGGCCCCGCATGGGCGCAGGCCACAGGCATGGAGGCCGCCCTGGCCTCGATGCTCGCTCGCCATCCAACGCTGGCGGCCAAGCAGTCCCAGGTGCAGGCGCGGCAGTTCGCCATCGAAGCCGTGGGGGCCCAGCGTTACCCCAGCCTGCAGGCCCTGGCCCAGCAGAGTGCAGACCAGGGTGGACAGGCTTTGGTCACCGCAGCGACGCTTCGCTTGCGCCAGCCGATTTGGGCCTTTGGCCGCATTGACAGCGCCATGGCCAACGCCGAGGCCGACCTGCGCGTCGAGCGCTTGGACCTGTTGCGTCTGCAGCGCCAGCTGATCGACACCACCGCATCGGCCTATGCCAAGGCCTGGTCGGCGCAGCAGCGGCTGCAGGTCTCGCGTGAGAACCTCGCGGCCCACGAAGACTTGCTGGCACAAATTCGCCGGCGTGAAGCGGGTCAGCTGGCCTCCGTGGCCGATGTGCGCCTGGCCGGCGCGCGCCTGGCCCAGGCCGTGGCCCAGCGCGAGCGCCACGACGGTGAGCTGGCGCTTGCACTCGAAGAGCTGCGGGCGCTCACCATCGAACCTGTGGCCGCCAATCAGGCCGTGCCCGCTCGTTGGCTGCCTGTGTCAGACCTGGCGCAAATCGAGGCCAGCGCGCAGGAGCGTGCGGCCGAGCTGCGCTTGCGGCGTGCGCAGGTTCGCCAGGCGCAGGCCCAACTGGCTCAAACTGAAAAGGCCGCCTTG
>Ga0255275_1000054_pt1 | contig 13066 bp, 16 predicted proteins | sample AtltaT_2_FD_183710 | JGI IMG/M metagenome (GOLD analysis project Ga0255275, IMG submission 183710) | Metatranscriptome of freshwater microbial communities from Altamaha River, Georgia, United States - Atl_UVDOM_RepA_8h (Metagenome... | ecosystem: Environmental > Aquatic > Freshwater > River... | reverse complement strand
GGCCAACAAGGTCAAGTGGTGATCCATGCAGATTCCAATCCTCAACGGCATCTACGCTGACAACGGGCCAGACCTGCGCACGTTGTACCCGGTCAACCTGGTGCCAGTCCCAAAGCAGTCCGGCATCAGTGCCGGTTTTCTGCGTCCTGGTGACGGCATCGTCGGCAACGGCACTGGCCCAGGCATTGACCGTGGCGGCATCAACTGGAATGGCGTCTGCTACCGTGTCATGGGAACCAAGCTGGTGACCGTGGCCAGCAATGGCGCTGTGACCGTGCTGGGTGACGTTGGCGGCCCCGTCAACACCCTGGTGACGATGGACTACAGCTTCGACCGCCTGGCCATTGCGTCTGGTGGGCGTCTCTACTACTGGAACGGCGCACTCACGCAAGTGACCGACCCTGACCTCGGCATCGTTCTGGACGTGGTGTGGGTGGACGGCTACTTCATGACCACCGATGGCACCAGCCTGGTGGTAACCGAGCTGTCCGACCCGACCCAAGTCAACCCGCTGAAGTACGGCTCCAGCGAAGTCGACCCCGACCCAGTGGTGGCGCTGCTCAAGCTGCGAAACGAGGTTTATGCCCTGAACCGCAACACCATCGAGGTGTTCGACAACGTGGGCGGCGAGTTCTTCCCATTCCAGCGCATTGATGGTGCGCAGATTACAAAAGGCGTCATCGGTACGTTTGGATGCTGCGTATTTGTGGAAAGTGTCGCCTTCCTCGGCTCTGGCCGCAATGAAGCGCCAGGCATCTACCTTGGCGCGAACGCTACTGCTCAAAAAATAAGCACGCAGGAAATCGACCAGATTCTGCTCGGCTACACCGAGACGCAGCTTGCTGGAGTCAAGCTAGAGGCACGCAACGACAAGGCCCACCAGCACCTGTATGTCCACCTGCCTGACCGCACGATGGTGTTCGATGCTGCTGCCACCGCAGAGCTAAACCAGCCCGTCTGGTTCACGCTGACCACCAGCCAGGTCGGCTTCAGTCAGTATCGAGCAAGGAATCTGGTCTGGGCCTACGACAAGTGGATGATCGGGTCATCCGCAGTCCAACGCCATCGGCTACCTGGTGGACAACATCAGCAGCCATTGGGGCCAGATCGTGCGCTGGGAGTTCGGCACGCTGATCGTCTACAACGAGAGCAACGGCGCGATCTTCAATGAGCTGGAGCTGGTCAGCTTGACCGGCAGCGTTGCGCTTGGCGTCGACCCCATGATCTCGACCAGCTACAGCGTGGACGGCGTGGCCTGGAGCCAAGACCGCAGCATCCGCGCTGGCACGACTGGCAGCCGCAAGCGTCTGGCGTGGTTCCAGCAGGGTCACATGCGCAACTGGCGCATCCAGCGTTTCCGTGGCGACAGCCAAGCGCACCTGTCTTTCATCCGTCTTGAGGCTCAGATTGAGCCATTGGCCTACTGATGGCAACGCAGAAGCTCAACCTTACCCGCGACCAGCTCGCCACGTTCCTGAAAAACCAGGAGCAGATCAGGCAATTCGAGCGCCTGTTTCAGATTGCAGACGAAGTGTCGCCAGCAACTGACACGGAAGGCATCAGCATCGAGGCTGGAAATGCAGACGCATCAGCGAATGAGGCGCTGGCTCAAATCGTGAGCATGGCCAAAGATGCTGCCATCAATGCAGGCAACGCAGACCAGAAGGCCGTGCAGGCACTGGACACGCTCGGCCGCATTGCCAATGCTCTGGAAATGCTGAGCACCGCGCCTGTGATCGAAAACAATAACTCGACAGTCACGGACTACATCGACCTGAACACGGCTGATTTTGTATCGCGCATCCGTCGTCTTGGCTGGAATGAAACCGACCAGACCGTGAACATCGGCATGGACTACGGCGTCACGCAGCAGGTCGGCCAAGAGGTCTACGCCCGTGTCGGCAATACGACAGGCTCGACCATTCAGAACGGCTCTGTGGTTGGTTTTGCTGGCGCGACTGCCAATGCCCTGCTGGTGGCCCCGTACCTTGCCGACGGCACAAGCCCATCGCTCTACATACTCGGCGTGATGACCCATGACCTGCCGGATAGCGGCGAGAAGGGCTACTGCACCACATGGGGCTTCGTGCGCGACCTCGACACCAGCGCATTCAGCGCAGGCGACATTCTCTATGCCAGCCCGACAACCGCTGGAGCGCTGACCAACGTCAAGCCAACAGCCCCGAACAACGTCATCCCTCTGGCCGCTTGCATCGTGTCCGACGCATCGGCTGGCGTGATCTTCGTGCGCCCGACCATCGAGCAGATGAAGTATTACGGCGTGTTCACAAAGACCACCGACCAAACGCCTGGCGCAACAAACACCGAATACCTGCTTACCTTTGACAACACGCAGATCAGCAACGGCGTGGTAATTGGTGGCACGACTTCGCAAATCATCGTTCCGCAGTCTGGCCTGTACCAATTCGACGCAACGGTGCAGCTGTCCAGCGGAAGCTCATCGTCGAAGAATGTCTGGGTCTGGTTCAAGAAGAACGGCACAGCGATCACAAACTCTGCCCGTCTTGTCACCACAGACATAAACAACGGATACATTCCAATCGCACTGAGCGAGACGGTTTCGCTGAACGCCAACGAGTACGTCGAGATGGCTTTTGCAGCAGATAGCACCAACGTGACGGTGGATACCGTGGCGGCCACGGCATTTGCACCAGGCGCACCGGCCATCGTTCTGACCGTCACTCAAGTCCAACAGTAAGGAGAAATCATGGCAGTCACAGCAAAACCCCTCATTGGCTCCAAGCAGATGGAGGCGGCGCAGACCACGCAATACACCGCCACCAACTGCACGGCCATCATCGACAAATTTACCGCCACCAACACCAGCGCCAGCAATGCCGTGATCAGCGTGCACCTGGTGAGCAGCGGTGGCAGCGCAGGCACGACCAACCTGATCGTGGACAGCCGCGCCATTGCACCGGACGAGACCTACACTTTCCCCGAGCTGGTTGGCCAAGTGCTGGCCAATGGTGGATTCATCTCGACCACCGGCACGGCCACTGCCCTGACCATCCGCGCCTCTGGCCGTGAAATCACTTAAGGAGACCACAATGGAAATGCCAAAGATCATGGTGGCTGGCTTCACCGGCCTGCCTGAATCCATGCCGTTCATCACAGCGGCCGAGAACAAGAAGAACACCCAGGTGGTGATCGATGACTGGATGCTCGGCCCTGAAAACCCAAGCAACGAGCCAACGGCCAACAAGGTCTATTGGGTTGCACTTGGCAAGGCCATGCAGGTGGACGAGAAAGAGGCCCGTCGTCGTCGCTGCTCGAATTGTGAATACTTTTTCAATGACCCGCTGACGCAAGCCAAAATGGACAGAATCCCACGCAACCAGTGGGATGATGGAGCAGGGTATCGCGGCTACTGCAAGAAGTTCGACTTCATTTGTCATGACATGAGGTCATGCCAGGCGTGGGAAGAACGGGAATACGAAGACGACTAAATGGTGCAGCCTTGATGCAACTCTCGCTTTGCCTGAACGTAGGCCTTATGCGCAGCCTCTGGCGTCTCAAAGATGCCAAGATACTTGCGCTTGCCTTCGCTGACTATGCGAGCAACAAACCCACGTGGATGCCTTATCACGCCAAGCAATCCGGTAGTGCTGGTGCGCTTGGCCGTGCGCTTGTTCTCTGTGTTTGTTTGCCTGCTGACATGGCGCAAGTTGGCAAAGGCATTGTTGGCCTTTTTTCCGTCTATGTGGTCAATCTCTTGCGTAGGCCATTCGCCAGTGACGTACAGAAACGCAAACTGGTGTGCCATTCCTCGGAAACCGTCAAACATGATGTAGACGTATCCATCGCGGCGCAGCGATCCGGCAGGCATGCCAGCCTTCTTGCGTCCTTTGGACTGCAGGTGTGTAAACTGTCCCGTCTCCGGGCAGTAATGCGCAAGCTCGCGCAGTCGGTCTTGTGTGATCATGTCGCACCTCATCAGAGTGGAAAGCCATCGAAAGATGCAGCAAGCGGTGATGAGTCGCCTGTCCCCCGTCGGGTGAGCTGCCAGACCATTTTACGGAAGGCGTTTGCAAAAGCAAGCATTTGTGGGAAAATCAAGCCGCTGAGTAAAGTGCACCCGGCGGCATCCAATGAAAAATTGAGGTGTTTACATGGGATTGCTTAGTACACTCGGAGGCATTGCAGGCTCTATCTTTGGTGGGCCTATCGGTGGGACTATTGGCTCCGCGCTTGGTGGAGCGATTGAAGGCCGAGAGACTGCACAAGAAGCATCCGGCATTCAGGCCGGTGCTGCACAAGCTGGCATTGAAGAACAGCGTCGCCAGTTTGACGAAATCACAAAACTGCTTTCTCCTTACCGCGAAGCCGGTGTCGGCGCTATTGGCCAGCAGCAGGCATTGCTTGGCATTGCTGGTGGCCCTGCACAGCAGCAGGCCATTGCGGCACTTGAGGCGTCTCCTCAGTACCAAGCCCTCATGGAGCAAGGCGAAAACGCATTGCTGCAACGTGCGTCTGCCACTGGTGGACTGCGCGGTGGAAACATTCAGGCAGCACTTGCCCAGTTCCGTCCACAGTTGCTGTCTAACCTCATCAGCCAGCAATATGAGCGTCTTGGTGGACTGGCAAACATCGGTCAAGCATCTGCCGCACGCCAAGCCGCATTTGGTCAAGCAACAGGTGCAAACATCGCTACTTTGCTTGGGCAGCAAGGCGCTGCTCAGGCTGGTGGAGCGCTTGCAGAAAATCAACTCACAAGCGGAATTTCCAAGGCATTCGGTGCGATTCAAGGCGCCGGTGGTTTTGGCAAAGTGTTTCCTGGAATTTTTGGCGGCGGTACTGGCGGCCTAAATATCGGCACGGCATTGCAATATGGCACGACGCCAGGCTCGCAGCAAACAGCGATGCTTGCGTCGCAGGAGTTCTAAATATGGTTGCACCGATCGACTACACGGCGCAAGTCGCTGACCCATTTAAGCAGGCTGCGCAAGGCTTTCAACTTGGTGCAGGTTTGCAACAATTTGAGGAACAGCGCCAACTTCTTGAGAAGCAAAAGATTCAGCAGCAGCTTGCAGCACAAGAGGAAGCAAAGTTTTTTGCAAACCCGAATCCGACAATGCGCGATGCTTTGCGATTCGCCTCTGTTTTGCCAAAAGATCGTGCTGATGCACTTCGTCCGTACATTGAAGCATTCAGCAAAGAGCAGCAGCAAGGCGTCCTGAAAACCAATGGGCAGATTTTGTCTGCGCTACAGGTGAACCCACAAACTGGCGTTAAGTTGCTTAGAGACTATGCAACTGCACAGCGCAACAGTGGAGATGAGGCAGAGGCATCTCTGTATGAGCGCATTGCCGATGCTGCTGAAGACCCTAATCGTGGGCCTGCACTTGCATTCAAATCTTTGGTTACTGTCACGTCCAGGATTCCTGGAGCAAAAGAGATGTTTGAGTCGATTGACAAGTCGATCAAAACTCAACAACAGGAAGCGTTATTTCCTGATCTGCAGAAACAAAAAGAAGCCGAAATGCGGAAGGCTGTTTCTGATGCAGACAAGGCTGCTGTTGAAGCCAAGTATGCAGAAAAGGTTGCAATTGCAGACCTACAGAAAAAAGCCGCTGACCTTGGCCTTACAAAAGCGCAAACCAACAAGGCATTGGTCGAGACCAACAAGCTCGGCACCGAAGCGCAAATGCTGCGCCTTGACTTTGATGCTGCGTTGAAAGGCCTGCCATTGCCGAGTAAAGGCGAAGGCGGAAAAGCAGCGACTGAGGATGAGCGCAAGGCCGCTGGGTGGCTTGCTCAGGCGACCAACGCATATACCAACATGCTTGGTGCCATGTACACCAAAGAAGGCAAGCCTACTGGCGCAGAAAAGCCTGGAGTGGTCGAATCTGCACTCGGCACTTTGCCTTTCATTGGCGAAGGCACTGCGGCGATTGCTCGCAGCACAGATCGTCAAAAGTTCACTCAAGCGGCAAGTTCACTGTCCGAGGCGTTGCTACGTGCTGCCACTGGTGCAGGCGTGAACCGAGACGAAGCCAAGCAGAAGCTGGAAGAGCTGACGCCACTTTTTTCGGATGATGCAGACACGCGAAAGCAAAAGCTCGCGGCGATCCCGGTTTACTTAGATTCTCTGAGAGCCCGTGCTGGTCGTGCTGCACCGAAAGACTATCAAGTACCTACTGCACCAGGTGCGGCATTGTCTTTGACTTTGCCGGATGGAAGAGTCGTGACATTTCCAAGCCAGCAAGCGCTTGATGGATTCAAGAAATCGGCAGGGCTGTAATGGACTACGAAGCACTTGCAAAACAGTTTGGCGGCTCTGTCTCGCCTGCGCCAACACAAACCTTCAACGTGCAAACCGAAGGCGGAAAAGGCGTGGCCGTCGATGTAAGTTTCCCGACAGCACAAGCGGCACCAGCTGCACAGGCTCAGTCTCCTGCTGATCTCGCGGCATTGGCTGCGCAGTTCGGTGGCCAGGTGCAACAACCTGAGCAGCCAAGTACAACAGCCACAGGACTTGCTGGCGCGGCCACCAGAGGATTGGCGCTTCCTGCCGCTGGCGCTCTTGCTGGCGGCGCTGCTGGTGCTTTGCTTGGTGGTGTTGGCGCAGTCCCTGGCGCTATCGCTGGTGCTGGCGCTGCAACATTGGCCGGATTGGTTGCTGATCCGGTCGTCGGCGCCGTCAACAGCATGTTCGGCACACAGTACACATTGCCGACCGACGCATTGGCTGACATTCTGACTCGTGTCGGTGTGGCGCAGCCTCGCACTGAGGCTGAGCGCATTGTCCAGGCCACAGCAGCTGGTGCCGGTAGCGCTGGTGGCATGGTTGCTGCTGGCCAGACGCTGGCGCAGGCTGCATCTCCGATCGTCAAGGGCGTCGGTCAACTTATGGCCACAGCACCCGGCCTTCAGGCCGCCAGTGGTGCATCTGCTGGCGCTGCAGGTCAGACGGCCAAGGAAATGGGCGCAGGCCCCGTCGGGCAACTGGCTGCCGCTGTTGGCGGTGGTTTGCTTCCTGCCGTTCCTCAGATTGCCAAGGCAGTCACTCAGGCCACAGCCAAAGCCGTCGCGCCAACTGGCGCAGGTATCCGTGAACAGGTCGAGCCGACATTCAAAGAGGCGGTGCAAAGCATCAAAGCCACCGTGGGCGAGAAGATCGCTCCTGAAAATCAGCGCATCATCAAAAGCCAACTGGCACAGACGCCTGATGCTGTTGATCTGGTGAACGTCCGTCTTTCAGGCACTCAGGTGGTGCCAGACAATGAGGCAGTCAGTGCCATCAAGCAAGGCTGGAAAGACGGCGCGGTGGCCAGCATCAAGGCAGCATCTGAAAAAGATCGCTCGGCCATGACCAAGATGCTCAACATCTTCAAGATGGGCGAGAAGAGCGAGAAGTTCAGGGCTATGAACAGGCCTGCAGACATTCTTGGCGATACCGTGCAGGCTCGCGTTGACTTCCTGACGGACGCCAACAAAAAGGCAGGAACGGCCATTGACCGCATTGCGCAGACACGCTTGCGCGGCCAGGCTGTCAACTACGATCCTGCGATCAACTCGTTCTTGGATGACTTGTCCAGCATCGGCGTCAAGGTCGAGCTTGATGAAAACGGCGTGGCCAAGGCCATCCTGCAAGGCTCTGACATTCAGGGTGACAAGGCTGCCCAGCGCACCTTGAATGCCGTCCTGGAGCGCCTGAGCGCCACCAATGCGCCAGACGCCTATGGTGTGCACACTGCCAAGCGTTTCATTGACACGCAGGTCAACTACGGCAAAAAGAACCTGGCCAATCCTTTGACGGCTCAGGCTGAGCGCATCTTGAAGAACCTGCGTCGCAACCTGAACCAGTCTCTTGGCGAAACTTTCCCGGACTACCGTGCGGCCAACGAGAAGTATGCGGACACCATCACGGCACTCGATGACTTGCAACGTGCGGCAGGCACCCAGATTGATCTGGAGTCGCCAAACGCCAACAAGGCGCTCGGAACGGCCATGCGAAAGCTGACCAGCAACTACGGCACACGGGCAAACCTGATCGACTCGCTCGACCAGGCCAACCAGGTGGCCAGCAAGTACGGCATGAAGCTGGAAGACGACGTGGTGAACCAGCTGATCTTTGCCAATGAACTCGACCGCATGTTCGGTGCTGCTGCTCAGACGTCGCTCAAGGGCCAAGTGGCCGAAGCCATGCAAACCGGCCTTGACATCGCCAGAGGCAATGCTGCCCAGCGAGCCTTTGACCTGCTGGCCGAGAAGGCGCAAAATTTGCGCGGCGTCAACAAAGAAAACGCCATCAAAGCGATGGAAGAAATCCTCAAACGTAAGGCACAGTAAATGTCACAATCTTTCCAGAAGTTTGCCGACGCGGTGAAGCTCCCACGCGAAATGAGTGCGCGTGAGAAGTTCATCGTTCAATCGCTGCAGACCCAGGAGCAATTCGACCAGGAGAACCAGTAATGTCCGCACTCTCGATTCAACCAACCTATCCGATCTTCACGGACATTGATGGCCAGCCTCTTGAGGGTGGCTTTGTCTGGATTGGCCAAGAAAACCTCGATCCTCAGGTCAACCCCATCAACGTCTACTGGGATTCGGCACTGACCATTCCGGCAGATCAGCCGATCCGCACGCTTGGAGGCTACCCTTCCAACAGCGGAACGCCTGCACGCCTGTACGTCAACAGCGACTACAGCATTCGCGTGATGAACAAGAATGGCAGCGTGGTGTATAGCGCTCCTGCAGCCACAGAACGCTACAGCGGTGAAGTGATCACTGGCGTAAATGCTGAGAACGTCGTCTACGATCCACCATTCACGAATGCTGCTCAAACAAACGTTGAAGCCAAGCTGTCTCAAACTGTCAGTGTCAAAGATTTTGGTGCAGTCGGAAATGGTGTTACTGATGACACGGCTGCAATTCAAGCCTGTTTTGATGCCGCATATGGCAAAACTGTGTTCATCCCAAAAGGCAATTATTTAGTTACCGCATCATTGGCTACGCCACCTATTAGTGGTGAATATGGCTTTACTGTGATTGGCGATTCAGAAGGGCAATCGGTATTGTCGTTTGATTTGTCTGGATCGTCTGATGTGGATGGAATTTATCTTTCCAATCGTCCAGCAGACCCTGTTAATTATGGAACCGCATCTGCGTATGGTGGTAGTTCAAACGGAACTTACCAACGCAATTTAATGTTTGAAAATCTGTGGATTAAAAACATAAATGGTGTTTCTGCTACGCCTGGAACGCGCACAGGTTCTGGACTGTGGTTGTATTTCACAGAAAACGTATCCGTTCGCAATGTAACTTGCCAAGGATGGAAGCGTGGTTTAGATATGTGGTGCTGGGCTTCCAATTTCACCACAGTAAAAGCCAGAGAGTGCGATGTTGGCTTTTATTACTGGACAGGTACTACCGTTGTTTTTTCCAACACGTACGCTGCTTCTTGCCAGTATGGATATCTTGTAGGCGGAGACCCTGGAACAGGATCTGGGAACAACACAAATACACCAGGAATACAAAATCCATACCCGCCTCATCGTCCGGTATCAATTAAATTTACAGCTACTGCCGCAGACGCAAGCAGTCTGTACTCATACTGTGTTAATGATTGCAGTAACGTCACTTTTGATTGTGTTTCCAGTGAAGGCACTACAAAGGGGATGTTCAAAATCTATAAAAACCTCGGCATGGTTAGTATTACAAACCCGAACCATTCTACTGGTTACGGCGCGTTTACTTCCGCCGAGTGTTTTGCCGATCTTGGTAACGGGTATACCAACGTCAGTTTTACAGATTTGTATGTCAATGGGTCTTATTCTGTCGCGGTATTCAAAAATAGTTCGACTACTCCTTACTACGAAGGCTCTCGTTGCACAGTAACTAATCTTCGTGATTTGACAACCGGAGTTGGCGCAAAAGTTTATCAACCTCAAATTTACATCAACAATCCTCCACTTGAGAGCAGTGGAAAAACTGGAACTATTGAGTTTTCTGTTGCTGGATTTGACTACGAGGACCAAATATATGCCGCAGAAACTTTTACGTTTGTTGGAACAGCAAGAGGTTCAGGTGCTGGCGATTTGATTGCTTTTTCTGGTACGCTGACTCTTGCTGGCGTTCCTGCTGGAAACTACACCGTGTTTGTCAGTAATGTGTCGCAAAATAAAATTTACGGTGGTGGTTTGAGCGCATTTACGATCACTCCAACTATCACATCTGCTGGAGCAGTAACTCTGACTTTGGCGGGCACATCGGCTCTTGGTGGTACTCCGATTGTTTGGGACGCTGGCTACACAAATGCGGCTATTCAAAGCAACACCAAATACATGTATTGATTATGATTACACCCGCATTTAGCCCTACGGCAACAGAACGAGTGCTACCTAAATTGGCGCTTGATTTCACTACGGCATCTTTAGACGCGAGAGTTACTTTTACTCGTACTACTGGCGCGTCAAATCCTGCGACTTATGTTGACAGCAATGGTTATATTACTTCCGCAACCAACAATCAACCACGTTTTGACTACGATCCTGTTACGAAGATTTGTAAAGGTTTGCTGATTGAGGAATCTCGGGTAAATAGATGCCTTCAGTCACAGGCTTTCAATGTCACTTGGGGATTGCCAAACCTGACGTATGCAAGTCAAGCAGTAGTAAACCCGGCAGGAGCTTCAAACTCAGATACTTTGGTTGAGTCAACAACCACAGCGTTTCGCCACGCAAACCAAAACCTGACTTTGACTGCCGCTACCTACACGGCATCCATTTACGCAAAAACCGCTGGCACACGGTACTTGTGGATTCAGTTTAGCGGATCATCGGGTGCAAACAGTGCTGTGTTTGATTTAGCAAATGGCACAGCAAGCGGCACAGGATTTTCAATTACCGCTGTTGGTAATGGTTGGTATCGTTGCACTTGCACAATTACATTGACTACTGGAACGATCAACATACGGTATGGTCTTTCCAATACCAACGCAATTGTTTCTTACACTGGCAATGGAACATCTGGTATCAACGTATATGGTGCACAAGTAGAACTTGGAGCCTTTGCCACCAGCTACATCCCCACGACCACCGCAGCCCTGACCCGCAATGCTGATGTGGCTACGATGACGGGGACGAACTTCAGCGATTGGTGGCAAGCAGGCCGTGGTGGTGCAATGGTGCAGGCTCTTCCATCCACAGTCAGCGGTACTAGACCACTGATCCAGTTCGATGATGGCACAGCCAACGAGATCATTGCGCTGCGTGGCAACGCCACCAACCCTGAGTTGTATATCGTCGATGGCGGCACACCACAGGCCCAGATCGACGCTGGCACCATTGCGGCGAACACGGCCTACAGCTTGACTGGATGGTGGCAGATCAACGACTGCAAGGCACGCAAGGACTCAGGCGCAGTGGTCACAGACACCACGGCAACGATCCCGACCGTAACGCAAGCGCGGCTTGGGTCGGACGGTACGAACTATCTGAACGGCCACCTCGCCACCATCAACTACTACGACCTGTTTTCAAGCCAGATCTACACTCGGCGCAAGAACAAGGTCATCTTCAACGTCATTTAAACCAAGGAGCCCACAATGTCCACCAATTCGCAAATCGCATTCAACCCGCAAGGCGAAACTATCGTCGTTGCGGCAGCAGCTGTCGCGCCTGCTGGCGTCCAGGCTCCTGTCTACGAGAAGTTCAATCCTCAGAACGCTGGCCAGTATCGCTTTGTGAACGCTGGCACAAACACCGTGTTCTTGGGCACTGGTGCAAGCGCAGCAGAGGCGACAGCTAATGCTGTGGCTCCTGTGGCTGGCAACCCTTCGCCTGCCGTCGTGCTGGTGCCTGGCGCTGTCGAAATCCTGCGCTTCAACAAGGACACCTATTTCAGCGGTCTGGCCTCTGGCGCGACCACCGTCTACGTCACGCCCGGCCAGGGCTTGTAATCGATGGAGTGTCCTGACATGGCTGAAGAGAAGGATGGCGGCATTGACCTCGTGAAGTATGGAGTTCTGTGGCAGCGCGTGCAGGACATCGACAAAAAAATGGACAAGATGGAGCGCCAGCTTGAAGAGCTGGTGGCTTTGGCCAACCGATCAAAAGGTGGGCTTTGGCTCGGCATGAGCATCGCGTCCGGCTTTTCTGCGTTTGTTGGCTTCATGGCCAGCCACTGGAAAGGTCACTGACATGGACTGGTCGGACTACCCCAACTTCACCAAGGCCGAGTTCGACTGCAAGCACACCGGCCTGAATGGCATGCTCCCTGACTTCATGGAGCGCCTTCAGGCCCTGCGCACCGAGTACGGTCGGCCAATGACCATCACCAGCGGCTACAGGCACCCCACGCACCCCGTGGAGGCCAAGAAAGGCCGATCTGATGGCGAGCACACCCGTGGCATGTGCTGCGACGTTGCGTGCACCTCTGGCAGCGACCGATTCGACTTGATCCGCCTGGCGCTCAAGCACGGATTCCACCGCATCGGCATTGCCAAGAACTTCGTGCACCTTGGCCTGGGTGGCCATGGCCTTCCGTCAAACGTGATCTGGGAGTACCAATGATCCAAGCACTCGTCCCGGCGCTGGCCCCGATCATCGGCCAGATCGTTGGCAGCCTGTTTCCTGACCCGACCGAAAAGGCCAAGGCTGAGGCAGAGGCCATGCGCCAGCTGCTGAGCCACCAGGCTGAGATCGAATCGGCTGCGGCCAAGATAATCAACACCGAGGCGGCCAGCACGCACTGGCTTGCGGCCAACTGGCGACCACTCACCATGCTGGTGTTCGTCGGCCTGATCGTGGCCAGGTGGTTCGGATGGGCTGCTCCTGGGCTGCAAGAGGCCGAATACCTAAAGCTTTGGAGCATCGTCGAGTTTGGCCTTGGTGGGTATGTTGTAGGCCGCAGCGTCGAGAAGGTCGCGCCCTCCATAGCTGCGGCTTTGAAACGATAGCAGTTGTCTCCAGCGGCTTCGGCCGCCTTGCCCGGCCTCTGTGCCGGGTCTTTTTTATGACCGACGTTTCCGACCAAGCCACCATCCGAGAAGAGCAAGAGCGCGAGGCCTGCCTTACCACCGCCAGGCAGCCACACCAGC
>Ga0255275_1000049_pt1 | contig 13659 bp, 12 predicted proteins | sample AtltaT_2_FD_183710 | JGI IMG/M metagenome (GOLD analysis project Ga0255275, IMG submission 183710) | Metatranscriptome of freshwater microbial communities from Altamaha River, Georgia, United States - Atl_UVDOM_RepA_8h (Metagenome... | ecosystem: Environmental > Aquatic > Freshwater > River... | reverse complement strand
TCTGCTTCAATTTCTATTTTGAATTCAAAGTGTCCATTAATTAATGTTATACCAGTGGAGTTGGACTTTTGGATTTCAGGATGGATAGATGAAGATGTTGTGCCCGTTTACAGAGTTCCTGATGGGGTGGCTAAACTAAGCGGTTTACTGAGCACCCTTGATGTTTTTTTGGAAAATCAACAAGCTGAATATAATCGACGAATTAGTAAATCTCAAAGTTTAAAAGCCATCATGTTTGAATCTAGAGCATGGTAAAAATTCCCATTAATGATAGTTAATGTTGCGTGATGCTTCAGAAATTAGCTATAGTAGTGTTGTATAAAAATTCAATTAATCAAAGGCAGTAATTCCATGTTAACCAATTCTACAATTTTGATTACAGGCGGCACAGGATCTTTTGGTAATACTTTTGTGCCGATGGTGCTTGCAAAATATAACCCAAAGAAAATCATTATATTTTCTCGCGATGAGATGAAGCAGTGGAATATGTCCAAGCAATTTGTTGGAGATGAGCGAGTTCGCTTCTTCATTGGAGATGTTCGAGACAAAGATCGTTTGTACCGTGCCTTAGATGGTGTGGATTACGTGGTTCATGCGGCCGCCACAAAGATTGTGCCTACAGCAGAGTACAACCCATTTGAATGCATCAAGACTAATGTGATTGGTGCTATGAATTTAATCGATGCGTGCATTGACAAGGGAATTAAAAAGGTAGTTGCACTGTCCACCGACAAAGCAAGCAGCCCCACAAATTTGTATGGCGCTACCAAGCTTACATCTGACAAATTATTTGTAGCCGGGAATGCGTACTCTGGTGAGCACGGAACTAGCTTTTCAGTTGTGCGCTACGGAAATGTGATGGGCTCTAGGGGGTCGGTCATCCCTTTCTTTATGTCTGTCAGTGAAAAGGGGGTGTTGCCTATTACTGACGAGCGAATGACGCGGTTCATGATTTCACTTGAGCAAGGCGTTGAATTGGTTTGGCATGCATTTGATGACATGGTTGGCGGTGAAATTTATGTAAAGAAAATTCCTTCAATTAAGGTTACAAGTCTCGCAAAAGTAGTTGCTCCAAATGCTCGGCATGAAATAGTTGGCATTAGGCCGGGAGAAAAATTGCATGAACAAATGATCGGATCTGAAGATTCACCATACACATATGAATACAGTCAGCATTTTAAAATTTTGCCTGCAATTCATAACTGGGATCGTGATTCGAACAGAATCAAAAACGGGAAGTTGGTTCAAGATGGCTTTCAATACACAAGTGATAACAATTCCGAATGGATGAGTGAACTTGACCTTCAAACTTGGATTGAACTCAATCGAGAAAAAATAGGAAGAATATGATGATTCCGTACGGGCGACAGGACATTGTTCAAGCCGACATTGATGCTGTTGTTGAGGTTCTGCAGTCGGAGTTTCTGACGCAAGGACCGGTTGTCAGCAGGTTTGAGCAGGCTGTATCAAATCATGTGGGATCTCAATATGCTTTGGCTGTTAACAGCGCGACCTCGGCTTTGCATATAGCTTGCTTGGCTTTGGGGCTGGGTCCTGGTGACTGGCTATGGACAACACCAGTGACATTTGTGGCTTCAGCGAACTGCGGGCTTTATTGTGGCGCTCAAATAGACTTTGTTGATATTGATCCGCTGACCTGCAACTTATGTCCTAAAGCTTTGGAAATAAAATTAGTCGCTGCTAAAAGTGCTGGAATGCTGCCCAAAGTACTTGTGGCAGTTCACCTCTGCGGCCAACCTTGTGACATGGCTAAGATTCGTGAATTGGGTCAAGCATATGGCTTCAAAATTATTGAAGATGCATCTCACGCAATAGGTGGAAAATATAAAAATGAATTTATCGGTAATTGCAGATACAGCGATATAACTGTGTTTAGTTTTCACCCAGTCAAAATTATTACCACTGCTGAGGGGGGGATGGTTCTGACCAATGATCAAAAACTTGCTGCCGAAATGGACTTGCTGCGTAGTCATGGCATAACGCGAGATTCCGCGAAATTCAATAAAGACACTGATGGTCCGTGGTTTTACCAACAGATCGCCCTTGGTTTCAATTATCGAATGACTGAACTTCAGGCTGCTTTAGGATTTAGCCAGATGAAGAGACTAGATGAATTTGTATCTCGACGTCACCAACTGGCCCAACGTTACGACCGTTTATTGAAGAACTTGCCAGTCACATTGACGCAGCAACGACCTGATAGTTACTCAGCATTCCATTTGTATGTCATACGACTTCAATTGGACAGAATTTCGAAAACACATCGACAAGTTTTCGAAGAGTTAAGATTGGCAAATATAGGTGTAAATCTTCATTACATCCCAGTGCATACTCACCCACATTACCAAGCAATGGGATTCAAATTAGGAGACTTCTTGGAGGCTGAAAGATACTATTCTGAAGCCATTAGTTTGCCATTGTTTCATGCATTGAGTGAAGTGCAACAGGACAAAGTAGTCGATGTCCTAGGTAAGGTTCTGACCACATGAGGCTTTGCATCATTCCTGCTCGTGGTGGCAGCAAACGCATACCTAGGAAAAACATTAAAGCCTTTGGGGGCCGCCCCATGATTGAATGGTCGATCAAAGTTGCTTTGAAAAGTGAATGTTTTGATCGAGTACTTGTTAGCACTGACGATTTAGAAATTAGCCAAGTTGCAGTTGCTTGTGGTGCCGAGGTTCCATTCCTTCGTCCAGTTGATCTTTCAGACGACCAGACTGCAACTACGCCTGTTATTGCTCATGCTATTGCGTGGCAAAATTTAAATGGTGAACAAGTGACTGAAGCTTGCTGCCTCTATGCGACGGCACCATTTGTCAGGATTGAGGATTTGAGATTCGGCTTAGAAAAACTATTAGCTGGTGATGTTGAGTATGTTTTTTCTTTGACCAGCTTTCCTTATCCTATTCAAAGAGCGTTGCACGTAAACTCTAATCAGCGTATTGAAATGTTTCAACCTGAGCATTTCAATACCAGATCTCAAGACTTGCCCGAGGCTTGGCATGATGCGGGTCAATTTTATTGGGGTAAAGCGAATGCATGGCTATCGGAGGTCCCTATTTTTGGTTCATCCAGTACGGCTGTGCCAATTCCGCGATGGCGAGTGCAGGACATTGATACGCCAGAAGACTGGGAGCGTGCTGAACTGATGTTCAAATGTTTAAATCAAATTTCTGAAGGACTGTAATGGCATTTCAAACTGAACAAGAAGAATTTTGGGCTGGAGATTTTGGGACTGAATACATAAAACGTAACCAAGGTGAGGCACTGTTAGCGTCTAATCTCAATTTCTTTAGCAAGTCTTTAAGCCAAGTGCGCGGCTTTAATAGCTGTATTGAGTTTGGTGCAAATATCGGTATGAACCTCAAAGCACTAAAGTTGTTGTACCCACATATTGATTCGCATGCGATTGAAATTAACGAAGAGGCTGCCAAGCATTTGGGTGAAGTTGTATCTCCAGCACAGATCTACAATACGTCCATACTTGACTTTGTACCATCACGTAAATGGGACTTGGCATTCATTAAGGGTGTGCTAATCCACATAAATCCCAATGTGCTTCCACTTGTCTACGACAAACTGTTTGATGCCTGTGGCCGTTATTTAATGGTGGCAGAGTATTACAACCCTTCCCCTGTAGCAATTCCATATCGCGGGCACAGTGATCGCTTGTTTAAACGTGACTTTGCGGGTGAGATGATGGACCGGCACTCTCAGTTGAAGTTGGTGGATTATGGTTTTGCATACAGGCGTGATCCTAATTTTCCACAGGATGACATTACCTGGTTCTTGATGGAAAAGTGCTAATACTATCTGTAAGGAAAAAACATGTTGACATATTGCAAACGCTGTGTAATGCCTGATACGAAGCCTGATCTGCACTTAGACGAACATGGCGTCTGCAATGCTTGTCGAAGTTATGAAAAGCGAAAAGAAGTGGATTGGGACTTAAGGCATCAAGAATTGTTAAAAGTACTAGACAAGTACAGAAGGCCAGACGGCACTCATTGGGACTGCATCGTACCGGTCAGTGGTGGAAAGGACAGTACTTATCAGGTTGTCAGAATGCTGCAGCTGGGTTTAAATCCGTTGTGCGTGACATCTTCAACTTGTGATTTATCGCCGTTGGGTCGCGCCAATATAGAGAATCTCAAAAAACTGGGTGTGGACCACATGGAGTTCTCGCCTAATCCCTTGGTACGTGCGAAGTTAAATCGGGTGGGGTTAACGCAAGTAGGAGATATTTCTTGGCCAGAGCATGTCGGCATTTTTACGATCCCGGTTCGTGCCGCGGTTCAGTTTAATGTGCCCTTGATCGTGTGGGGAGAGAATTCTCAGAATGAGTATGGTGGTCCAGCCTCTGCCGCAGAAAATAATGTGCTCAATCGACGTTGGTTGGAAGAGTTCGGCGGCCTACTAGGAATGCGTGTATCAGATTTGATTGGTCAAGAGGGCGTGGAAGCTAAACACCTGATTCCATACACCTACCCTAGCGATGATGATCTTCAGCGGGTTGGCGTGACAGGACTTTTTTTAGGGCATTACATTCCCTGGGATGGCCTTTCAAACACCTTAATCGCACAAGCCAACGGCTTTCAAAGCTACGGCAAGGTCGTTGAGGGGTCAATGGTCAATTATGAGAATTTAGACAATCACCAAACTGGTATTCATGACTATTTCAAATTCTTGAAATTTGGATTTGGACGTGCAACTGACTTAGCATGCCTGCACATACGCCGTGGACGGCTTACTCGGCAAGATGGCTTAGAGGCAGTCAAGCGACTAGATGGCTTGTTTCCTTGGGAGTACCTTGGCAAATCACTGAAGGAGATTCTCCGACCAATGGAGATATCCGAGGACGAGTTTATTCGTATTTGCGACAAGTTCACAAATAAGAAAATTTTTAGACGCGACGTCAACGGCAACCTATTGAAGGACCGTGAGGGTAACCTTTGCAAAATCAATTTTGATAATGTCTGATCTCATGAAGGTTGGTGTCATCGATTATGGCGTGGGAAATCTAGGATCAGTGATGCGTGCACTAGAAGAACTCAAGGTTTCGCCAGTGTTGGTCAAACAAGCCACTGAAATGCACTTCAATGATTGCTTGATATTGCCTGGTGTTGGAAATTTTGCAGATTGTGCACGCTTGCTACATGAGGGTGGCTGGCACGGTGCGCTGCACGATGAGGTTCTCGGGCGCAATAAGCCAATTCTGGGCGTGTGCGTGGGAATGCAACTTCTGGCTGAAAGTAGCACTGAAGGCGTCACAGAGGGACATGGCACTCCGGGTCTTGGTCTGATACCTGGTCGGGTCAAGCATCTAAAGGCGTTGGGTTGTAATCTGCGCGTTCCCCATATAGGCTGGAATAGCATAAATCGCGCAAACCCCGGTGTTCATTTATTTGATGGGATACCCAATGGAACTGATTTCTATTTTGTACACAGTTATGCATTCAGTCCTAAGGACATTGAAGACGTGATCGCTACAACAAATTATGGTGTGTCAATCACTGCAGCCGTAAGGCGTGGTCATATATGGGGTACTCAATTTCATCCAGAAAAAAGTTCGCGTGCTGGCTTTAAGTTGCTCAAAAACTTCATAGAAGGTTCGAGATGTTGAAGGTGCGAGTCATCCCAACCCTGTTGTGGAAACAATTTGGCTTGGTCAAGGGCTCGGGTTTTGACAGTTGGCGCCGAGTCGGTCCGGTGTTGCCCGCGATCAAGGTCTACAACCAGCGAGAAGTCGACGAACTGGTGTTGGTCGACATTGTGGCTCATCAAAACCCAGGTGACCCAGATTTCGAGTCTATCGAAGAGTTTGGACTAGACTGTTTTGTGCCCCTTACTGTAGGGGGGGGTATTTCACGAATTGATCAGGTTCAGCATCTACTAAGGGCCGGCGCCGATAAGGTATCCGTTAATACGTCGGCATACTCCAGGCCAGAGTTGATTTCGGAAATAGCGAGAAGACACGGAACCCAATGCGTAGTCGCAAGCATTGATGTACGAAAGACTGAGGGCGGTTGGACTTGCTACAGCCATGCTGGCAAGCATGCAACTGGACGCGAGGTAGTTTCTTGGGCACGTGAAATGGAAGATCGTGGTGCTGGTGAAATTCTCATTACTTCAATAGACCGCGACGGTACGATGCAGGGCTATGACCTTCGCCTTATTGAGACACTTGTGCGCGCCGTGCAGGTACCGATTATTGCGTCTGGCGGAGCCGGAAACTATCAGCACATGATTGATGTGGTGAAGAACGCCGGCGCCTCTGCTGTTGCGGCAGCTAGCATCTTTCATTTCACTGAACAAACCCCTGCTGGGGCTAAGGCTGCACTGGCCTCAGCGGGCATTCCTGTTCGCCAAACCTTTTTGGACTGAAATGCAAATTGCCTTCCGCACAGATGCCTCATTAGAGATCGGGGCTGGGCATGTCATGCGATGTTTAAGTCTTGCAGATGAAATGCAAAAGCGCGGAGCAGATTGTTTATTTATCTGTAGTCCGTTAGAGGGCAATTTACTAAACTTGATATCACAAAGGGGCCACAAAGTTGTCTTTTTGCCTGATTATTTAATTGGTGCATCAAAGAATTTCAACAATACAGCACATGCCCACTGGCTTGGCACTGACGCAACAGTGGATGCAGAATGTACAGAAGAAATTATCAATATTCATATGGGAGGCGTACCCGTAGACTGGCTAATCGTTGACCATTATGCTTTGGAACGTAATTGGGAAATCAGCATGCGAAAGTGTGCTCACCACTTAATGGTAATAGATGATTTAGCTGATCGCTTGCATGAATGTGATATTTTATTAGATCAGAATTTAGGACGCATTAACCAGCATTATTTGGACTTGTTGCCTCCACGTACAAAATTATTAATAGGCCCGCAATTTTCCTTGCTTCGCCCTGAGTTTGCCGGTGCGAGATTCTTAAGTTTAGATCGCCGGCAGAAATTTTGGAAGCTAGAAAATCTTCTAATAACCATGGGGGGATTTGATAAAAATAATATGACAGAACAGGTGCTGCAAGCACTCAGTGAGTGCACGTTTTTATCCGAGTTGAAAATTAATGTCATTATGGGTAAAAGTGCACCATGGATTGAGCGGGTTCAATCAACGGCTAAGAAAATGAAGAATCCAACAAACGTACTAGTAGATGTGACTAACATGGGTGATGTTATGTCCAACAGTGATTTGGCAATAAGCGCAGTAGGCGGTACTGTATGGGAGTCCTGTTGCCTAGGATTGCCAAGTATCGTTTTCAAACTCGCAGAAAATCAAAAGTCTAGCGCTATTGCGTTAGATAAGGTACGTGCGGCTATATTGCTAGATGAACCTTATCAATTGATAAAACTTCTGGAAAAATGGCATGCTGAGCAACTGACTTCGCAAATGCTCAAGCAATTGAGTCAAGCAGCAGCAGCTGTGACAGATGGTCAAGGCTGTCTACGCGTGGCAGGTCATCTATTTGAATATGTAAATGCTTAACCTCTGTACTATTCGCGATTTAACAGAGGAGGATTTGCCTATGGTGCTAAGTTGGCGGAATCACCCTAAGATTCGATCTTTTATGTTAACCCAACATGAAATCAGTTTAGTGGAGCATCGTCATTGGTTTAATAAGGTCAATCAAGAAAAAAATCATCATTTATTCATTGTAGAAGAAGCAAGTCAATCAATAGGATTTGTTCAATTCGCTCAGTCCTCTGATGACGGTATCGCAGATTGGGGGTTTTATGCGTGTCCTACCGCTCCCCGAGGTACCGGCATAAAGCTTGGTGTTAAAGCCATTGAGCATGCATTTGCGAATCTTAAGTTTAAGAAGATCGTTGGCCGTGCATTTGAAAATAATCACCCCTCAATTTCAATGCATCTTCGTTTAGGTTTTAAATTGGAAGAAGAATTAATAAAAAATATAAGCAGTAGTAGTGTTTCTATGGCGCTACTTTGTTTTGGATTGAATTCAAATGAATGGCAAATCCAAAAAATTAAGGAATCAAAATGAGAAAAATAGAAATCGCTGGAAGATCAATCGGCCCAGATTATTTGCCATATATTATTGCAGAACTTTCAGCAAATCATAATGGGAGTTTTGAAACAGCATTGGAAATTATAAATGTAGCAAAAAAAGCTGGCGCAGACGCAGTCAAACTGCAAACATATACACCTGACACCATCACCCTAAATTCAACACAAGAAGATTTTAAAATTCACGGCGGACTTTGGGATGGTAGAACACTTTATGACTTGTACCGTGAGGCTCATATGCCTTGGGATTGGCATAAACCATTGTTTGATCATGCTCGTAAAATTGGAATTACTATTTTTAGTTCTCCCTTTGATAAAACGGCTGTTGATTTGTTAGAAGATTTAAATACGCCCGCCTATAAGATTGCTTCTTTTGAAGCAGTAGATTTACCGCTGATTAAATATGCTGCTAGTACAGGAAAGCCTATGATCATTTCTACTGGCATGGCTGATGCTGAAGAAATTCAAGAAGCCATCTGCGCAGCACGTGAAGGTGGGTGCCAAGAGCTGGCCTTATTACACTGTGTCAGTGGGTATCCCGCTCCTCCTGGTGACTACAATTTGCGTACATTGACTGACATGATGTCCCAATTTAATTTGGTGACGGGCTTGTCTGATCACACTTTGGACAATACGACTGCTATTGCAAGTGTTGCCTTAGGCGCAAGCATCATTGAGAAGCATTTCACATTAAGTAGAAATGGTGGAGGCCCCGATGACAGCTTTTCTTTGGAGCCCACCGAGTTGCATGCTTTATGTTCTGCTTCATGTACTGCATGGTCAGCATTGGGCCAAGTAAATTACGCAAGAAAATCAAGTGAAATTGCTAACGTTAAATTTAGACGGTCAATTTATTTTGTAAAAGATCTCAAAAGGGGAGACGTCATCACTGAAGATTGTGTACGTAGCGTAAGACCAGGATATGGATTGGCGCCTAAATACCTAGATCAAATTATCGGTACAGTGCTCTTAACTGATGTTGCGGCTCAAACTCCAGTCTCTTTTGAAAAAATTAGCTCAAAAAATAACTCAAGTCAGGCATGATCTTAGAACAAGGTTATGGTGATTTGACCATTTTTAAGTAGCCTTCATCGTACGTAGTACAGTTATCGCGGGATGACTTTGTAAGGGTTACGTATCGGATTGGTCAAGAAAAGCAGTCGCTAGTATTGCACTGCTGCCCTTAAGAATCGGAATATTTTTTAATATCGGATAACACAGGCCTACTTGATTTGAGTAATAAAAATCATCAATTTTTTGCAGTGAATAATTGGTACCAGGTACAGAAAAAATATGATTGGATTTTTGAACAGTTTGGCTATTTTCCTTTGACGGCTGAATAATGAAGCATGCGGTAGGGTTTAGAGGATTATCACCATTTTTGATGATTATTTTTTCAATCAGTTTTCCTCCTAACTCTTTTGCAATGCCATCAATATTTTTAATATAGCCTAGCCGATCCATTCTGGCCTTACCTTCTTCGCTATTAATTTCATAGCAAGGTTCAAATAAAATTAATTTATCAACAGTAACTCTGAAAAGTTCTTGCATTAATTTTTTTAGATTGCCGCCATTTGGTTCTAAAGCATGGCTAGATGTTGTGATATTTATAGACTTATCAAGTAATGGTATTTCACTAATGTCTCCAACAAATGGAATTAGATTTTTAAAATCCTCTTTCATGTTTTTTCGAGCAAAGCTTAATCCTTTACTAATACGCGACCAACTAATGTCAAAAGCGAAAATATGACTTGGTTTTTGCTGAAGTTCGGAAAAAACCATGCTCAGCGTGGTCAGCTCACCTGTGCCGATATCAAGCAAGGAGCTGTTTGGCCTGATGTGTTGATTAAGTATTTGGGCCAGTTCCGCTGCGTATCGCGTTGGTTGATCTGGATTTTTTTTCTACAAAGTTTATATAAGTACCCGCCTGTAAATCGTATGACACTTCAATAATCTCAGCCGTATTTGTATGAGTTTGCTTCTGTGCTCGCAAGAGTTCTGTAATATTTCTACCTTCAGCGTAAGCTTTTTTAGCTTCCTGAATATCGAAATATTTATGCACATTTTTGCTCATAACTATGCCTTTGGTTAGATATTGACTTCATTCTACTTGAGCCTAAATGAACAAGGAGGCTATTTGTACTTGGATGGTCAATCCTTAAACATCAGAGAAGAAAAATAATAAATACGCGGCAAGGTGCATTCAACCCCAATTGATAGGCACAAAGAAGGAAAGGCAACACAATGCCTCTCCTACTTATAAGAATTTAGAAATCAACTTAACTTGAACCAAATGTCGACTAACTTATGTGTCTCTTCATCCGTGGTCTGATAGCTTGATTCAAGTCCAATCCAGTTACCGGCATCATCCTGAGAAACAGGTGTGAATCCAAGGGATAGAGATTTAATAGATAAATCATCTAAGGAGTGGAGTTCATCCTGCTGACTTATGCCGTCTTGGTTTGCATCTTGCCAAACCATCAACCTAGAGAAGTCTTGATCAGACGCATCAATGACCCCATCGTGGTTCGAGTCCATCGCAGCAAAAGCTTGGAATCCATCCAATGCTTTTTCGCCATTTGGCAGCACAGTTGAGCTGCCAAACAACTCTGCGCCAGAGTCAATGACGCCGTTTAAGTTAACGTCTCGGACAAGCAATCCATCCCTATCACCAACCCAACCCGTTGGAATACGGCTACCAGTTGCTAGTAAGTCAAACATGACGCCATCACTTAACGGAGTTGATTGAATACCATCACCTTCAAGATCCAGAACAAGTGGCGTGGCTGCCGCATATTGTGCAGTACTCATCGCATTTAACTGCTCCTGAGAGAACTTTGTCATATCGGTCGTACTCAGAGTGGTTTTAATCTGAGCGAGCTGAGCCGTTGACATCGCTGCAATATCGCGCGCTTCTATTGCAACCAATTGAGCAGAGCTAAGGCCGGCAAAGTCCGCTGATTCAATGGCCGCAATTTGTGCTGCGCTTAATGCCTTCACTTGAGAAGGTAACAATGCAGCTATATGCACGCTGTCCATTGCAACAATTTGCGCTGTCGTAAATGCTTGTAACTCAACATCCGTCAGTGCCTGAATGAAAGAGGAAGTCAGACCCGCATAGTCGGCTGTGTCAATTGCAATTATTTGCGCTGTGGTTAAGGCTTGAACCTGGTTTGAAGTGAAATTACTCAGTTGAGCAGAAGTCAGCGCATTGATTTGCGCGGTACCCATCATGGTGATGTCAGCCACATCAATGGCCGAGATCTGACTGGTTGCAAATCCTGCAATTTGGGTTGTGGTCATGCTGGCGATTTGAGCGCCTGTCAAGGCATGAACCTGGTCTGCAGTCAGGCCTGTTAATGGGCCTGTAGCCGTCAGACCCTTGATTTGATCCGTTGTGAGCAAAGCCAAGTCAGTTGGATCAATGCCTGCAATTTGGGCTGAGGACAGTGCTGCTAAATCAGCCGTTTCCAGTGCCACTATTTGCGTCGCGGTCAAAGCTTTCAGTTGGTTGGTTGTCAAGGCGGCAACCTGCGAGGTTGACAAGCTCGCAATGGAAGCCGTAGAAAGTGCTGCAAAATCTTGCGATTCTAGTTTTGAGATTTGATCCGTTGTAAACCCGGCCATTTGTGAACTCAACATTGCTGCGGCTTGCGACGTCGTCAGGCCTGCAATGGCATCGCTGGTCAATTTGGCAATGTCTGCTGTTTCCAACTTGATGATATTGGCGGTGCTGATAGCTGCAATTTGATTAGATGTCAAAATTGGCGCTTGGTCAGTGGTCAAGCCGACTATTTGGGCAGTCGTAAGACCTGCCAATGCCGCCGTGCTGAGGGACTTGAGACTTGTGGTGCTTATCTGAGCAAAGTCGGTTGATTGCATTGCCTTCAGTTGTGCAGATCCCAGGGCACCAATTTGTACACTGGTCAGGTTGGCCACCTGCAATGTCGTAAGTGCCTCAATTTGCGCGGTTGTCAAGTTTGCAATGGAGCTTGTGGACAGGTTCACCAATTGGTCAGTCGTCATGTTGCTGACTTGTATATCTTTGAGCGCTGCAACTTGGGCAGTGCCTAAGTTGGCAATCACAGAAGAGGTCAGTTTAACGAAGTCATCGGTTGCAATCTCTTTAAACTGTGCGCCAGTTAGAGCGCCAATTTGTGAACTGGTTAACAATACGGCTTGGTCCGTTGTCAATGCCACCAACTGTGCGGTGGTGAAGCCACTCACTTGCGTCGTGGTCAGCGCGTTGACTTGATCAGATGTCAATGAGGCCACACTGGCTGTGCTGAGGGCCCCAAAACTGGCGCTACCCAGCGCCCGCAATTGTGCAGAGGTCAATACAGACGCATGCGCAGTATCTAGTGCAAAGAGTTGAGCGGTAGTCATGGCGGCTAAGTCACTGGTCTCAATGGCCACCAAATTGGCTGTGCTGAGCTTGTTGATATTAGACGTCGCCAGCGCACTGATTTGAGCCGTCGTGAGGGCCTGCACATCCTCAGTGGTCATATTGACCAATTGAGTTGTGGTTAAGTTGGTTAACTGTGCGGAGGTTAACGCTTGAATTTGGCCCGATGTCAGTGCGTTAAATTGGTTGCTACCCAACTGAGCAAGGTCCAGTGTTTGAATGGCCGAAACTTGAGTGGTTTGCAGTGCTTGAATTTGAGTTGTGTCCAAGATTGCAAATTGTGCCGATGTCATGGCCTCAATTTGTGCCGTGTTCAGACCGCTGATGCTAGTTCGCATCGCTTTGATCTGTGAAGTGCCAAAATTGGCCACTGCATTGGTCTCAATTGACGACATCTGAGTAGAGGTGATGGCCATAATTTGATAGTCAGCCCATTTCTCCCATTGCGCAGACGTCATGCTGGCCAGCTGAGTTCCAGACAAGGCTTTGATTTGTGCATCAGAAAGTGCCCCCAACTTGGCTGTAGTTAGGGATGCTACTTGTGCTGTGCTCAATTGGTTAATCTGATTGGTGGTCAGGCTAGAGAACTGGTTGTCAGTAAGTGCATCTAATTTGGCAGTGCTAAGCGCTGACAAAGCAGTCGTGCTAACAGTTTTCAAACTCGCAACGCTCAGGCTTGGAATTTGAGCTGTGCTTAGAGACAATATTTGAGTACTGTCCATGCTGCTGATTTGGGCAGTGGTCAACACGCTGATTTGTGAGCCGGTTAGACTTGCAAAGTCAGCTGTTTCCATTGATGCAAATTGAGCTGTTGTAAGCGCACGAATTTGATCTTGAGTTAACGACGCTGTTTGTGCCGTATTCAAACCCTTGAGGTTTGTAGGTGTGATCGCTTTTAAATCATCCGTTTGAATGAATTGAATCTGCGAGCTGGTCAAAGCACCCACTTGTGTGGCGGTCATTGCCGCAGCTTGACTAGTCGTCATGCTTTCTATCAAGGTCTTTGTTAGACCTTGCAAGCCGATCGTTGACAAACTTGCAAAATCTGCAGTCTCAAACTTGGCAATTTGCTCAGCCGTCAACCCTGCCAATTGTGTGGAGGTTAGAGCTGCCGCCTGCTCGGACGTCAGCGCCTGAATTTGGCTTGTTGAGAGCTTCTCAATTTGAGTAACCTTCAGGTTGGCAATGCTTGAAG
>Ga0255275_1000040_pt1 | contig 14527 bp, 15 predicted proteins | sample AtltaT_2_FD_183710 | JGI IMG/M metagenome (GOLD analysis project Ga0255275, IMG submission 183710) | Metatranscriptome of freshwater microbial communities from Altamaha River, Georgia, United States - Atl_UVDOM_RepA_8h (Metagenome... | ecosystem: Environmental > Aquatic > Freshwater > River... | reverse complement strand
TGACAGTCTTTGTGCGATCAATTTTGTACTTCATAACACCTTAAGGGGGGGGGTGACCCGTTCGCTTGCACTCGATCCCCATGGTAAGTCGTTAAGTTCGGCATTACTGGCCATGCCGCTGAGTGGTTGGGACAAGTCTTCTTGAGAGAGAATATCGACTCGATGAAGGGGACAATGCGCAGGATTATTGTTACTTCTTTACCGAATACGAGTTGCATTGAGCATTAAGATATCGGTGACTGGAACATTCTGAAAAACCCCTGCAACCGTTTGGGTTGGGCGTTGGGCTATTAAATCGATGACGTCCATACCGGCACTGATAGCACCGAAGACGGCATATCCTGGAGAGCTTTCGGAGGCATAGTCGAGAAATCGATTATCGACGATATTGACGAAGAACTGACTAGTTGCCGAATTAGGATCGTTGGTTCTTGCCATACCCAAGCTGCCCCTTACATTGCTCAAACCCTTATTGCTTTCGAGGACAATAGGGTCGTTGGTGGCTTTAGGCTGCATGCCGGGAAGAAAACCACCCATTTGCACAACAAACCCGGGAATTACCCTGTGGATCAGTATGCCCTCGTAAAACTTGGAGCCAACATAACCGAGGAAATTGTCGACAGTTACGGGCGCTTTCGCAGGATAAAGATCGATGGTGAAACTACCAACTGAGGTTGTCACTCGAACCTGCGGGTCGGGTACGAGAAAATTCTTGCTGAAGACTAGCTTTCCGGATGCGTCGTTTGCTTTAAAGGCGACAACGCCGCTCGTCTTCACCTCGCATTCAAAAATCTCTTCGCTTTTTGACGAATCAGCGGATTTTGTAAGATTGGTGCACCCATCAACGGTAATCACAACATCGGGTCGGATCGCAGTAACGCCGAGTGTAAACTTTGCCTTTTGCCCGTATAGCAAGTTAGAAGCGCTGACGCTTGGTTCCGCTAGCTTGTCCTCCCCACCGCTGCATGCCGCAAGCTGGTAACCCATCAAGACAAGAACAACGAGTCGAAGAATCAGATTCATAGTAGCTACGCGAATACCTTAAAGATGAAAGGCGAATCATTTCGAAAACAAGCTCAATAACACCAGAGACTCGTAAACGTTGCAGCGTTAGTTTACCTTAGCGACAAATGCCAACGGTTCCGACGAATGATGATGCACCGAGACAAAGAAGGAGTTAGCCAATGAACCAGGAACAAGACACGAGCACAAGTACGGATTCACGTCCTTGTGAGCAGCGTGCCTCACTGCCGATTGATCGGCGATACATCCTTCGGTGCTTGCCAATAAGCCTGCTTGGGTCAACGAGCCTGATTGCACCGCTCCAAATGGCTCATGCTCAGGCCTTTCCTGCCAAGCCCATCCGCTTCGTTGTTCCCTTTCCCGCTGGCGGCGGGGTTGATTTGGTGGCGAGGACGATTGGCGAGAAACTCTCTAGCCGTCTTGGTCAGTCGATTGTTATTGAAAATCGTCCCGGCGCGGGTACCGCCATTGGCACCGAAATCGTTGTGAAAAGCCCTGCCGATGGTTACACCTGGCTGGTTAGTCCGGTTGGTGGGCATGGTGTTCTACATGCGATGAAGGCCAAGCTTCCATTTGATGCGCGTAAAGATCTCACGCCTGCAGGGAGAATTGCTTACGGAACGATTGCGCTTATCGTACCCGCATCGTCAAAGGCCAAGACGGTACAAGATCTTGTGGCAATGGCCAAGGCAAGCCCAGGTAAGATGACCTATGCATCCTCGGGCACGGGTGCTTTGATTCATCTGACCGGCGAGATGTTTAAACTGGCCGCCCAAGTGGATATGGTTCACGTTCCATATAAAGGAACGATCCAAATTATTCCAGATTTGATCGACGGGCGAGTCGATATGGCGCTCGATAGCCTTCCTGCCTACTTACCGCATCTGAAAGCGGGGCGTGTGAGAGCTCTTGCGGTTGCCTCAAGGCAACGATCACAACTTTTACCCGATCAGCCAACCATGGCCGAAGTGGGACTGCCTTCGGTTGTTTCATTCACCGATTACGGCATGTTTGCACCGGCTGGCACACCTCCTGATTACATCAATCTCATGAATCGCGAGATGCTTTTTGTGCTTGCCATGGACGATGTAAAAGCCAAGCTTGCTGCTGCGGGCATCGATATAGCAGCCAGTAATCCAGAGCAAATGCGTGCTGAATTGCTTGACGAATACAAAAAGTGGGCAGCCGTGGTTAAGGCAGCAGGTCTGAAGCCTGAGTAAAAAAGGGCTTGTAATTTGTGGCCTTCTTGCCTTCGCTGCGCCAATTGCAATACTTGGTTGTGCTCGCTGAGCACAAGCACTTTACAAGAGCGGCCGAGGCTTGCTTTGTTACCCAATCAACGCTTAGCGCAGGGATCAAGGAATTAGAGCAATCGCTGGGCGTGGTTTTGTTCGAGAGAGATCGCCAGCACGTCGCGCTGAGCCCTGCAGGCGAAGCGGTAATTGAAAAAGCTCAGGCGCTTATAGCGGCTGCCGGTGATTTAGCCGATACTGCCAAAGCGCTATCGTTACCCTTAAGTGGCGTGATTCGACTGGGGATTATTCCAACCATTGCACCTTTCATCCTACCGAGTTGGCTCGATACCTGGCGCCATGCTTTTCCAAATTTAAGATTTCAACTGCGCGAGGCGATGACACATGAGCTTCTCGAGGATCTTAAGCATCGAAGGATTGATGCTGCACTGCTTGCTTTACCCATCGACCAGCAAGGCCTTCGAAGTCTGGCCATTCATGACGATGAATTCTGGTTAGTTGGCAAAGCCAACGATCCAGTGTTTCGCGCACAGGCACTTGACTGGCCCAAGCTTTCGTTGGACCGGCTTTTATTGTTGCAAGAGGGGCATTGTTTGAGAGACCACAGCATTGCTGCCTGCGGCGAGCGGCCATCGGCGGGTTTCCAAGGCCTAGAGGCGAGCAGTCTTCTAACCTTAATTCAGATGGCCCAGGCTGATATGGGACTTGCGCTACTGCCAGAACTTGCAGTGAAATCAGGTTTATTGCGTCATAGCGATTTGATTGCCAGACCGCTCGCAGCGCCTGCACCACGGCGTCAAATTGCTTTTCTGGCTCGATCAAGCAGCGCACGCTGGTCTGATCTGGAAGCGCTGGCCAACTGTATCCAAGCAGTCCGGCGGCAACGCATCCATAACAAGTGAGTGAGGCAAGCCTTCAGGCTTTGGGCCTATTGATGTCGGGCGATCCCGCGCTCTGGGCGGTGATTGGTCGATCATTGTGGGTGAGCTCCCTGGCAACCTTGTTAGCAGCCATCTTGGGCATACTTTTAGCCTTTGTGCTCATGCAGTTTGTGGGGCGGTTGCGAAGCGTTCTCACGGTCTTGCTTAACACTTATGTAGCAATTCCTGCGGTATTGGTGGGCTTGCTAACCTACCTCTTGCTTTCACGCAGTGGCCCGCTTGGTGATTTGGGCTGGCTGTTTACTGTCAAGGCCATGGTGCTAGCGCAAACATTGTTATTAATTCCACTTGCCTGTACCTTGGTTCATCGACTACTGCAGGATGCTGACGAAACACAGGGTGAGTCGCTCCGGGTTATGGGGGCAAAGCCATGGATGCGTTATCTTTTTTTGCTGTTTCATGATCGTCATGCTTTATTACACATGCTCATCACATGTTTTGGCCGTGGTATCGCAGAGGTTGGCACGGTGATGGTGGTAGGCGGGAACATCGAAGGCTTTACCCGGGTAATGACAACAGCCATTGCGCTTGAAACCACAAAGGGAGATCTCCCGATGGCATTAGCCCTCGGCATGGTCTTGCTATTGCTTGTTTTGGTGCTGAATTTGCTCATTGCATTATTGCCGTGGTGGCGTGATCGATTGACCGGGGCTCTTCGATGAGGCAACTGAAGACCACCAAGCGCAACAGCACAGCAGCATGGGCTCATGTGAGCATCAACCATGAAAGCAATGCAGCATACGCATCCAGTGCGCGACCGAGCCAACATGATTAAGCTATCCAATCTGGAATTTGTAAGAGACGGAAAGCTTTGGCTTCGCGTACCCCAATTTTCTTGCGGACCCGGAGAGCGGGTGGCCTTAATGGGGCCAAGTGGTTCAGGCAAGACAAGCCTTTTGCGGGCCATGCTTGGCCTTTTATTGCCTACGCGCGGTGAGCTTGAACTCAAGCAGCAAGCAACCATGCTCTTTCAAAAGCCAGCGCTTTTGCGCTGCTCAGTGTTAAACAATCTTCGCATTGCTGCTTTTTTGGCGGGTTTGTCCAGACGCGAAGGGATTCGTCAAGCCATGATATGGCTGGAGCGCCTCCACATCGACGAGCTTGCTTATCAGCAGGCTTATCGGCTCTCTGGGGGACAGCAGCAGCGTGTTGCCTTTGCCCGCGCTATGCTCAAGCCCTCGGCAATTGTCTTGCTTGACGAACCGGGTGCAAACTTGGACCGTCAGGCACAGGATCGACTTGAAGCTTGTCTTGATCGCCAATACAGCGTTGTCTTCAGCTCCCATGATCATCAGCAAGTGAAACGTTGGGCAGATCGCGTTTATCAGGTTGATGAAGGCATCGTTCTAGAACGTACTTTATGAAGGCTATAGCGATTAAGGCCTTTGAAGCCCAAACGATCGAAGACAAGCTGGGCTTTATGAATGCTTTGTCTCGCATGCTCGATGCGTATCGTACCGGCTCGCACGGCGAAGTAGTCGTCAGGCAAAGTCAAACGCTTGATGATGGACTGGACCCGTGCTTGCCCCCGTGGGGATCGGTGGCACGATTTCCTAGCTACCCCCAAGGGCTCGAGCTCGTTTCACCGCAGCAGGTCGGGCGTAGGCGACTCGGCTCACCGCGAGGCAGGGCCGAACTGCTTCATGCCATTGCTCATATCGAGTGGCATGCTATCCATTTAGCGCTCGATGCTGCGCTTCGGTTCGAATCGATGCCATCCGATTTTTTACTTGATTGGTTGGGCGTTGCGGTTGAGGAAGCGTCTCACTTCTCGATACTCAATCAGCATCTTCAAAGCCACTACCGAGTCAGTTACGGTGATTTTCCCGCGCATGCAGGCATGTGGGACATGGCAAGGCAAACCGAGCTCGATGTCGTCGCACGCATGGCCCTCGTTCCAAGGGTGCTTGAAGCACGCGGTCTTGACGTTACTCCAGCGATGATTCTCGCCTTGAGACAACAAGGCGATTCAAAAGGCGCCGATTGCCTTCAAACCATTCTTGATGAGGAGGTGAGACATGTGGGCCTGGGGACATACTGGTATCGCCAAGCCTGTCGAATGCAAGGTTTAGAGCCTGAGACCCATTTTTTAGATTTGCTCAAAACATCTCGGGTTGCGAGGGTTCGCGGGGTACTCAACATCCGTGCACGTCAACAGGCCGGCTTTAGCCAATTCGAGCTCGATCAACTCGCCTTACTAGCTTCGCCAGGAGAGGGAAAGAAATCGACTGGTGTCATCAATTGATTGCGCTGGCTCTCCAGGGCACCCAGTTTGGCACTTTCCGCTAAATAGGCTTGCCATCCCGGGTCCGCCTGCATGGCTGCTCTTCGGCTTGCTCGATCTGCAGCGTCCTTATACATCCATATATGGATGTACTCGTTGGGGTTACCTGATTCGGTGATCAAGTAGGCGAGGGGCATACCGAGATGGCGGGTTTGCACCGCTTTGCCCATTTGTTCATAAAGGGCGAGATGCTTTTTGATCGTGCCAGGTCGGCAAACATAGGTTCGATGGTCGAGTAACATAATGGTGCGATCTCCTTGTTGTGCTTGCAAAAAAGTCTGGGAAAGAAGTCCTTCATGGAAAGAAAGCTAAAGTCGAAATCTTGCCTGATTTCTTTGCCAAGGAAATGCTGGGCTTTTCGGTTTCCTTGGCTTTAAGATCGGGTTTCTTTGTAAGGAGATCGTGATGTTTCAATCAAAAATGACGAAAACCGTGATGACTTGGGTCTTTGGGCTGGGCTGTTTGTCCGCATCAGGTTTAGCGCAAGCCTACCCGGACCGACCCATCAAACTGATCGTGCCTTGGGCTGCGGGTGGTGATACCGACAATATTTTCAGACCCTTTGCACCCGGCCTGCAAAAGCACCTAGGGCAACCCGTCGTCATAGCCAACGTGGGTGGCGCATCGGGTATGAAAGGAGCCAAAGAGGCTAAAGACGCGCCAGCCGATGGCTACACGCTTTACGCAGTTCACGACTATATCCATTCGGCTTATTACACGGGTGTGGGCGATGTGAAGTACACAGACTTTGAGCCGATTTGTATGATTTCTGCGACCCCTTCGGTGCTGACTTCGAGCGCAAAAACAGCCTGGAAAGATTGGGCCGGTATGCTGGCTGATGCAAAGGCTAGACCAGGTGCGATTAGCGTTGGTGCAACGCTTGGCTCAACAAGTCATTTCTTTCCTGCCATGGTCGAAAAGGCAGCAGGCATCAAGTTCAAATATGTTTCTTATGACGGTCTTGCACCGAGGATGAATGCAATTCTTGGCGGCCATATTGATCTGACCGACTCAAATATGACCCAAAAAGGCAAAGTCGAAGCGGGTCAGTTGCGCTTTATTGCGATTGCGAGCGAAAAACGTAGTGCTGAAATGCCAAGCGTTCCAACACTTAAAGAGTTGGGGGTTAATGTGGTGTTTGAAGTGAGCCGAGGATTACTTGCGCCCAAGGGTACGCCGGCAGCAGTCATGACAAAACTAGAATCAGCTTGTGCAGCGGCAACCAAGGAATCGGCTTATGCGGATTCGATGAAAAAGCAAGCTACCGAAGTCAAGTTTTTAAATCGTTCTCAATATGCCAACTGGTTAAAGTCGACCGATGACGATAACGCAGCATTGGCTAAAGACCTCGGCTTGATGCGTCGTTAATGAGTTCGGAGCGCTCTTTTTTGGGTAAGGATGGTTGGGCAGGACTTGTCGTTCTGATTTTCAGTTTGGTATTGTTTTTGCTCACCATCGGCCTGCCGGACATGCCCTTGGTTCCGGTTGGGCCGGGCTTTTACCCCAGAATTGTGCTGGGTTTGACGGCCTTCTTAGGCCTTTGGCTGCTGATTGCTGATTACAGGCTTCAGCAGCGACATGGCGCCCAAGCGAGGTTGTCAACATTCCGGTGGATTTCAATCCTTAGTCCCTATAAAGCGGTTGTGATGCATTTCGCGCTATTTGCCGTTTACATTGCGGCGATGGCGCCCTTTGGATTTCGACTTTCAAGCTTTGCCTATGTGGCGGCATCGAGCTGTTTGTTGGATCCGCCCAAATCGGCGAAGGCTTGGCTTCGCGTGCTTGTGCTTGCAAGCGTAGCCGCCTTTGTGACCTTCTTCATTTTTGAGCGCTACCTCGCTGTCTTGCTGCCCAGGGGCCGTTGGACATCATTTTGAGGTCTCGACTCGGAGTCTCCCATCACTTACCAGGCCCGATATGTTTGAGTTACTAGGCAATGGTATTGCCACCCTTATGGACCTGAAGTATTTGGTTCCACTTGTCATCGGAACCTTCATTGGCGTTATCGGTGGCGCTTTGCCTGGCATTACCATCACGATGACGATTATCGTTGTATTACCTTTCACCTTTGGCCTTGAGCCCTTGCAGGGCCTTGCAGCGATGATTGGGGTGTATGTGGGTGGCGAAACAGGCGGTCTCATCACGTCTTGTCTTTTGGGGATTCCGGGTAAGCCGTCCTCGGTAGCGACTATGTTTGATGGCTTTCCGATGAGTCGTCGGGGCGAGCCAGGGCGTGCCGTGTGGCTCGGTGTTTATGCTTCACTGATAGGTGGCTTACTCGGCGCCGTGGTCTTGGTGGCAAGCACTGGACCGCTTGCTCGCTTAGCACTCGAGTTTGGCCCTTGGGAGTATTTTTCGCTCTTTATTCTGGCGCTCTCCATGGTCGCAGGACTTGTCGAGTCATCAATGGTCAAGGGCTTGATTGCAGGGGGGCTCGGCCTTGTGGTGACCGTGTTGGGCAACGACCCGGTGATGGGTAAGGAGAGACTCACCTTAGGCATCCCGACCCTAGAGGGTGGTATTCCTTTTTTGCCCGTTCTGATTGGGACTTTCGCTTTTGCGCAGATCATGAGCGACATCGAAAAGCTTGGCTCCGCGCAGCAACTGCAAACCGAGGCAGCACAAAAACTTAACCTCGCAGTCAGCCACATCAAGGTTATATGGGAGATCCTCACTCGACCGTTCGTTCTACTCTGGGCGTCATTTATAGGACTTGTGGTCGGCGTTTTGCCAGCGATTGGTGGCAGCGCGGCCAACATGCTCGCCTACGATCAAGCCAAGAAGTTTTCTAAAACGCCAGAACAGTTCGGCAAAGGCGCACCCGAAGGTATCATCGCTTCGGAGGCTTCCAACAACGCTAATGTTGCTGGCTCACTGGTTACGATCATGGCCTTTGGCATACCTGGCGATGCGGTGACCGCGGTCATGCTTGGTGCACTCACGATTCATGGCATTCAGTCAGGACCATTGTTTGTTACACAAAATGGCCCATTAGCCTATGGCATGTTTGCTGCCTATATTCTTGCGCATCCTGTGGTTTTAATCATTCTCGCAGTACTCATGCGGTGGATGATTCGTATCGTGACCGTTCCAAAGTCAGTGCTATTCCCGATGGTCCTGGTACTTTGCGTGATTGGCGCCTACGCACTTGGCAACACCATGTCATCGGTTTGGATCTTGTTGGTGTTTGGCGTGTTTGGCTATGTGATGGTGAAGCTTGGATTTCCACTGGCGCCGTTTATCCTGGGCGTGATTCTGGGCGATCAAATTGAAATCAATATGATTCGCGCCTTGATGACCGACCCAGATCCGATGCAATTTTTCTTAAGACCTATTTCAGGCGGTTTATTGCTTGCTTCAGTGCTATCGGTTGCAGCAGCGATCTGGCAGCATATGCGACAACAGCGGCGTGGTGGGAATCTGCCACAGGAAGCAGATGCAGATTTTTAAGCGGCATTAAAAAGGTGATTACCTATGGCAAAGACAAAGCAAACGGCCCGACCGAACGAAGGTGCAGAGCAAGTAGCCCTGGACGCAAAAACACTCAAGTTACTTCAAGGCTTTGATACGCCAACGATTTGTAACGCTCTTGAGATAATTACACCAGAGCGCCGTCTTTATGGATATACGGTTGAACCCCTAAGCTGCATTTACCCTGATTTGCCGCCCATGGTCGGCTACGCCCGAACCTGCACGATTCGTTCTGTAGAGCCATCGCAGCGAAGCCCTGCTGCTGATCGCGAGACGCGCGTCAATTGGTATCGCTATGTTGACGAAGGTGGACCTAAACCAAGCATTGTGGTGATGCAAGATATCGACGGTGCTCGAGCGGGCTATGGTTCGTTTTGGGGTGAGGTCAACTCACATGTACACCGTGGACTCGGTGCGCTCGGCGTGATCACCAATGGATGTATACGCGATGTACCGATGAATGCGAAGGGATTCCAAATGCTCGCAGGAAGCGTCAAGCCTAGCCATGCTCATGTTCATGTGGTCGACATGGCTGTGGCTGTGAGTGTTTCTGGTATGTCGGTGCGATCGGGTGATCTTGTCCATGCTGATATGCATGGCGCTGTCGTCATTCCCCACCAAGCCGCCGGCCAAATTGCAAACGCTGTCAAGCTTTTGACCCGGCGCGAGGCAGTGATTATCGGAGCCTCCAAACGCAAAGGCTTTAATTGGCAGGTGCTGCGCGAAGCCCTTCAAGAAGCATCAGATATTCATTGATTGCTTGGAAGCTTACGCGGCCGAAAAACTGGGTCGCTGCCCCGCGAAGGGATTCTGTACTCAGCTACCAATCGGCAATCCTTGTTTGTGGCGGATCGCGACCGTTGCCGATCGCGGCCGCCGTCCTGGTCCGTCAGGCCAATTTGATACGGCACCTGGATCACCTTCGCCTGCTTTAAAGCGGTGGCCTTCTCCGGGATGTTGGATGTTTACAAAAAGTGTGGTGAGTTCCGGGTTTGTAATGGCACCTGTGATTTCGCAACCAGCAGGCCCTACCAAAAAGCGTTTGCACTGTCCGGTAAGCGGATCGGCAGCAAGTAGTGCATTATTTCCCAAGCCTTGTTGATCAGCCCTTGCTTGAGTCGACTGACTCATATCGGTTTGAACCCAAAGAAAGCCTCGTGGGTCAAACCATAGCCCATCTGCCGAAGCAAAGCCATCGCCTTTCATTGATCCGCGCAGCGCTTCATCATGATGTTCAGGCGTGCCACCGTGCAAAAAGATATCCCATTGGAATGCTTCGGCATCGAAATCACCCGACTCACGCCAGCGAATGATATGGCCGGTGCGGTTAGGCCCTCTGGGGTTGGCAGCGTCGACCGGGGGAAATCCCTCCAGGCCACGTTGCCGATTATTCGTAAGTGTAACGTAACAGGTTTTAGTTTCTGGATCGACAGCTATCCATTCCGGGCGATCCATCCGTGTAGCACCTAGCACCTCACTGGCCAATCGGCTCTCGATCAGCACTTCGGCTTGCGAGGCAAAGCCAGCACTTGCATTGAGTGGGCCCTGACCGAAGACCAGAGGCAACCATCGCCCTTTACCATCCGCATCGAATCGCGCAACAAAAAGCGTGCCGTGATCAAGCGCATGCCGATTAGTTCGGTAGCCTCCTTCTCGCACGGGATCACGCGATACAAATTTGTATATGTATTGAAAAGCCGCATCTTCGCCCATATAAACAACAACACGCTTATCACGACACTGAACGACGGTTGCACCTTCTCTAGAGGCTCTACCAAGCGCAGTACGCTTTATCGGTATGCTTTTCGGATCCATCGGGTCGATTTCAACGACCCACCCGAATCGATTGACTTCCTGTGGGTGTTGGCGCAAATCGAAACGGGGTTCAAATTCATGCCACCGAACCCATGCCTCTTCGCGGATTCCCCAGCGTGGTTCATGACTTTCCGGTGATCGATTACCTTGAAAGTAATACTGCCAATTTTCTTCACAAGTCAGGTAAGTGCCCCAAGGTGTAAACCCGTGTGCGCAGTTGGCAAAGGTTCCTATAACTTGGGTTCCAGATGGGTCAGCAGCAGTTTTCATAAGCCGATGGCCTGCAGCAGGTCCTGAAAGTCGCATCGGGCTCAGCGCAGTGATCCGTCTCGCATAAGTTGAGGGTCGGACAAGCTCCCAATGCCGATCTTTCAGGCGAACTTCAACAATCGACACGCCGTGCGCTGCCATGGATTTAAGCACTTTGTCTCTTGACCAATGCTTCGTTCCGTCTGGATAAAGCAATTCGTGATCGACATACTCGTGGTTGAGGACGAGCAGACCCTTATGCCTCTCGCGCAAGGGGAAAAAGTGCATCCCGTCATGGTGCATCCCTGCTTGAAGCGCTTGCTCGGCAGCGCTATTTGAGGCATCAGAACGAAAAAGCGGCATCTTTCCTGGAACGCCAACGGGATCACCCCAGGCCAGCAGGATTTGAGCTTCATAATGTTCGGGTACAACAAGTGCATTGGCTTGTTGTGTGGCCTCAATCGACTTAAAACTTATAGCGTCCCAGGCACGGGATCTCAAAGGCTGTATGGGGGCGTTACTGCTTGCTTCGACGCTTCTGGTTGCAAGCGCTTGTATAAGGCCAAGACTAAGTGATTGACCAAGCCAACGGCGACGTGGTGTTTGCATGATAACGATATAAATAATTACTTATTACGTTTGCGATTGAGGAATTGGTTCATGTAGTGCTGAGGTTCACCACTTGCGTAGGCTTTTGCAAACTCGCCGATGCTCTCTTCGATGGCAGTCCTTAGCGGCTGTTCCTGCCAGCTTCGCATCATGCGCTTTTGCTGTCTGAGAACTGCTGGTCCCATGCTGGCCAGGCTGCGGGCACGCGACCAAATCATCGCCTCGAGCTGCTCTGGTGGATAAACTTCATGAACAAGACCCCAGTTGAGGGCTGTGTCGGCATCGATCAATTCGCCACTTAAAAGCATCCAGCTGCTTCGCGACTGGCCAATAAGTCTGGGCAAAAGGCTAGCATGGATGACCGAAGGAATCCCGACTTTGACCTCAGGCATACCCAGCTTAGCGTCTCGGCTTGCGATTCGTACGTCGCAAGCCATTGCGACTTCCAGTCCTCCGCCAAGGCAATAGCCGGACAGCCTTGCAATGACTGGCGCTGGAAAATGATAAAAAGCATCGCATAAGTCTCGCAGATGGCTTATGAAAATCGAGGCGGTTTGGGGGCTGAGTTTTTGCATTTCGTGAATATCTGCACCGCCAATCAAAGCGCGTTCTCCATGACCGCGAAAGAGAAGTACTTTGACTTCAGCAAGCGAAGCGAGCCAATTGACCTTGGTGCTGATCTGCCGCATCAAACTGGTATCGATGATGTTCAAGTTGCCATTGCCCCGTACGCTTAGCAGGGCAATCCCCCCTTGATCAATGACAACACTTACCGGATCGCTGAGCGCAGGAGCCCAAGGAGTCGGCCGATCGCTCTCAGCGGCAGCGTCGCTAGGACCGTCGTGGGAGAATAAGGGTTGGTCCGGTTGGTTTTCAGGCGTTTGCATGTTGACGAGGGGCTCTTTTGCTTGCATTGATTGATCAGTTGGGTGTTCGTGATTATCAGGCCTTTGTGATCGCAGTGATTGTTTTTCTACTTGTGCCCGGTCCGGGAAACCTCGCACTGATTACATCAACAAGTCTTGCGGGCGTACGCGGTGGGCTTGCGGCTACGCTCGGCGTGATTGTCGGCGATCAATGTTTGATAGCGCTTGCCATGGCGGGTATGGCCGCCGTGTTGCTTGCGTATCCGACTGCTTTTCATGCCTTGCAATGGCTTGGCGCAGCCTACTTGATGTGGCTCGGCGCAAACATGCTATTCACCAAGTCCGGTGCAAAGCCAATCATTGAAATTCGAGCAGGTCATTACTTTAGGCAGGCTTGGTTGATCACCGTGTTCAATCCAAAGGCCATCGTTTTTTATATGGCATTTTTTCCGCTTTTTATTCAAGCACACCATAGTCTCGCCTGGTTAGGTTTGGGCCTGCTTGCGCTAACGGTTGCTTGCCTGACTTTTCTCTACGGGCTTTGCCTATCAGTGATTGTGATTCGACTTGCCGAACAATTTCAAGAGCATGGAAGAATAGTCTGGGTTCTAGAAAAAACAGCAGGTCTGTTGATGATGGCCTTTGCCATAAGACTTGCGATGTCAGGCACTAGCTAGCTGTGCTTTTTGCGGGATGTGGAAGCCTCAGCGCCATAGCCATAGCAAGTAGATTGACCGAGCCGGCAATAAGAACAGCGCTGCGGTAATTGCCGCTTACGTCGTACAGGCCGGCTGCGAGGACTGGAAGGCAAATCGCTGCAACACACCAGCCGATATAAAGTCGACTTGCTACAAGACCGAACAAGCGCTGTGGCCAGCACTGGGCGATTGCGCCAGCCGAGGCGCCTGATATCAGGCCATAGCCCATACCAATCATGGCAAGACCGGGAAGGGCGCTTTGGGGGCTTGGCCACATACTGAGTAATATCGCACCCAAAAGTGCCCAGAGCTGTGCACCAGCCATCACAAAGTCAAGGCGATAGCGATCGATCAGCCAACCCCCGCCGATTCGTGCTGCGGCGATCGATCCAGTGATCAGCGTTGTGGCGCCCAACGCAGTACCAAGACCAGCACCGTAGGCTTGCATAATGCCTGCGGCCTGACTCATGACCATCAAGCCCGCCGACGCGGCAAGTGTAAAGACCGCGCTCAAATGCAAAAACAAGGGCCAATGGGTCATGCTTTCAGTCTGGCGAGTCGATTGATTGGTCGGATCACGGTGCGTCGCCGCCTCTCGAATCAATAGGCTTGCCACGATACCGCTGCATGCAATCACCGCGGCTAGCAGGCCTAAGGTTTGACGTAAACCAAGCGTCTCAATGGACCATCCCATGAGCGGCGCGCCAAACATGGCGCCCAAGGGGTAGAGGCTTACCACATAGCCGTTAACAAGGCCTCGATGCTTAAAGTGGTACTGATTGACAAGTTGCTGAACGCAAGTGAAGACAATGCCACCGCCTAAACCAAATAGAACACTATAAGAAAAAATCAAGCCTATTCTGCTTTGTGCGACTGCGGTTAAACCCAATCCGATGGCAGAAATTAGGCTTGCCGTGGCAATTAAAAGCGGTATCGAAAGATGCCGATAAAGGCTGGGAGCTATATTCATTCCTAGCGTTAGCACAATGCTTGCTAGGCCAAAGACAAGCGTCATGTCAGCCCTTTGCAACGACAGTGCTGATTCCATCGGCTTGAGCAATACGCTAAACGCGTAAATCGTCCCAAAGGGAAGATTGGCAAGACTTGCTGCAATGAGAAGCTGTTTTGAACCTGAAGTGCTCACATAGATGCTTTCGGAACTCCATGCTCCGGCGAAGTCTTCAAGTCTAGTTCAGAATTCAAGCCACAGGCTTTCCGGTTTTTATAAAGGAGTCCGAAATGAGTCGTTATCAGTTTTTTGTATCGATGGATGTACAAAGCGACAAAGAAGCCCTATTCAACGAAGTGTATGACAGTG
>Ga0255275_1000039_pt1 | contig 14548 bp, 10 predicted proteins | sample AtltaT_2_FD_183710 | JGI IMG/M metagenome (GOLD analysis project Ga0255275, IMG submission 183710) | Metatranscriptome of freshwater microbial communities from Altamaha River, Georgia, United States - Atl_UVDOM_RepA_8h (Metagenome... | ecosystem: Environmental > Aquatic > Freshwater > River... | reverse complement strand
TAAAAAACGTGGAGTCCATGAGAGACCATCGTCAGTGAAGAGTGAACCAGTAAGCCGTTGTAGCTCAGCTGGTAGAGCGCGTCCTTGGTAAGGACGAGGTCACGGGTTCGAATCCCGTCAGCAGCTTTCGCGGCGTGTCGGCTCTGACCGGCGCGACGCTGGCGAATGCCGCAGGGGAACGTCAGTTGCCGGCGTCCGCAAGTCGCCGTCAGTGGCGGAGGTAAGCTTCAGGAACTCGGTGTGGAGTCGAGCCGGCGACGGCGAGGTACCAGACCAGTTGCGGAGGCAGGTCCTGTTGCCCAGCACGAAGAGGCTTGGCCGTGGTGGCCAGCCCGACACGTTCATTCCAGATCGCACACCGATCACCCCCGGGTGGGCGACACATGAGTACCAGTTTGAGCTAGGGAGACGCGATGGCGAAGGGCACATTTGTACGAACCAAGCCGCACGTCAATGTGGGGACGATCGGCCACATTGACCATGGCAAGACCACCCTGACAGCGGCCCTGGTGGCCACCCAGTCGGCGAAGGGCTTCGCTCAGGAGAAGAGCTACGCCGATATCGCCAAGGGGGGTACGGTTCGTGACGAGACGAAGACGGTGACAATCGCCGTCAGCCACGTCGAGTACGAAACCGACAAGCGGCACTATGCCCACATCGATTGCCCGGGCCACGCCGACTATATCAAGAACATGATCACCGGTGCCGCCCAGATGGACGGCGCGATCCTGGTGGTTTCGGCCGCCGACGGCCCCATGCCCCAGACTCGTGAGCACATTCTGCTGGCCAAGCAGGTGGACGTGCCTGCCCTGGTGGTGTTCCTCAACAAATGCGACCTGGTCGACGACGAAGAGTTGCTCGAACTGGTCGAAATGGAAATTCGGGAACTGCTGACGAAGTACGGCTTCCCCGGCGACGATGTGCCCATCATCCGCGGCAATGCCAAGGCCGCCCTCGAAGGCAAGGGCAAGGATGAGGCCGCTGCCAAGTGCATCTGGAATCTGCTCGACGCACTCGACACCTACATCCCCGATCCTATCCGCCTGAAGGACAAGGAATTCGTGATGGCGGTGGAAGACGTCTTCTCGATCAAGGGGCGTGGTACCGTTGCCACCGGCCGTATCGAGCAGGGTGTCGTCAAGGTCGGTGACAAGCTGGAAATCGTCGGTCTCAAGCCGACCCGCGACACGGTTTGTACCGGTGTCGAAATGTTCCAGAAGACCCTCGACACCGGTGAAGCGGGCGACAACGTCGGCCTGCTGCTCCGTGGTGTGGAACGCACCGATATTGAACGCGGACAGGTGCTTTGCAAGCCCGGCGCGATCAAGCCGCACACGAAGTTCCTGGGCGAAGTCTACGTGCTGAGCAAGGAAGAAGGGGGCCGACACACTCCCTTCTTCAGCGGCTACCGTCCCCAGTTCTACTTCCGCACGACGGATGTGACCGGAACGACAAAGCTGATGGGTGGCGCTGAAATGTGTATGCCCGGCGACAACGTCGCTCTGGAAGTCGAGCTGATTCAGCCGATCGCCATGCACGAAGGTAGCCGGTTTGCCATTCGTGAAGGTGGCAAGACCGTCGGCTCGGGCGTTGTGACCAAGGTGTTGGAATAGTCATCGATTGCGACTCGGCCAGACATCTGTCTGGCCGACTGCGATCGTGTCAAGCGGCAAGCTGAACCGGATGCAAGGTGGATCACCTCCCGGCAACCTCAGAGAGGCTACCGGGAGGCTGATCTTTTCATAAGGGTGTGGCGATGGCACGGGAGTACGTCTGGTTGGAGTGCGGCGAATCGGGTCAGCGGAATTACCGGACTCCCAAGGAGACCCGGGGAACTGACCGGCTGGAACTCAAGAAGTACTGCAAGAAACTCCGTCGGCATGCGGTTCACAAAGAGTCCCGCAAGAAGTAGGCTGAGTTGAAGATCCGCGGTTTCAGCAGGACTGAAACCGCCAAGTGCCCGGTTCACCGGTGCACGGACGGGCGTAGCTCAATGGCAGAGCATCGGATTCCAAATCCGACTGTTGGGGGTTCAAGTCCCTCCGCCCGTGCTGCGAGGCCGAGTCGTTCCCGAATGCTGGTGCCCGTTGAGCATTGACCCGGTGATCTGGTAGCCAGATTGTCGGATGCGGATTGCGGAGAGTTGGATTCACGATCTCTCAGATCACATCAGTCAACACGATGGGATTGCGGTTTGAGACTAGATTGTGGGCGGCAGTGACGGACGGCTCTGGCTGGGTGACTGGCCAGTGAAGGATCACCGCAGAACTACCAAGTGGAAGTGTGATGGCCAAAGCGGACGAAGGGACACTCTTGAGCGAGCTGACTTCGGTTGGCTTGTACAAGCGGAACCAGGGACGGTTGACCCGTCAGCTGACAGCGGGCGCGTTGATGTTGATCGCCTTGGCGGGTGGTTACATCATGTCGCGGGGTCCTCTGGCGGGCTCTGCCCAATGGATGCGGACGTTTCTCCCTCTGACGTTTGTGGGAGTGTTGTCTTGGCTGGCTTTTCGATTGGTTAATCTTCCCAAGTTCGCCGAATTCCTGATCGCGGTCGAAGGGGAGATGGCCAAGGTTTCCTGGCCGAGCAAGCAGGAGTTGATTCGGGCGACAACAGTGGTGATTGGGTCGATGGCCTTTCTCACCCTGGTTTTGTTCCTGTTTGATGCCTTCTGGGCGTGGTTGTTGACCACCTTGGGCATTGTTGTCGCCTAGGACGCCCGCAGGGGTTTCCGGGGTGGGTTGTGTGTGTGCGGTTGTGGCGGAATGATCCGCCGGTTTGCAGAAAGACGGATCCGAAGCGATGAACTCAGCTCCAGAGATGCCGGGAGACGACCAGCCCCGCTGGTATGTGCTCAAGGTACAGAGCAATCGTGAGCGGACCATTCGCGATACAATTCTGCGTCGGGTGCGCCAGGAAAACCTGGGGCATTTGTTCGCTGAGATCATCATCCCGACGGAGAAAGTGGCAGAGACGCGCGGCGGCAAGCGGCGTGTTTCTGAGCGGAAACTGTATCCCGGCTACATCATGATCAAGATGATCCTGAATGATGAGAGCTGGTATCTGATCCGTGAAACTTCGGGGGTGGGAGACTTCACCGGGGCGGCTGGAAAGCCAATTCCGATGAAGGAGGAGGAGATCTCCCGGATGCTCGGGCAGGAGACTGCCAAGGAAGAGGTTGTTCAGCCAAAGGTCAAGATCGACTTTGTTCCGGGCGACCGGGTCAAGATCAAGGAAGGGTCGTTCGAGAGCTTTGAAGGGACGGTAGACACAGTTGACGAAGTAAGTGGACGGGTCAACGTGTTGGTGGAAATCTTCGGCCGGTCGACACCGGTCGAGCTTGGTTACTGGCAAGTGGAAGCGGTGTAAGGCGTCTCCATGGCGAAGCAGGTTGTAGCCCAGGTCAAGTTGCAGGTCACAGGTGGTCAAGCCACCCCGGCCCCTCCGGTCGGTACGGCTCTCGGTCCGCATGGCGTGAACCTGGGGCAGTTCGTGATGCAGTTCAACGACCGTACGAAGGACATGAAGGGGACGACGATCCCCGTCATCGTCACTGTGTACAATGACCGGTCGTTCGAGTTTATTCTGAAGAGCCCGCCAGCGGCGGTCCTGTTGAAGCAGGCTGCCCAGGTCGCGAAGGGGGCGGCGAACCCGAAGGCCGACAAGGTCGGTCGGGTCACCAAGGCCCAGGTGCTGGACATCGCCAAGACGAAGTTCAATGATATGAACTCGTCGAGCCTCGAGCAGGCGTGTCGGGTGATCGCGGGAACGGCCCGCAGCATGGGCATCGAGGTCATTGACTAAGCCTGTCCGCGGGTGGCGGTTGGGTACACCAGTCCCGGGCAGGGGATTGGCAAGGTGTTTCCGGGTCTTTTGGAAGTGTGAGATCATGCCCCGTCAGTCGAAGCGGTTTCTGTTCCTGCTGGAGCAGACCAAGGACTTGGCGGCTGTCGATGTGGCGGCCGCGGTCAAGAAGCTGAAGTCCCTTGAGCCTTCGCTGCCGAAGACGATCAAGCCATGCAAGTTCGACCAGACTGTGGAAGTCTCGGTTCGGCTCGGGATCGATCCGAAGCAGGCTGACCAGATGGTCCGTGGCTCGATCGTATTGCCGCACGGTATCGGCAAGTCGAAGCGGGTCGCGGTTTTCGCCCAGGGTGAAAATGCCGAGATCGCCCGGCGGTCGGGTGCTGATCACGTCGGGGCCGCCGAGCTGGCCGAAAAGGTCAAAGGTGGCTGGACCGACTTTGACGTTGCGATCGCAACGCCCGACATGATGGGTGTCGTAGGTCCTCTGGGTCGCGTGCTTGGCCCTCGCGGGCTGATGCCATCGCCTCGTGCCGGGACCGTGACCACCGATGTCGCGAATGCTGTTCGCGAGTACAAGGCGGGCAAGGTGGAATTCAAGGCCGATGACGCCGGGATTGTGCACTGCGTCGCCGGGAAGCTGTCATTCACCGAAGGGCAGCTGGCCGAGAACATTGAGGCCCTGTTGAAGTACATTCGCTCGCTGAAGCCGGCGAGTTCCAAGGGGGTTTACGTTCGCAGCGTGACGGTGACTGCGACGATGTCCCCCGGTGTGCCGATTGTTGCGGCGTGAGGTAGCAGAGCATGAGCAAGCGCATCAAGAATATGGTGTTGGATGATCTGCGGAAGCGGATCGGCAGTACCCGCGACTTTCTGGTGGTCGACGCTTCGGCGATGGCCGGCCCTGCTGCCAACGGGCTGCGGGTCAAGCTGTTGAAGCAGAACATTCGCATGCTGGGGGTCAAGAACACCCTGGCGGTGAAGATCCTGGAAGATATGGGGCTGGGGGCAGTTGCTCCCTACCTGAGCGGTCCGTCGACCCTGGTCTACGGAAGCTCCGACGTGGTCGCCCTGTCGAAGGAAGTGACCAAGTCGGCGAAGGATCACGACAAGCTGAAGATCAAGGGTGGGATTGTGGAGGGCCGTGGGCTCGACACAGCCGGGGTGGATGCCCTGAGCAAGAGCCCGTCCCGCGAAGAGTTGTTGTCCAAGATCGCTGGCATGATCCTGGCTCCGGGTGCCAATTTGGCGGCACTGGTGGGGGCTCCGGGAGCGAGCTTGGCCGGTCTGGTGAAATCGGTGTCCGAGAAGGAAGAGTCGGCATCGCCTGCGGCGTCCTAAGGTGGCCCCCGCATCTGCGGCAGGGTGGAACGCGAACCGCCCGGCCGCGAGGAATTGAGTTCAGAGAGTTCGCACCTGTTTCTGTCATTCGGGAGTTGATGTCCGATGTCTACCGCTGAGGCCACCCAGTACGATTCCAATGTCAAGACTCTGGGCGACAGCATCGTCGCGCTGACCCTTCTGCAGGCGAAGCAACTGGCCGACTACCTGGAAAACGTGCACGGCATCAAGCCGGCCGCCGGTGGTGCCGTTGTCGTTGCCGGTCCTGCCGCTGGTGGTGGCGGTGCCGCCCCCGCTGCTGAGAAGACCGAATTCGACGTTGTGCTGGCTGCCGCCGGCGACAACAAGATCGGCGTGATCAAGGTCGTTCGGGCCGCGACCGGCCTGGGCCTCAAGGAAGCCAAGGACTTGGTCGAAGCGGCTCCCAAGCCAGTCAAGACCGGTCTGGCGAAGGCCGATGCCGACAAGCTGAAGGCCGAGCTGGAAGCCAGCGGCGCCAAGGTCGAATTGAAGTAATTCGATTTGCGAGGCCCCGATTTGGGGGCCTCCTGTGGAACGGTTGGCTTTCCGCCAGCGATCCACTAAGCTGTACTTGGTCATCCCATCCCACGACGTGCCGCCGGCGTTTTTGCCGGCGGCTGCGTTGAGGGAGCGTTGTCAACGGAACGCATGGGCTTTCAACGCGCGTGTCACATCACCACGGGCGGCAAAGCTGCTGTTTTGCCGAACCTGTGGTGTTGTTGCGCGCCGAGCCAGGCTGGTTCCCCCCGCTAGCGAGCATCGAATGCCGACGCCCACGACCCACTTTATCCGCTGCGATCGTATCCGGAAGTTCGGTCAGTTGAAAGACGACTTTGAGCTCTCGAATCTGACCCAGATCCAGACGGAATCCTTCGCCCGCTTTTTGCAGCTGGACGAGGATCCCCGTCATCGTGCCGAGCACGGGATCGAGGGGATCCTGCGAGAAGTGTTCCCGGTCAAGAGCTACGACGAGCAGTTCACCCTTGAGTACGTCAAGTACGAATTGGGCAAGCCGCGCTACACCCCGGTCGAGTGCCGGCAGCTCCGGCTGACCTACGGGCGTCCTTTCCGGGTCTGGCTGCGTCTCGTCAAGGAGCAGCCGGTGGAGGAGGAGGTGTACCTCGGCGACATCCCCATCATGTTGGGCGGGGGTGAGTTCATCATCAACGGTGCCGAGCGCGTCGTTGTCAGCCAGTTGCATCGCTCCCCGGGCGTTGACTTCGTCTCGAGTGCCGAGCCTGGTGAGCGCAAGACCTACTCGTGCCGCATTATTCCCGAGCGTGGCAGCTGGATCGAGCTGAACATCAGCAAGCGCGAAGCGCTGGGTGTGCGAATCGACCAGAGTGGCAAGTTCTCGGCCATCACCCTGCTGCGGGCGATGAATCCCGAGTTCAGCAGTGACGCTGCGGTCATCCGCTGTTTCTACGGCACGAAGTCGGTCAAGATTGCAGAGTCCGACTTCACCAAACGGGTCACCAACAAGTATGCCGCCGACGACCTGGTTTACCCGGCGAAGTCTCCCCGCTCGGGTGAGATCATTGCCGAGGCAGGTCAGCAACTGACCGCCGATCTGGTGGAAGAGCTGAAAAAGTCGGGACTGGCGAAGATCGAGATCATCGAGCAGATGACCGATCCGCTGATCCTCAACAGCATCCTGGAAGACACCACCCACAGCCACCAGGAAGCCCTGCTGAAGATCTACGCCCGGCTGCGCCCCGGCAATCCTCCGCAGCTCGAAAAGGCAATCGAGCTGTTCCACGAGAAGTTCTTCGACGTCAATCGCTACCGCCTGGGGCGGGTCGGGCGATTCCGCATCAACCGCAAGTTCGAGCAGGACGTCCCCGATGACGTCATGACTCTGCGGGCGGAAGATTTCATCAACGCGATCAAGTACATCCTAAAGCTCCGCGGGAACGATCCCTCGGTCAGCGTGGACGACATTGACAACCTGGGCAATCGCCGGTTGCGCACGATCGATGAGCTGGCCGCCGACGAAATCCGCAAGGGATTCCTCAAGCTGCGCCGCACCGTTCAGGAACGGATGAGTGTCAAGGACGCTCCCGAGATGAGCCCGCGCACGCTGGTGAATCCGAAGAGTGTTTCAGCAGCGATCGAGTACTTCTTCGGCCGCAGCGAATTGTCGCAGGTGGTCGACCAGACCAATCCGCTGTCGACACTGACACACGAACGCCGTCTCTCGGCACTGGGCCCTGGCGGTCTTAACCGGAAGCGGGCGGGCTTCGAGGTCCGCGACGTGCACATTTCGCACTATGGCCGCATCTGCCCGATTGAGACCCCTGAAGGGACCAACATCGGACTGATCTCGTCGCTGTCGATTTTCGCGAAGGTCGACGACTACGGCTTCCTGATCACTCCTTACCGGGTGATCAAGAACGGCAAGGTCACCGAAGAGGTCCGCTGGCTGCGGGCTGACGAAGAGTCGAACGCCCACCTCGCCCCGGCCGACACCCGCATCGACAGCGGCAAGCTGGCTGAAGAGCGGGTGCTGGTCCGATACCGCGGCGACTTCGTCCATGTCGACGCCAAGCTCGTCGAGTTCATGGACGTGGCCCCGTGCCAGATGGTCGGTGTTTCGGCCGGTTTGATTCCCTTCCTCGAACACGACGACGCCAACCGGGCGTTGATGGGTTCGAACATGCAACGGCAGGCCGTCCCCTTGCTGGTCACCGAACCCCCCGTGGTCGGCACCGGTATGGAGCGGGCTGTCGCCGAGAACTCGGGCATGCTGGTCCGGGCCGAGAAATCGGGCACGGTGACGTACGTTGACGCCACCCGCATCGAGATCGAAGGCAAGGTCTACCCGATGCAGAAATACACCGGGTTGAACGAGCGGACCTGCCTCAACCAGCGTCCGACCGTCCGGCCTGGCCAAAAGGTCAAGAAGGGCCAGGTACTGTGCGACACCGCTGCCACCCGTGATGGGGAATTGGCGCTGGGCCGCAATGTGCTGGTCGCCTTCATGTCGTGGGAAGGGTACAACTTCGAAGACGCGATCATCCTCTCGGAGCGGTTGGTCAAGGAAGACGTCTACACGTCGATTCACATCGACGAGTTCGATGTCGAAATCCGCGAGACCAAGCTCGGGAAGGAAGAGTTCACCCGCGACATTCCCAACGTGTCGGAGAAGGCTCTCCGCCACCTGGGTGACGACGGCATCGTCCAGGTCGGTACCCGGGTTTCGCCAGGGGATATCCTGGTGGGCAAGGTGTCGCCGAAGGCGAAGACCGAACTGACCCCCGAAGAGAAGTTGCTGGCCGCAATCTTCGGCCGGGCCGGCGAAGATGTGAAGAACGAGTCGCTGGAGGTTCCTTCGGGCATCGAGGGGATCGTCATCGAAACGCAGAAGTTCTCGCGTCGCATGAGCCTGCCGGAGGGAGAACGCCGGAAGTTCGAAGCCGACCTCAAGACCCGCGAAGAAGAGGGGAACAAGGTGATTGCCGAGGCATTCGCCAAGTTCCTCCCGCTGTTCGAGAAGGTCTACGAGAAGAAGGTCCAGGACGATGACGGGCGGTCTCTGAAGGATGCCGACGAGAAGACGCTGGCGACCTTTGGCTGCAACTTCCGTGAATGGTTCGACAAGCTGCAGCTGCAGAGTCCGCAGAAGCGGGCTGACTGCCTGGCATGCATTCGCGAGAACTTCACCGCGGTGGAGGCGGCGATCGACCAGCGTGACCGCGTGCTCAACACCATGAAGCGTGGCGACGAGCTTCCTTCGGGCGTGTTGCAGATGGTCAAGGTCTACGTCGCCTCGAAGCGGGTGATCTCGGTCGGTGACAAGATGGCCGGCCGGCACGGAAACAAGGGGGTGATTTCCAAGGTTCTGCCGATCGAAGACATGCCCTTCCTGGCCGATGGGACCTCGGTTGACATCATCCTGAACCCGCTGGGCGTTCCCAGTCGTATGAACGTGGGCCAGATTTTGGAAACCCACCTCGGCTGGGCGATGACCAACATGGGTTATCGCGCGGTCTGCCCGGTGTTCGACGGGGCGACGGAAGAGGAAATCGCGGCCCAGTTGGAAGAAGCCGGCCTGCCGATCGACGGCAAGACGCAGTTGTTTGACGGGCGCACGGGTGAAGCCTTCGAGCAGAAGGTGACCGTGGGCACGATCTACATGTTGAAGCTGCACCACCTGGTGGACGACAAGGTCCACGCCCGTGCAACGGGCCCCTACTCGCTGATCACCCAGCAGCCGCTGGGTGGGAAAGCGCGGTTCGGCGGACAGCGGTTCGGCGAAATGGAAGTGTGGGCACTCGAAGCGTACGGTGCCGCTTACATCCTGCAGGAACTGCTGACGGTGAAGAGCGACGACGTCGAAGGCCGCACCAAGATCTACGAGTCGATGGTGAAGGGTGAGAACACCCTGGAAGCGGGTACCCCCGCGAGCTTCGACGTGCTGAACAATGAAATCCGCGGGTTGGCCCTCAACCTGCAGCTGGAGAAGAAGCAAGGCTGATCGGACCGGCTTTCCCCCTCTGTGGGGGAGCCACCGGAGCGTCCCGCCGGGGGGCGCGTCCCGGGTGTTGCCGGTCCACCGGCTTCCCGGATTCATTCCTGTACCCCAAGGAGTGGTCTACGTGAGTACTGCCGCTGAAACTGCCTACGATCGCGTCAACGACTACGGTGCCGTCAAGATTGGGCTCGCGAGCCCGCATGACATCCGCAGCTGGTCGTTTGGCGAGGTGAAGAAGCCCGAGACGATCAACTACCGCACGTACCGCCCCGAGCGGGACGGACTCTTCTGCGAGCGTATTTTTGGCCCTGAAAAGGACTGGGAATGTGCCTGCGGCAAGTACCGCGGAATGAAGTACAAGGGGATGATCTGCGATCGCTGCGGTGTGAAGGTGACCCACAGCCGGGTCCGCCGGAAGCGGATGGGGCACATTGAGCTGGCCGCCCCGGTCGTCCACATCTGGTTCTTCAAGACGATGCCAAGCCGGTTGGGCGCTCTGCTCAACATGAAGTCATCGAGCCTGGAAAAGGTGATCTACTTCCAGGACTACGTGGTTGTCGATCCCGGCGACACCCCGCTGAAGCCCAACCAGCTCTTGACCGAAGACGAAGCGCGTGACGCCAAGCGGAAGTACGGCGACGACTCGTTCGAGATCGAGATGGGGGCCGACGCGGTCAAGAAACTGCTCTCCCGGCTCGAGTTGAAGTCGTTGTCGGAGAAGCTGCGGGAAGACCTCAAGACCACCAACAGCCAGCAGAAGCAGAAAGAACTGATCAAGCGGCTGAAGATCGTCGAGGCACTGCGTGACAGCGAGAACCGTCCAGAGTGGATGGTTCTTGACGTCATCCCGGTCATTCCTCCCGACCTTCGCCCGCTGGTTCTGCTCGACTCGGGCAACTTTGCGACGAGCGACCTGAACGACCTGTATCGCCGCATCATCAACCGGAACAACCGGTTGAAGAAGCTGGTCGACCTCAACGCCCCCGAGGTGATCATCCGCAACGAGAAGCGGATGCTGCAGCAGTCCGTCGACGCGCTGTTCGACAACAATCGCTGCAAGCGCCCCGTGCTCGGTTCTTCGAACCGTCCGCTCAAGTCGTTGACCGACATGATCAAGGGAAAGCAGGGGCGTTTCCGCGAAAACCTGCTGGGCAAGCGTGTGGACTACTCGGCCCGGTCGGTGATCGTGGTCGGTCCCGAACTGAAGCTGCATCAGTGCGGTCTTCCCAAGAAGATCGCCCTTGAGCTGTACCAGCCGTTCATCATTCGCCAGCTCAAGGATCGCGGCTTCGCCGACACGATCAAGAGCGCGAAGCGCATGCTGGAACGGAAGGAAGACGAGGTCTGGGACATTCTCGAGCAGGTGATCCGCAATCACCCTGTGCTCCTGAACCGGGCCCCCACGCTGCACCGCATGGGGATCCAGGCGTTCGAGCCGACGCTGGTGGAAGGGAATGCAATCCGCATTCACCCGCTCGTGTGCAAGGGGTTCAACGCCGACTTCGACGGCGACCAGATGGCGGTCCACCTCCCCCTCTCGATCGAGGCGCAGGTCGAAGCGCACACGCTGATGTTGTCGACGAACAACATCTTCAGCCCGGCCAATGGCGCTCCCATCATCAGTCCCTCACAGGACATCGTGATGGGTTGCTACTACGTCACCCTGTCGAAGCCGGGCCGGATGGGTGAAGGACTCATGTTCGCCTCGCCCGCCGAGGTGCACCTGGCGTACGCCCAGGGGAAGGTCCACACCCACGCCCGGATCAAGGTCCGCCTGCCGCGTGAAAAGCGGGTCAAGGGGGAAGGTGCTGAGCAACACCGTGCCGGCAAACCGCTCGAAACGACAGTCGGTCGGGTGATCTTCAACGACATCCTCAACCCGTCGATGTCGTACTACAACCTGACCATGCGCAACAAGGACCTGGCGAACGTCATCTCCGACTCGTACCTTGAGCTGGGACGGCGCGAAACCATTGCCCTGCTCGACCGCATGAAGGAGATCGGGTTCCAGTTCTCGACCCGCAGCGGCCTGTCATTCGGTGCCAGTGACCTGAAGACTCCTCCCAACAAGGAGAAGGTGATTGGGACCGCCGAGCAGGCGGTGCTGCAGAAGCAGCGGTTGTTCGAACGGGGCATCATCACCGACCGCGAGCGGTACTACCAGGTTCTCGAAACCTGGACCCACGTCCGCGAGCAGATCACGGTCGCCATGATGCAGGAACTGGAACACGACATCCGCGATGAGGGGGCGTATGTGAACCCGGTGTTCCTGATGGCGAATTCCGGTGCCCGCGGTGGTGTGGAACAGATTCGCCAGTTGGCAGGCATGCGTGGGCTGATGGCCAAGCCGAACGGCGAAATCATCGAAACGCCCATCAAGGCCAACTTCCGCGAGGGGTTGTCGGTGCTCGAGTACTTCAGCTCGACCCACGGTGCCCGCAAGGGTCTGGCCGACACCGCCCTCAAGACGGCTGACTCGGGCTACCTCACCCGCAAGCTGGCCGACGTGGCCCAGAACATGGTGGTGACCCAATACGACTGCGGAACCACCCAGGGGATCACCCGCGGCGTCGTCTATCGCGGTGAGAAGGTGGAGGTCAGCCTGGCGGACGCGATCCGCGGGCGCGTGAGCCGGACCAACATCGTCAACCCGATCACCGACGAGGTGATCGTCCGCGACGGCGATCTGATCACCGTCGACATTGCCCGCCAGATCGAAAAGCTGGGCCTGGAAAAGATCCAGGTGCGCAGCCCGATGACCTGCGAGTCGCAGTTGGGCATGTGCCGTCTCTGCTACGGCATGGACCTGTCCACCGGCTCGCTGGTGGAAGACGGCATGGCTGTCGGGATCATTGCCGCCCAGAGTATCGGCGAACCGGGAACGCAGCTCACGATGCGTACGTTCCACGGGGGTGGTACCGCCTTCCGTGACGTGGAAGAGAACGAGATCAAGACCAAGCGTGCCGGGCGTGTCCGTCTCGCCCGCATCCGCTCGGTCGAAAACTCCCAGGGCCAGAACGTCGTGCTGGCCCGGAATGGCGAGGTGATCATCCTCGACGCCAAGGAACGTGAGCTCGAACGCTACACGATTCCCAACGGTGCCGTGCTGATGGTCGCCGAGAACGACGAGGTCAAGATCGGGCAGGTCATCTGCCAGTGGGATCCCCTCTCGGTTCCCATTCTCGCCGAAGTTGGCGGCAAGGTCCGTTACGAAGACTTCGAAGAGGGGGTTTCGATCCGCTCGGAAGTCGACGCCAGCGGCACCGCCCGCATCCAGATCATCGAGCACAAGGGGGATCTGCACCCCCAGATCATGCTCGAAAAGGACGGCAAGGTTCTCGACTTCTACTTCCTGCCTGAAAAGGCGATTGTCGAAGTCGCCAACGGGGCCATGATCAGTGCCGGTACCGTCATCGCCAAGACGCCCCGCGAGCTGGGTGGTACGCAGGACATCACCAGCGGTCTGCCCCGTGTGACCGAGCTGTTTGAAGCCCGCAAGCCGAAGGATCCTGCGATCATTTCGGACATCGACGGTGAAGTCGACCTGCTGGCCGAGAAGAAGCGCGGCAAGCGTGTGATCGTGGTCCGCTCGCCCGATGGCAAGACCGAGAAGGAATACATCATTCCGCACGGGAAGCACCTGCGGGTCCACGCGAAGGACATCGTCCGGTGCGGCGACGCCTTGGTCGACGGTCCCCTCGTGCCGCACGACATTCTCAAGGTCAGCGGCGAAGAGGCGGTGCAGCAGTACCTGTTGCGGGAAATCCAGAACGTGTACCGTTCGCAGCGCGTGGAAATCGACGACAAGCACATCGAGATCATCATCTCGCAGATGCTGCGGAAGGTGAAAGTCGACAACGTTGGTGACACCAAGCTGCTGCCGGGCATTGTCATCGACCGCCTCGAACTGCGGCGGATGAACGAGTCTCTGCTGGGGTGCGTGAAGATCACCGAGACCGGCGATTCGGAATTCATCAAGGGAGACGTCGTCTCGAAGCTCGACTTCGACGAGACGAATGCGGCGATCGAATCGTCGGGGGGAGCCCCGGCCAAGGGGACCAAGCCCAAGCCGGCGACCGCGACGCCGCAGTTGCTGGGGATCACCAAGGCGGCCGTTCAGAGCGAAAGCTTTATCTCGGCGGCCAGCTTCCAGGAAACCACCAAGGTTCTCACCGAGGCGGCCCTGGCCAGCAAGATCGACAACCTGATCGGCCTCAAGGAAAACGTCATCCTGGGTCACCTGATTCCCGCGGGAACCGGGTTCAAGAGCCACCAGGATTCGGAAGTCCGCATCCGCCCCGCCGCCCTGGCCGAGATCCAGGCCGAGAAGCGGAAGGTTCTCTCCGAACGACAGGCCAAGTTGCAGGAACCGGCGCTCGGCATGTCCGACGCCCCCCGCAAGTCGGCCCTCGACGTCAATCCGGACGACTGATTCCCCTGAAAATTCACGATTGAATCTGTCCCTCCACAAACGGGAGGCCGGATTCACCTGAACTTGCCCACCGGTTTCCCAGCTGTTTCAGCGAGGAAACCGGCGGGTTTCTTTTTGGGATCGTGCAGTCCCGGATACCAACCTCGACGCCAACCCGGTTCTCCGGGAATTGCGTCTCCCCCACCAACACAAACAGCCCCGAACACCACGGGGGGATGTTCGGGGCTGAGGCTGGTTTCAAAGCGTGACCGGGAATCAGGCAGCGTCGACTCTCGCCGCTGCCAGAATTCACTACGGGTGTGAATGATCGCCGTGCGATGAGGCCCGCGACTTCAGGTCGAGTCCTTTCCGCGCTGTCTTGGGAACAACCCCCTTGTGGATCGCCACCGGCAACCGCAGGGTCTTGTAGGCCGGGTCGTTCGTATGCACCCAGATCACCCCGCGGTGGGCCCCGTCGGGCAAATCGGGATTCACG
>Ga0255275_1000034_pt1 | contig 14653 bp, 10 predicted proteins | sample AtltaT_2_FD_183710 | JGI IMG/M metagenome (GOLD analysis project Ga0255275, IMG submission 183710) | Metatranscriptome of freshwater microbial communities from Altamaha River, Georgia, United States - Atl_UVDOM_RepA_8h (Metagenome... | ecosystem: Environmental > Aquatic > Freshwater > River... | reverse complement strand
TCACGCCCTTGTCGCGCAGGGTTTTGACGATCTCGTTGACGGTGTGCTGGGCCTGCGCCACCGCCATGCCGTAACCCGGCACGATGATCACGCTCTTGGCGTCGCGCAACAGCTCGGCGGTCTCGGCAGCACTCACCGGCACCACCTCGCCCTGCGGCTCAGCCGCGGCACCGTCGGCCTTGGGCGCAGCAGGCGCACCGCCCCCAAAGCCACCCGCGATCACGCTGATGAAATTGCGGTTCATCGCTTGACACATGATGTAGGACAGGATCGCGCCGGAAGAGCCCACCAGGGCGCCGGTCACGATCAGCAGGTCGTTACTGAGCATGAAGCCGGTGGCCGCAGCCGCCCAGCCCGAGTAGCTATTGAGCATCGACACCACCACCGGCATGTCAGCGCCCCCGATGGCCATCACCATGTGGATGCCAAACAGCAAGGCGATCACGGTCATGATGATCAGCGGCGTCATGCCGCTTTGCACATCCGCCGCGCGGACGAACTCGGCACCAAACCAGATCACCACCAGCAGGGCGATCAGGTTGAGCCAATGGCGTGCAGGCAGCAGCAGCGGCTTGCCGCCGATCTTGCCGTTGAGTTTGCCAAAGGCAATCAGCGAACCCGAGAAGGTGACCGCACCAATCAGGATGCCCAGGTAAATCTCGACCTCGTGGATGGCTTTTTCCGCGCCCTGGTACTGGACGGAGGTGTCGACATAACTGGCGAAGCCCACCAGACACGCAGCCAGACCCACCAGGCTGTGCATCAGCGCCACCAGCTCGGGCATCTGGGTCATCTTGACCGTCTTGGCGGCGTACAGGCCCACACTGCCGCCAATCAGCAGCGCAGCGACGATCCAGGGGATACCGGCTGCGGCCACACGCGGGCCGACGATGGTGGCGATCACCGCCAGCGCCATGCCGACGACGCCATACAGATTGCCGCGGCGCGAGGTTTCCGGGTTGGACAAGCCGCCCAGGCTGAGAATAAACAGGATGGCCGCGCCCAGGTAAGCGGCGGTGGCCAGGCTGGAAGAGATGAGACTTTGGGACATGGTCGTGTCTTGGTGTGTTGTTGTGGTCTCAGCTCACTTGCGGAACATGTCCAGCATGCGGCGGGTGACGGCGAAGCCGCCGAACATATTGATGGCCGTGAGCACGATGCCGGCAAAGGCCAGCCAGCGAATCAGCGCGTCGGGTCGGCCGTTGGTGCCCACCTCGGGCGGCAGGATCTGCACCAGCGCACCGATCACGATGATGCTGGAGATCGCGTTGGTCACGCTCATGAGCGGCGTGTGCAGCGCGGGCGTGACGTTCCAGACCACCATGTAGCCGATGAAGCAGGCCAGCACGAACACGGTGAAGTGGCCGAGGAAGGCGGCGGGGGCATACGAGCCGATGGCCCAGAACGCCAGCGCACCCAGACCGAACACCCCCGCCAGCGTCTTGGCGGGCATGGGGCCGCTGCTGCCGTGGCCATGGCCGCCTTTTTTCTCGGCGGCCGCAGCGACCGGCTTGGCCGGCGGCTTGGGGGCCGCAGCCAGAGGCGGCGCGGGCCAGGTGATCTCACCGTCCTTGACCACCGTGAGGCCGCGGATGGCGTCGTCTTCCATGTTGACGTGGATCACGCCGTCCTTGGTCTTGCACAGCTCTTCGGTCAGGCGGAACAGGTTGGTGCCGTACAGCGTGGACGACTGGCGGGCCATGCGCGAGGCCAGGTCGGTGTAGCCGATGAGGGTCACGCCGTGCTTGACCACGGCCTTGCCGGGCTCGGTCAGTTCGCAGTTGCCGCCCTGCTCGGCCGCCATGTCGACGATGACGCTGCCAGGCTTCATGCTTTTCACCATGTCGGCGGTGATCAGCTTGGGCGCAGGTTTGCCGGGGATCAGCGCGGTGGTGATGATGATGTCCACCTCGCGGGCCTGCTGCGCATACATCGCGCGCTGCGCTGCCTGGAAGCCTTCGCTCATGACCTTGGCGTAACCGCCGCCGCCCGAGCCTTCCTCTTCGTAGTCCACCTTGACGAACTCACCGCCCAGCGACACGACCTGGTCGGCCACTTCGGCGCGGGTGTCGTTGGCGCGCACGATGGCGCCCAGGCTGGCGGCCGCGCCGATGGCAGCCAGACCGGCCACACCGGCACCGGCGATGAAGACCTTGGCGGGAGGCACTTTGCCTGCGGCCGTGATCTGGCCGTTGAAGAAGCGGCCGAAGGCGTTGGCCGCCTCGACCACCGCTCGGTAACCGCTGACGCCGGCCATGGAGGTCAGCGCGTCCATCTTCTGGGCGCGGCTGAGCGTGCGGGGCAAGGCGTCGATCGACAGCGCGGTGACCTTCTTGGCCGACAGCTGCTGCATCAGGTCGGGGTTTTGCGCGGGCCACAAGAAGCCGATCAGCGTCTGGCCTTCGTGCATCAGGGCCACTTCGTCGGCGGTGGGGGCACGCACCTTGAAGACGATGTCGCTGCCGCTCCACAGCGCCGAAGCGCTGGGCGCGATGGTGGCCCCCGCTTCGACGTAGGCCGCATCGGACAGGTCGGCCAGGTCGCCCGCGCCCTGCTCGACGACCACGGCGAAGCCGAGTTTGACCAGCTTGGTGACGACATCGGGGACCGTGGCGACCCGCTTTTCACCGGGGAAGATTTCACGCGGCACGCCAATGCGCTGCGGCGTAGGGGTGGCAGCGCTGGCCGCCGGGGTGTTCGTGGATGTGACAGAAGTCATGGAAACGCGTCCTCTCTAGGGGTTACGCCATTGGATCAGGAAGGAGGGAGTGAGGTGGAGCGGCCGATCAGACTCCGTGGCCGCCGGTAGGGAATGACTCAGGCCGGGGTCCCACAAAGCGGGATATCGCCGATGTAGTTTTTAAGCATTTTGTTTTCTTCTTCTTGCTCGGCGAAGACGGTGCGAGCGACATCATGAAAGGACAGCACACCCACGAGCGCGCCCTTGTCGAGCACTGGAATATAGCGCTGGTGGTGGTTGATCATCAGCGCACGCAGTTCGTTCATGGGGCCCGTCCATCACGACCAAGGAACCCAGGTCTTGGTCGGCCATGGTGATCACGCACTGAGAAAGCAAGGTGTCGGGCCGCACCGTCAACGGGATCCGGTTCTTCGATCTCAGGATGTCACTCACTCTCATCGGCTTCTCCTTGGGGTGCGAGGGGTCGGCGTGGCCTCAGGGTTGTGCCGGTCCGCGCAGGAAATCGAAATCACAGCCGCCATCGGCCTGCAGGACATGGTCCTGGTACAGCTTGGCGTAGCCGCGCTCGGCCAGCGGGGGTCGTGCCGGCAGCGCAGCGCGCCGGCGGGCCAGTTCGGCCTCGTCGACGAGCAGATCCACGCGGCGCTCCTTGATCGACAAGCGGATGCGATCGCCCGTGCGCACCAGCGCCAAGGGCCCACCAGCCGCCGCTTCGGGGGTCACGTGCAGCACGATGGTGCCGAAGGCGGTGCCGCTCATACGTGCATCCGAGATACGAACCATGTCTTTCACGCCCGCTGCCGCCAGCTTTTTCGGAATCGGCAGGTAGCCGGCCTCGGGCATGCCGCTGCCGCTGGTCGGGCCAGCGTTTTGCAACACCATGATGTCGTCGGCGTGGATATCGAGGTTGGGATCGTCGACGCGCTCGGACAAGTCCTGCAGCGAGCTAAAGACCACCGCGCGTCCCTCTTTCTCGAACAGGGTCTTGTCGGCGGCCGAGCGCTTGAGAATCGCACCGCCCGGCGCCAGGGAGCCAAACAAGGCCACCAGACCGCCCACGGGCTCGATCGGATCGGAGGCCTTGCGTACCACGCGGTGGTCGGCCCAGGCGCCCTCCTCGGCGGCCAGGCGCTCGCCCAGGGTTTCGCCGGTGACCGTCATGGTGTCCAGGTGCAGCAAGGGCTTGAGCTCACGCAGCAAGGCGCTCATGCCGCCCGCCGCGTAGAAGTCTTCCATGTAGTTGTCGCCCGTCGGCTTGAGGTCGACCAGTACCGGCGTGGTGTCGCTGAGTTCGTTGAGCGCCTTGAGCGACACCGGGATGCCCAATCGGCCCGCCACGGCGGTGAGGTGAATGATCGCGTTGGTGCTGCCGCCCAGCGCCAACAAGACACGCAGCGCGTTATGCACCGACTTGATCGTGATGATCTGGCTCGGGCGGATGGGGTTGTGAATCAGCTGGACGGCGCGCGCGCCGCTGGCCTCGGCCGCACGCAGCCGGTCGGCGTGCACCGCCGGGATCGCGGCAGTGCCGGGCAGCGACATGCCCAAGGTTTCAGCGATACAGGCCATCGTGCTGGCCGTGCCCATCACCGCGCAGGTGCCGGCGGTGGTGGCCAGACGGCCCTCCACCACGTCGATGGTCTTGCGATCGATCTTGCCGGCGCGGTAGCTGCCCCAGAAACGGCGGCAGTCGGTGCAGGCACCCAGGCGCTCGCCCTCGTGGCGGCCCGTCATCATCGGCCCGGTGACCAGCTGAATAGCCGGCACATCGGCGGCGGCGGCACCCATCAACTGCGCGGGCACGGTCTTGTCGCAGCCGCCAATCAGCACCACCGAATCCATGGGCTGCGCGCGCACCATTTCCTCGACGTCCATGCTCATGAGGTTGCGAAACATCAGGCTGGTCGGGCTGAGGAACACCTCACCCAAGGAGATGGTCGGGAACTCAATGGGCAAACCGCCTGCGGCGAGTACGCCACGTTTGACGGCCTCGACCAGCTCGGGCATGGCACGGTGGCAGTTGTTGAACCCGGAGCCGCTGGAGGCGATGCCCACCACCGGACGCTCGAGCAGCGCCGTCGAATACCCCATCGACTTGATGAAGCTGCGGCGCAGATAGAGCGCAAAGGCGCGGTCGCCGTAATTGGTCAGGCCTTTGCTGATGCCGTGGTCGGGTGTGTCACTCATAGGTTCAAAAAAACGAGGTTCGAGGAGGATGCGCGGGCGCGTCTGACCCGCGCGCAGGTCGCGCGCGGAGTCGAACTATAGAGGGCTAGAGCCGGGTCTTGATGAACTTGGCTTCCAGGTAATCCCGGATGCCCAGGCTGCCGCCCTCACGGCCCATGCCACTGGCACCGACGCCGCCAAAGGGCATCTCAGCGCTGGCAATGGCCAGCTCGTTGACACCCACCATGCCGGCATGGATCGCCTCGCTGGCCAGCGTCGCGGTCTTGAGCGAGCGGGTGAACAGATAGGACGCCAGGCCGTAGGGGGTTCCGTTGGCCAGCGCAATGGCCTGATCGAAGGTCTCGAACGAGGCGATCGGCGCCACCGGGCCAAAGGGCTCGAGCTGCATGATCTTCGCGTTCTCGGGCACATCGGCCAATACCGTGGGCGCGAGGTAGTAGCCCAAGGTGCCACCGAGGTGGGCCGGGCGTTCGCCGCCGGCCAGCAGGCGCGCGCCGCGCTGGATAGCGTCGGCAATGAGATCGTGCGCATGGTTGAGGCCGCGCCGATTGGCCATCGGGCCGACCGCCGTGTCGGGGTCCAGGCCCGGGCCGACCTGGAGCGAGCGGGCGACTTCGGCAAAGCGCTGGCAGAAGGCCTCATAAATACTGGCGTGCACATAAAAGCGCGAGGGCGATGCGCACACCTGGCCGCAGTTGCGGTACTTGAAGCGCGCGCATTGCTCGGCGGCTTCCAGAACATCCGCATCCTCGAACACCAGCACCGGGGCGTGCCCGCCCAATTCCATCGACACCCGCTTGATACCGTCGGCGGCCAGTTGCAGCATGCGCCGACCGATGCCGGTCGAACCGGTCAGGGTGACCTTGGCCACGATGGGCGAGCGCACCAGGTATTCGGAGATCAGGCTGGAGTCGCCGGTGACCAGGTTGATCACGCCCGGGGGCACGCCGGCCTCGAGCAGGGCCTGGACCACCGCCATGCAGCTGCCCGGCGCCTCGCTGGCAGGCTTGACGATGATCGAGCAGCCGGCGGCCAGGGCCGCGGCGATCTTGCGCGAAGGCAACAGGGCCGGGAAGTTCCAGGCCGAGAAGGCTGCCACCACGCCCACAGGTTCGTAGCGCACCTGCATGCGCACCTCAGGCAGGCGCGACTCGATGGTCTGCCCGTAAATGCGCTGGGTCTCGCCGGCATACCACTCGTACTGGTCGGCAGCGTCGTTGGTTTCGCCCACGGCCTGGGCCAAAGGCTTGCCGGTTTCAGCGGACATCAATCGGCCGATGTCTTGCGCGCGGGCGCGAACCAGGTCGGCCGCTCGACGCAAGGCGCGCGAGCGCTCCCAGGGCGAAACAGCACGCCAGACCTGCAGCCCCTTCTGGGCGCTGGCCAGGGCGGCATCGAGGTCCACCTCCTGGGCGGACGGGATGAAGCCCAGGATTTCTTCGTTGCACGGGTCGATCACCTCGCGCACGCCACCATCGCTGGCGCCGCGCCACTGACCGTCTATGAGCAGACCGTAATCGCGGTACATGCCGAACTCTTCGCGTTTCATCACGTGTCTCCTGGAGGGGGCTGTCAGATTCGGCTGGCGTGGTAGCGACGCTGCACGTCGTCGCACCAGTTGCCCACGTTCCAGGAGCCGTAGGCTCCCAGTCCGGCGTCGGCTTCGGTGCCGGCGTACACCGGCACATGCACCACCGACACACCGACGTGCGCATGCGCCTGGTCGAGCGCCTGACGCAGGCTCTCGAGCGTGTCACCGCCCGAGAAGGCCTGCACCCCAGCGATGCTGGAGGCCATGCGCACATAGTCCACGGCCACCGAGTCATTGGTGCGAAAGTCCACCCCGTACTGCGCATGCTGCAGCCCCGAGATGGCAGCCATGCGCCGGTTGTCGAAAATCACCACCATGCCTTTGGCGCCATGTTCGACCGCGCTGATCAGGGCCTGCGGGTTCATCATGAACGAGCCATCCCCGGTGAAGGCGATGCTGTAACGCGGCTTGCTCGCCATCCCGGAAGCGATCACCGCGCAGGTGGCAAAGCCCATGTAGGACGCGCCGGTTTCCGTGTAGGTCTCAAAGGGCTGATCGTCTTCGACAGTCTGAAAGCCGTTGGCCTGGACATCGCCGGCGTCAAAGAACTTGACCGCCTGAATCTGCTTGGCGAAATCACACACGGCCTTGAGCGCAGCGGGCTGCGACAGCACCGGGCGCTGCCACACCGCATCGTGCATGCGCGCAGCGGTCTGGCGCTGCGTGAGGAAGGCGCGCCAGCGCACCTTGGCCTGCCAGCAGTCTTCCAGCCATTGCTTGCGGGCGCTCTCCGGCTTCACCGGGCCCAGGGCCTCGAGCAACTGGCCGATCACCACGCCGATGTCGCCTGTCAGCGCCAGGGTGCGGTTGTAGTGGGTGGCGTCGAGCAGGTCGCCGTTGAGGTTAATCACGGCCTGGGCCTTGGGATAGCCCACGCCCGAGCAATCGGCCTGGCAGACGGCGCGTGAGCCCACCACGATCAGCAGCTCGCCGTTTTCCATCGCGTAGTTACCGCTGATCGAGCCCTTGCTGCCCCCCACGTGCATGTTTTGCAGGTGGGCGTCGGGCATGACGCCCGTCGATCCTGGCGAGAGCACCACCGCCGCGCCGATCCGCTCGGCCAGCGTGCGCACCTGCGCCGAAAACTCGCGGCTGCCGCCACCGGCTTTGAGCACGATGCGCGGGCTTTTCTGGATCCACTGCGCTGCCTCGGCCAGCAGCGTGGCGTCTGCCACCGCCTGCGGCGCCACGCGCAGACGCGTGGGCAGGCTGGTCAGGTGCAGGTCCTCGATCACCTCGGGCTGCGTGTTCAGAGGCAGCATCAAAAAGAAAGGACCGGCTTTATAGGGGTGGTGCACACACTGGGTGCCCCGACGCAACGCATCGCGCAGCGCCTGGGGGGTGTGCAACACATAGGACTGCCCCATCAGGGCGGTCATCTGCCCGTACACATGCTGCGTGGGCTTGGGCACCTGCTGCATGTTGTAACCCTCGCCATGGGTCGTCTCATCACCGTAGATGTGATAGAGACCCACGCCGTTGCTCGCCGCCGCCAGCGAGCCCGCCATCGCCTGCATGCCGCCCGGCCCGATGGAGGTCACCACCGCGCAGGGCTCGCGATACACCCACGCGAGCGCCGTGCCCGCGTGCGCCATCTCCACTTCGTTGCGAAAGTTGAAGACCTGGGTCACACCCGCTGCGGTGTAGTGGCGGAGCACCTCGGCCAGATCCGTCGAGCCATGCCCGAAGATGGCCAGGTACTTGCTCACACCTTGTCGCAGCAGCCCGAGGACCAGGCCCTCGGACAGGGTCACACTCAGACGCTCGGGAAGCAGGCCCTGATCGAGCGCGTTCTGCAGGCTGCCGGCCTGGGCGATGGCCTGGGCGCGCAGCGCCAGTCCGGCCACGCCGGGCATTGCGATCGGTGGGATGGGAGCACGTGCGTTCATGGGGCAGAGGGAGAAGTTACTTTTTGGCCAGCAGACCGGCTTTGCTCATGGCGCGCTCGACCTGCCGATCGTCTTCGGCAATCAGGCGGCCGAAATCATCGGCGGGCGCGAAGGCGGCCAGGAAGCCCAGCTTTTCGCCTTGGGCCCGGAATTCAGGGCTGTTGACGGTGTTGCGCAGGGCGGCCTCGAGCTTGAGGATCACCGGACGCGGCGTGCCCTTGGGGGCGGCAATGCCCCGCCACATGTCGGACTGGTAGCGGATGCCCTGCTCCGCGGCCGTCGGAACGTTGGGGAAAGCGGGCTCACGCGTGGAGGCCAGCACCCCCAGTACCTTCAGCGTGCCAGCGCGCACATGGGCGGTCAGCGCGCCGGGCGCCTGGACCACGGCCTCGATGTGATTGCCCAGCAAGCTGGTGATCACCTGGGCAGCACCAAAGGGGACGTGCGTGACATCGCCACCGATTTCAGTGAAAAAGCCGACCGCCGAAATATGCGTGAAGCTGCCCGAGCCGGAGTTGCCGACGCGGATGCTGCCGGGCTTGGCGCGCACCGTATCGATCATCTCCTTGAGGTTGTTCCAGGGCGCGTCAGCGCGCACGGCCAGCACCGGCAGTTCCGAGGTGACCTTGGCCACCGGCTCGAAGGCCGTGTAGTTGAAAGGCATCTGGCCCGAGTAATAAACGGTGGACACCGAGTTGGAATTGAACACCAGGCTGTAGCCGTCGGGTCGCTGGCTCTGGACATGGCGATAGCCAATAGCGCCACCGGCACCCGGACGGTTCATCACCGTGACGGGCTGGCCCAGTTGCTTGGACATGCCCTCGGCCAGTACGCGTGCGACCACATCCGCCGAGCTTCCTGCCGGAAACAGAACGTTCAGTTCAATGGGCTTGACCGGGAAGTCCTGCGCCGAAGCACCCAGTGCGCTGACCGACAGGGCTGCCCCCAGGAACAGGCCCTTGAAGCCGGTGCGTTGAAGATCAAATAACTTGAAAAGGTTCATGTCTCTCTCCGTTTGGATGGAATCAACGATTCGGCGCGCATCGGCTCTTGGGGCGATGTCGCACCGCACTCACAAACTCAAGCGGCCCGCCGCAGGGGCTGCGGCGTCGCGCGCTTCTCTCTCAAAGCAGCCATCACCCTCTCAGGCGTGGCAGGTAAACGCGTCATGCGCACACCGACGGCGTCGTAGATCGCGTTGACGATCGCTGCGGCGGTGGGGGTGATCGAGGGCTCGCCGATGCCCTTGACACCCAGCGGCGTCTTCGGGTCGGGCTCGGTAATCAGCACCGAGGTCACTTGCGGGATGTCGACCGCGGTGGGCAGGATGTACTTGGCAAAGCCCGGCGTCGTCGTCTTGCCGTCCACCTGGATGTAGTCCTCCATCAGGGTGTGACCGACGCCCATCACCACGCCGCCTTCGATCTGGCCTTCGACCTGCTGGGGGTTGACCACGCGGCCTACATCGTGCGCGGCCCAGACGCCCAGCACCTGCACTTCGCCGGTGTCGTCGTCCACTTCCACTTCCGCAATCTGCGCGCCAAAGACATAGCTTTGCCAGGGGGTGGCCGCGCCAGTTTCCGGATCGAGCGCGGTGTGCGCCGAGGTGAAGAGGCCACTGCCCACGATCACGATGCCGCGCTCTTTCTTGAGGACATGCACCGCATGCTCCATCGACATGCGCTTGCTGGCCGATCCCTCGACCCAGACCTTGCCCGCCGCGGCGTGGATGCTCTCGGGAGCCACTTCCCAGTACGCGCCCATCGCCGCGCGAAACTTGCCGAAGGCCTCGCGGCAGGCGATGGCCACCGCGTTGCCGATCATGTAGGTCATGCGCGTGGCGCCCGCATGCGCCGCCTCGGGCACGCGCGCGGTGTCGTTGTCGGCCAGCACGATGTCGTGCGGGTGTACGCCCATCGCGTCAGCGGCGATCTGGCACAGGCCTGTGAGCACGCCCTCGCCGATCTCGGTCACGCCCGTCGCCACCTTGACGGTGCCGCCGTCATCGAGTTCCACCCAGACGGCGGCGCGATCCATGGCAGCGGTGCGCGCAATGCCGTACCAACCACACGCAACGCCTCTTCCCTTGTGTCTCATGGTCGAACTCCTAGTGGGTTTGATCGTGCTGGACGTAACGCTCTTGCGCGACGCCAGGAATGCTGGTCGGGCGGGTGCCCGGGCGGCCCAGGTCCTGGCGCTCGGGCAGGCCCTGCGCCTGCCGGTGCGGTACACCCGCATCCCAGCCCGCAGAGCCCAGAACAGCCTCGAGGCAATCGACGGCCAGAACCCGATCGAGCTTTTGCCGGGTGTGGGTGGTGGCGCCGTCACGCATGAGGTTGACCATGCGCAGGGCCACCGGGTCCATGCCGAGGCGCTGCGCGCACAGGTCCAGATGCGCCTCGGTCGAAAACTCCGACTGGAAGGCGCCAAAGGCACGCATCGCCCCGCTGGGGGTGTTGTTGGTGTAGACCCCAATCGCATCGACCCACACGTTGGGGATGGCGTAGGGGCCCGGGCCCAGGATGGCCGACTTGTTCATCACGCCCGGCGTAGACATGGCGTACGCGCCGCCATCGGAGACCATGACCATGCGCGTGGCGACGATGCGGCCATCGCGCTTGAGACCCATGGTGTAGCGGATCTTGAAAGGATGGCGCTTGGCACTGGCGGCAAAGCTCTCCTCGCGGGTGAAGACATAGCGCACCGGGCGGCGCGATTTGATCGCCGCCAGCGCCAGGATGCCCTGGTAGATCATGTCCTCTTTGCCACCGAAGCCACCGCCCACGGTGCTCATGATCATGCGCACCTTGTTGATCGGACGCCCCAGAATGTGCGCCAGCATGTGCCGGTGGTGGGTGATGTTCTGGCTTGGCGAGTGCACCGTCACGCAGCCATCGGGCTCGACATAGGCCAAGCCGGCCTCGGGCTCGAGGTAGGCGTGCTCGATCGGCGCGGTCTGGTAGGTTTCCTCCACCACCACGTCGGCCTCTTTCAGGCCGGCTTCGAAATCGCCCTTGCGGATCTTGGTGTGCTTGCAGATATTGCCCGGCGCGTGCTCGTGCAATTGAATCGCCTGTGGCTTCATCGCCTCTTCCGGGTCAAACAGACCCGGCAGCGGCTCGTATTCCACCTCGATCAGATTCAGGGCGGCGCGCGCGATGTCCACGGTCTCGGCCGCCACGGCGGCTACCGCCTCGCCCACGTAGCGCACCACACCGCGCGCCAGCGTCGGCTGGTCTTCGATGAAGACGCCGTAGTTGTCTTTGCCGGGCACGTCGTCGCACGTGACCACCGCCTCCACGCCGCGCAAGGCCTTGGCGCGCGAGACATCGAGCCGTTTGATGCGTGCATGCGGATGCGGGCTGCGCAACACCTGCATGTGCAGCATATTGGGCATCCACATGTCGGCGGCGTACTTGATCGCACCAGTCACCTTGGCCGGCGCGTCCAGGCGACGGGTGCGGGCACCGATGAAGCTCTCGGAGGCATCTTCCTCGAGCGCCGACTCGGGCAGGCTGCCATTCATCACATCGCGCGCGAGTTCGACGGCGTCGATGATTTTTTGATAGCCGGTGCAGCGGCAGATGTTGCCGCCCAGGCCTTCTTTGATTTCCTCTGAGCCCGCCTGCGGATTGCGGCGCAGCGTGGACGTGGCCGCCATCACCATGCCGGGGATGCAATAGCCGCACTGGCTGGCGCCGCACTTGTGAAAGGCGCGCTGCAAGGCGGTCATGCCCTGGTCGCGATCCAGATCGTCGACGGTCTCGACGGTGCCGCCGTCGACCTTTTGCACCGGCGTCAAGCAGCTTTTGACCAGCTTGCCGTCCAGGAACATCGAGCAGGTGCCGCACTCGCCGGCGCCGCAGCCTTCCTTGTTGCCAGTGAGTTTGAGTTCTTCGCGGACGAAGTCGATCAGGCGGTAATGATTGGGCACCAGGCGCACGACCTGACGGCCGTTGACCGTGGCCGAAATCTCGACGGTGGGATGGCGGCCATCGGCCGGTGCGGCGCAGACCTTGGAAGCGGACGCGAGGGAATCAGGCATGAGCCATTTCCTTGGGAAGACGGGAGACTTCAAGACCGGCGCGCGAAAGCGCTGAGACCAGCGCGCGCTCGACAAAATTGACCAGCACCTCGCGCCGGTAGTCCTGGCGGCTGCGTGAGCGCACCTGGTCGGCAGCGGTTTGCGCGGCTTCGCGTACCAGACGCGGACTGGGCGCCTGGCCCACCAGCATCGCCTCAATCTCGCCCAGTCGAACGGGCACGGGCCCCACCGCCCCGATGGCCACGCGGCAGGATTCGATATTGCGGCGGGCCCAATCGAGCTTGACGGCCGTCGCCATGCACACCGTGGAAATCGCCAGCGAACGGCGGTGACCCACCTTCTCAAACGCGCTGCCCCAGCCCTCGATCGAATCGATCTCCAGGGCGGTGAGGATCTCGCGTTCATGCAAGGCGGTTTTGCCGGGCCCTTGGATGAAGTCGGACAAGGGCATGTCGCGCCGCTGGATCTGCCCCCCTTCGCGCCGCGCCAGATGCACCCGCGCGTTCAGGACCAACAAGGCCGGCTGCGAATCGCCGGCCGGCGAGGCGTTGACGATGTTGCCGCCGATGGTGGCTTGCTCGCGGATCTGATCGTCCGCGAACCAGGCGGCGCAAGGCCCGAGCACGGGCGCCATGCGGCGCAGGCGTGCATCGCGCTCGTACGCCGCGATCGGCGTGGCCGCACCGAGCCGCATACGCTGCTCGGAAACCGAGATCTCGCACAGCTCGGGAATGCGGCTGACGTCCACCATCGCCGGCAGATGCACATCGCCCGCCCGGCCCTCGCGGGCCCAAGGCAGCAGGTCGGTGGCGCCTGCCACCAGCCGGGCGCCGGGCACTTGCTCGAGCGCGTCAAACGCGGCCTCGAGCGTGCGCGGCATGAAGTAATGGTCGAACGTCAGCATGGCCGTGCGATCAGCAGCCTTCGGCGTGGCTCATCTTGACCACGACCTTGATGGCGTCGTCGATGCGCTCGCGTGCATAACGCAGCGCGGTCGGCACTTCCTCGAGCGGGAAGGTGTGGGTGTGGATCAGCTTGGCGTCAAAGCGCTTTTGCTTCATCAGCGCAGCGGCGCGGTGGGTGGCACTCTTGCCTTCGCCGCGGATGCCGTACAGATAAATGTTGTTACGCACCAGGTTGGCCACATCGACCGGCGCCGGCTCCGAAGGGAAGGCCGCCAGGCAGATCCGGCCGCCGCGGCGCAGCATCTTGGAGGCGTCGTTGATGGCGTTGAGTGCGCCCGAGCACTCCAGCACGTAGTGCGCGCCGCCGTTGGTGTACTCACGCACCTTGGCGACGGCGTCTTCCTTGGTCACGTTGATGGTGTAGTCGGCGCCCAGCTTGCGGCCCATCTCCAGGCGGTTGTCGCGGGTGCCGGTCAAGATGACCTCGGAGGCGCCCAGCGCCTTGGCCACGCCCACACCCATCAGACCGATGGGGCCCGGTCCCATGACCACCACCGACTGGCCGGCGATCAGGCCAGCGGTCACGTCCAGGCCGTACATGGCGGTACCGGCGGTGACGATCAGGGTCGCCTCCTCGTCGCTCATGTTGTCGGGCACGTGGGCCAGGGTGTTGATGTTGTTGACGGCGTACTGGGTGAAGCCGCCGTCGGTGGTGAAGCCGTTGGCGCGGTGGCCCTTGTTGACCTCGCCGTAGTTCTGGCCGTAGTTCAGGCAGGCGGTGTACATGCCTTCGCGGCAGCGCTCGCAGCGGCCGCAGCCGGCGTGCACTTCCACGGTCACGCGGTCACCGATCTTGAACTCGTCCACGCCGGGGCCGAGCTTGACCACGGTGCCCATGTACTCATGGCCGGGGGTGAAGTTCTTGTTAAACGGCAGGCCGCCCTGGATCATGGCCGGCGGGCCCTTGTGGATGATCTCCAGGTCGGTTGCGCACACGGCGATGGCGTCGATGCGCACCAGCACCTCGGCGGCGCCCGGCTGCGGCACGGGCTTGTCCACGAAGGTGATCTGGTCGGGGTCGCCCAGCACCCAGGCTTTCATGGTCTCGGGAATCTTGTAGCTGCGCTTGCCCAGGAAAGCGGTGTCGGTGGCTGAATTCATCGTGTCTCCGTCGGTTGGTGGTGGTTTGAATCTAGGGTTTCGCATCGCTGGCGGGCCTGCAATCCGAACTCCATGACCCGCATTGAACGCGGCTGTTGGGGGGTGCCGCAAGAGCTGGCAAGCACCTTCTTGGACAAATACAAGAGAATGCTGGAATCGTCCAAGTCGGCAACC
>Ga0255275_1000033_pt1 | contig 14742 bp, 12 predicted proteins | sample AtltaT_2_FD_183710 | JGI IMG/M metagenome (GOLD analysis project Ga0255275, IMG submission 183710) | Metatranscriptome of freshwater microbial communities from Altamaha River, Georgia, United States - Atl_UVDOM_RepA_8h (Metagenome... | ecosystem: Environmental > Aquatic > Freshwater > River... | reverse complement strand
TGTCGACATAGCTGATTTGGGGACTCTCATTAGCAATTGCGCCGGCGTCGTCTTCCCTTCTCTTTACGAAGGATTCGGACTACCCGTTCTGGAAGCGATGGCGGCCGGCGTCCCGGTGGCGTGTAGCAACAACACGTCCCTGCCGGAGATCGCAGGTGAGGCTGCCTTGTTCTTCGATCCTTCATCGCAAAGGGAAATTGCGAACGTCATGATGCGACTAGTGGCAGACGAGGCGCAGCGCGCGCGGCTCATTCAAGCGGGCCGAGCCAGAGTCAGCGAGTTCTCCGACACGCAGCGGATGGCGAAGGAATATTGGCAACTCTTCCAGGACGCCTGGGCGACAGCAAAACGGGAGGAATCGCCGACGACCGGCGACGATAAACGAATCGCGCAAGTAGGTCCGCGTTGAGGCGGGTTAAGCGATGACACATCGTCACCCGGCGCCGTTCAGGTGTCAGAGGGCGGGAGTAACGGTAGCAACATGGATATAAGCAGCTTCGACTTCGGGCTATACGGTTTGTGCCTAGCCGTATCGGCTCTTGCCATTTTTTTGTTGTGCAGGAAGGCTGTCTTCCACGTGTTCGACCCGTGGATCTTCATCTTCATAAACCAGACGTTCACCATCACTTACGCCGCATATGCGTACTTGCAGGGTGACCTGCGGCCGAGTTATTTTCTTTATATCTCATTTTCACTTTTAGCGTTTTTCGTTGGTCTTAATCTCTTTGCAAAATGGAATCGTTCGCCGAGAGAGGTATTTGTCATATTCACGCCCAGAGCGCTATCCGCGGCTATTATCTTCGTCGTGATTTATCAAGGGCTTTTCGATCTGATTTTTATATTGAATAGAGGCTTGCCGATTCTTTACGAGGGCGGCCCAACGCCGACGATGTATGCCGGAGGCTTTGGGATAGTAAAGTTCGTGCATGCTGGAGTCGCCATGCTTCTGCCGATCCTGTCGTGGGAAGCCCTCTATCTGTACCGTAAGAAAAAACTGTTTTTCATCGGAATGGCCGCTGTCGCGTATCCAGCGCTGCTGATGGAGCAAGGAAAAACCGGCCTGATAGGTCTTTTGTTTGCTTATGTGGCCTTCATCTACTACTACAACCAAATTCTGGGCGGTAAGTTAAAAGTTCCTACGAAGCTCCTGCTCTGGCTTGCGGCGATCGGAGCTCTCTATATCCCTTACAGATTCTATGTCGTAGTGTCAGGAACTAATTACGAGGCGACGGTTCTTCTCGCTATCGTGAAAAGATTCATCAATACGGCTGATGCGATTTACATGTACTTCGTGCTCGAGGCGAACCGGAGCTTTAGGGAGCCTTTGAACATATTGTCCTATTACACCTCCCTTCTGTCGCCCTATGTCGGCTACAAGGATGATATCGCGCAGAAGTTTGCGCTGCTTCTCCACGCCTACGCTTTCGGCGATGGCGACGTGGGCTACGGTGCATCGCCTTCCATGCAAGTCATAGGGTTCGCCGCATTCAACTACTACGGCGTCATCTATTGTTTTGTCGTCGGCCTACTGCTGTCTATCGTGAAGTTCACAAACGTGTTCAAGAGCAACCTGCTAGTCTTTCTGGTTGTGTACGGGACAGTGAGCGGATTTACTTCTGACGCAGCGCAAAGTCTGTACTATCTATCGAATTTGATGTTCTTGATTCCGCCTATTGCGTGTGCTTTCCTAGTGGCGGACATCGGGGGTGTGCGGTCGGTGTTCCACTTCAAGAAGATACGTAATGGGCCGAGAGGCCCTTCACTCCGGCCTGCGCCGAGCGATAGCGGCAAGCCAGCCATCCGGCCGGCTTAGGTCATCGAGATTCATGCTGATAGAGGCACATTTTGAGGCCGGTCATAATTGCCGGCTTTGCGGCGGCACTGTCTTAGAGCAGTTCCAGCTAGACATTCTGAAGAAGCATCGGTGTTCTTACTACAAGTGCGCTGCGTGTAATTCATTGCAGACACAGGCGCCTCATTGGCTCGACGAGGCGTACGAGTCGAGTCTGTCGAGATATGACACGGGTGCCGCACAGAGGAACTTGATGAATCTCGCCGTAAGCTTCTTGGTTGCGAGACTTCTCAGTTTGCGCCACGTCATAGACTACGGCGGCGGAGACGGCCTCCTTTGCCGTCTGCTTCGTGACTACGGCATAAACTGCTATACGGAAGACAAATATGCCAGCCCCATTTATGCGCTGGCTTTTACAAAGCCCGATTTCTCCCAGCCGGACATGGTGCTCGCCTTCGAAGTGGTAGAGCACTTCGTCAATCCCGCCACGGATTTAGACGCCCTGTTCGGGCACCGACCGGCAGTATTGCTCATTTCAACGTGTCCCTATTCGGATGAGACCAAGAACTGGTGGTATCTCGCTCCGGAGTCTGGGCAGCACGTGTTCTTTTACAGCGTTAAGGCACTAGGGCGAATTGCCGAGAGGTATGGTTATACACTCATAAATCGGAACACCTATTTTCTCTTCGTTAGGAACCGCGCAGTTCCGAAATGGAAAATGGGCTTGATGAGGGCCGCACTGCGAGGCCGAGTTATTCGGTTCGTCAAAGTACTATTATCCCTTATGTCAGCGCAGGGCTTCTTAGCTGATTTCGACGAATTACGAAAACGCGCGCGCTAAGTGCTTTGCAAGCCAAGCAGCGAGGCGACCCGATAATGTTCCTCGCATGCCGTGTATCCCACGTGCAACGACAGGATGGCCGATGACCGTATTTGCTGAAGTGCTGGCGCATATCGCGACCAAGTACGCCCCTATTCAGGACGAATTGCGAGAACTGGACGGTTTGCAGACGTCGTGGGCGGAGATGCACTGCTGGAGATTCGCCCGAGCAGTTGACCTCACCGCGCGATACGCTCCAGACCGTGATTTGGTCATGGATATCGGACCGTTCCCGGGAACAATCTTGCGGCTGTGCCAGGAGGTATTGGGCGACAAACGGCTTGTGGGTGTTGGCCTGCACTTCCACCAGGAGTTTCGCACTGCGATGACCGGCATTGAACTGATGGACTGCAATATCGACCCTGCAGTTGCATTTACTGAAGAGGAACGGCAAACACCGTCTCGTATTGCCCTCCCAGACAACTCTGTGTCGGTGATTTTCTTCACTGAAATCATTGAGCACTTGTACAACCTTCAAAACGTTCTGTCCGAGATGCACCGAGTGTTAAAGCCCGGCGGGGTCGTGTATTGCAGCACCAATAATGCAGCGCATCTTGCCGGTCTTTTACGTCTGCTAAGTGGCCAAAATAATCTCGATACGGATTTGGAGCAGACATCGCTACTAAAAGCATCGCAATGGCGAGGCCACGTGCGGTTTTACTCGCTGTCGGAATTGCGTGTGCTATTTGAGCGCTTCGGATTTACAGTTCGAGAGGCGCATTACATCGAGCCTATATTCATGTACCGGAAATCATATAGGGGCCTAGGGTACCGTTTGTTCAAGGCTGCCCTGTATCATTTCGGCGGTCGCTTCAGATCTCATGTTGAGATCGTCGCAACAAAGTAGCCATGAATTTACCCGCAGCGTGGAACTCAACCCGGGAATAGCTTCATGTGGCAGGCCCCTTGGTTCTTTTGGAAGGAAGAAATCATGTGCTACTCGTGGAGTAGCGGTGCATGAAGCCCAGTCCACGCAAAATCGTTCGACCCCCGTCATGAATCGCCAGCCGAAGGTATGCGTCGTCATACCGACGCACAACCGGGTGATGTCGTTAACGGAATGCCTGCAATCAGTGTACGCGTCGGATTATCGGAATCTAGAGGTTTGCGTAGTCGATGACGGATCGACGGACGGTACGTCGACTGTCGTTGCGGACAGATTTCCATCGGTTCGGCTGCTGAATGGGGATGGCAATCTTTGGTGGTCGGCCTCCATGAACCTCGGCATCCGAGCGAGCCTTGATCGTGGTGCGGATTACATACTTCCGCTGAATGACGACGTGAAGGTAGAAGCGGGTGCGGTCGCTTCGTTGGTGGAATGCGCAAGCGTGAACGCTTTCGCAATTGTCGGCTCCCTGATTTTCGACTTGCATGGATCGTCGGTTTGGTGTGCAGGAGGTCGGTTAACGTGGCCCTGGCCCGGTGAAACAATGATCAGCTGCCGAGAACGACCCATGCAGTCTTTTCAGGGCGTGTGGGAGGTCGATTGGACTCCCGGGATGGGTACGCTAATTCCCAGACATTTTCTCCTCACCTACGGCGTGTACGACGAGAAGCGGATGCCTCAATATCTGGCCGATGCAGATTTGACCTTGAGGGCCAGAAAGACGGAGTACCGCGTTCTCGTTACGTCTTGCAGTGTTCTCTTCAATCGTGTGGAGAGCACCGGCGGAATAGCGATCGGCAGGAGCAGAATAAGGTTGAACGAGGCGATAGAGATCTTTACGAGCAAGCGATCGCCGGACTACCTGAAGGCGCGCCTTACGTTTCTATTCCGGCATTGTCCAAAGCGATGGCTGGTGCTGGCAATCCTCATTCGGTATACGCGTCTCATGATTTTTGCGTTGCGGCGATTGAGCTGGATATAGGTGCCAAGGCCGCATGACTGTATGTCTCGATGTTCGGCCGCTCCAAACCGCTTCCCGCTACGCGGGAATAGGTACCTATTGCTACAACTTGAGCATATCTCTGTTGCAACTCTATCCGGAGGAGCGCTTCACCTATCTGACCCTGTCGAATTACGACTGGCCGTATCGCGAGCTCTCGTCTGGCAATATTGAATTCAAGCGGGTTTTCAGGCCGCACAAGCCCGAGCGCTCACATGCAGTGATCGACTTAGCACTGCTTAGGAATGTCGAACTGCGCGGAGTTGACGTGCTGCATATGCTGCAGCCGTCGACTTACATCGCGAAAAACTGCGTGAACATCGTCACGCTGCACGATCTCATACCATTGAAGTTTCCGGAACTGTATCTGAGAGCGCTTGACGTTCGAAAAATGTATGAGGCGAGGTTGAGAAAACTGCGCCAGTGCGACAGAGTGATCTGCGTGTCGGCTTCGGTGAAAGAAGACGCTTGTGCGCTGCTAGGGCTCGACGAGTCGAAAGTCGCGGTAATACCCGAAGCAGTGGACGCCGGCGCATTTCAGGGAAGTGGTCGTGATGAGCGGGAGTGGCCGGGGAAATGGAAGGTCGAGAAGAAGTATGTGCTCAACGTCGGAGGCATGGACCATAGAAAGAACGTGCTTGCTGCCGTGCGCGCGTTCATTCGATGTGCGGAGTTGCATCGCGACTTCCAGATGGTCATAGTCGGACGAAAAGAGGCGGCCTACCCCGCGATCGCGGCGGAAATCGCCCGAGCGGGAAAGGAGGCACTGTTTCTCTTTCCCGGCGTCCTCCAACGCCAGGAACTCGTGGGGGTCTACAAGAATGCCGAAATCTTCATTTATCCGAGCTTGTACGAAGGATTTGGCCTGCCTCCGTTGGAAGCGATGGCGGCGGGCGTGCCGTCCATCGTTTCAAACAGATCTTCGCTGCCGGAAGTCGTCGGATCCGCTGCCATGCAAATCGACCCAGAGGATGAGGACGCGATGGTCGAGGCGCTGTCGCGACTCGCAGCGGACTCGGCGCTGCGCGATAAGCTGCGAGAAGCGGGTCACGCTCAGGTTGCGAAATTTTCCTGGGATCGAACGGCCGCCATGACGTACGACGTATACAAGAGCGTGATGTAGTCAGGATGCGAGCGCGGAAGAAATTGCGCATAGCGATCGATGCGAGGCCGGCCCTTTGGCAGCGAACGGGCATTGGCACGGTTTGCTTCAACGTCATAAAAAGAATAGAGGCCATCGATCCAGACAACGAGTACTTCTACTATTTCGATTCCGACCCGGCGCCGCTCCAGGAAATTGCTCGGCTCAGCAATTGCCGCTACGGATCGATATCGACCAAGCTTCTTTGGGCTAATTATTTCGTGCCAAGACAAGCTCGCCGGGATGGCATCGACTTATTCATCTCTTTCCTCGAGAAGGATGTTCCGCTTTTCGGCAAGACGTTCAAGCTCGCGACGCTGATTCATGACTTGATCCCGTTGCGGCTCGACTATGTGTTCAAACACGTCTTTCACAAGCTGTACTACCTCACTCTCATGAATCTGGCTTCATCGCGCGCAGATCTCATCATGACGATATCTGAACACTCAAAGAGAGACATTCAGGAACTGCTGCGTGCGAGAAAAGAAAAGCTACGGGTCATAACATGGGGCGTTGAGCAGTTGGATGGGACGGCGGACCTCCTAGCGTTGAAGGAAAAGCGTGCGCTGCCGAAAAATTACGTATTGTGCGTCGGTTCCACCGAGCCGCGAAAAAACAATGTCAACGTGATCAAGGCATTCAGGATTGCCGCCGAGCAAGACGACTCGTTGCATCTCGTGATCACAGGTGCGCCTTGGCGAGGAGAGCTGTTTCCTGCGGAGTTGCTCGACGGAAAAATTATACAGTTGGGTTACGTGAGCGACGCGGAGATGCGCGGCCTCTACGCTGGGGCTAAAGTCTTTCTGTATCCCTCTCTTTATGAGGGATTCGGCCTGCCCATACTGGAGGCTATGGTACAAGGAACGCCGGTGATAACCTCCAATACGTGTTCCATGCCGGAGGTGGCAGGGGATGCGGCGCTGTACGCTGATCCGGGGGATGTGAACGACATCGCTTCCAAGCTCGCCATCCTGTTGGAAACGGACCGCTTACGCACGGCGCTAGGCGAACGCGGAAGGGCCAGGGCGGCGAACTTTACGTGGGAGAAGACCTGTCTCCAGATGATCGAGACGTATCGCTCGATCGAGGTCCCGACCGCTCGGAAATGGGGGAGAGTCTGATGCCGGTTGGAGTGCTCGTGCCCCGCCGCGATTGGCGAAGCTGCCATTAGGAAGCAAGGTAAATCTGCGCCAGTGCGTGCGCTTTGAGCATCAGTAGAAAAGTAAAGTGATTTGCGGTCGTCGCACTGCCATTGAGCGAACTATCGCAAACCGTAATGGGCAGGGTAGGATCGTCACACAGAGTGCCGACCACGGACGCGTGACCCGAAACAGAATGCGAAAAATGAATTGCCGAAGACAACGAGATGCCATCGATTGACGGCATGGGGAGGTTAGCTCTTATGGTCTCCACAAGTTGCAGATACTTCTGCTCATCTACCTCTAACTCCCTTCCGTCGTAATGAAGTCCGTCTGGGAATGGCACTTGTATGAAGACGTTGTAATGGTTCGACTTTGGAAAGATTCCGTAGCGATTATAGAGCGCTTCCAGTATCAGGCTGGCGGAACCCGATCTAAGAAGCCGCTTAAAGATTGCGAAGGTGGAGTTGCTGTATATCCCCTTCAGCTGGTTCACGTCCGCACCAACTAGCGCACCGCGCGCGGGGCGAAACGTGAGGTTGGCGTTCAGGCGATGATCGTGAAGAAACGAATCGACGAAGCCGCCCCGCATGCGATAGGGGCCTGGCATCCTCTTGTAACGAGGAAGATCGTCCGCAGAAATCGTTCCGACATATCCGTTCAGATGATCGCTAACCGAGGACGAATACTTGGCAAGCCCTGACCGGACGAGGATATCTGCCGAAGAGAAGCACCCGGCGGCCAGAAATACTTTCTTAGCGGAATATCGCGTTCCACTCTCCAATGAGACGCGCACTTGCCCCCTTTCTAGATCGATTCGACTTACCTTGCCAGTTATCAAATGGCTTCTTAGGCGAGCTTGATTAAACTTTCGATTGGGGCGCAGCGTTATTCGCGGTACGAAATTGTACGGCTTGCCAACGAATTCCGTTACGTCTGCGCCGTAGTAGTCGTGAATCAAGGAGCAAAGAAGCGGGCGGTCCGCGGCGGCATAGTTTTCGAGAGCGACGACGTTATGCCAGTATCGCCCGAGGCCTCCCAGTTCCTCCGAGCGGGTATAGGTGGGCAACCCGAATAGGAAAGGTCGAGACACGTTCCTTGTGTCCGTGGAAATAACCTTCATACGCAAACGTGGTTTCTGCGCCAAGGAAGCAGACGCTGCAAGCGCTGTAAGTCCCGATCCGATAACGATTGCATCTAACATGGTGACAGGCGTGACCGCAAATGACGTTTACAACGAACAATAGGATGAAACAGAGTCTTGGGCAGCGTCGAGGCTTCTTGTGAAAATCGTCGCTTTCACACTTCTCAAGCGGCGTGACCCACATTACTATACCCGCGGCCAATTGTCAGCGACGTATTGTTAATAGAATGAACTAGAGACTTGAGCAGTGCCGTGGCTGGAAGCGCTGCCTCGTCAGCTTGGCGTCGGTGCCTGCGATCCCGTAACTGTGTCTGGGTGCTATACGGTAAGTAATGACTATATTTGTTGATGCACGGTTGCTGAACGTCAACCCGCTGCGTGGGATGGCGCGCTATCTCAACGCGCTAATTCAGCCTATCCGGAGAGACCGGATCATCCTTCTGACTAGTCCGGGCAGGAGCTTATCGAATTTCCGAGATTTCGTATGCATGGAATTCGGTTTTGCGAATTATGTCTTGTGGGAGCAAGTGTCGCTGCCGACGCTACTGTTCAAAGAGCAGCCGGAATTTTTTATCGCGCCCTTCCATACGTCTCCAGTGTTGCTTCCGAAGAACACGAAGCTAGTTCTAGTATTGCACGATCTGATCTTTTTCGAGCGCTCGCTCTATGCGGGCGCGTCGATCAAACACAAGCTCGGCGCGTGGTATCGCAGTGTCGTGAACAATATCAATATCAAACGGGCGTCGGTCCTGCTGTGTCCCAGCGACTACACCAAATCGCTCGTCCGCGATCTCGCAAATGGGATACCCATCGTTACGATTCCTAATACCCATCAGCTGGTCGGCATAGAATCACGACCAATCGCGGAGGTATCGGGCGCTTACATGCTTTCCGTCACAGGGGATGCTCCCAACAAGAACCTGGACGGGCTGTTGTGCGGCTATGTTAGGTTGCGTGATAAGTATCCGCTCCGTTCCGAGAAACTCGTTCTCGTGGGTGGGAATCCGTCACGCATGTTCGACGCAATTCAGAAATGCGTGCCGGCGGCATTGCGAGCGAGTGTGATATTTTTGGCAGGAGTCACCGACAACGAGCTCCTGTGGCTCTATCAAAATGCATCTTTGTACGTGTCGTCGTCTGTAATGGAGGGCTTTGGGATACCACTCATTGAAGCCATGCACTACGGCGTTCCCATAGCGTGCAGTCGGGCAAGCTGCTATCCGGAGGTGACGGGCTCAAACGCCTTCTTCTTTGATCCCGTCGACGTGGCCGGGATGGCCGATACGATTCATTCGGCACTGACCGACATGTCGCTGCGGGAGAGGTTCAAGGCCGGTGGACTTACAGCCAACGAAAGATACACGCAAGCGCGGGTTCTCTTGCAGATAGACCGATTCGTCAACAGCTACCTATCATGAACATACTCATTGTCGGATCGAACGCGGGGGTGTTCGAAAGCTTCCGCGCCATTCTCGCGAAAGATTTCGCCGTCAGCGGCGTCTCGCATGCCGATCTGCCGCGCGTGAAAAAGGGCAGGCACGATGTAGCGCTGGTGTTGTCGTACTCGTGGCATGCCGATGAAAATTACCGACTGCTTGAACGGATTGCCAAAATCACGCCTCGCAAAGTCGTCTACGTAAGTTCGATATCGGTCCTCGGGCTCGTTTTCCTCGCAAAATATAAGTACCCCAACATCAAGCTCGCGGCGGAACTGTGCACTCAGCAATTGTTCGACAATTACCTGATACTGAGGCCCGGCGCTCTTTTGGTTGCAAACGATCCCCGATTGCCAGTTGTGACGACGCATCAGTACATCTGCGACCGTATTAAGCATTTCGTGCTACAGGAAAATCGTCTCAATCGCGCGGAAGTTATCGTGAGCCATGTGAACGAAGTTCGTGAGCCGGGCAAGCACTACCGGTATTTGTTGCGGCGTGGCGCACCGCTTCCACTCTTGCGAGCGTTCGACGTGTACTACAAGGCGCGAGGGTTAAAGTCCTATGGGTATACCTACTTAGCATCGCAGATGCTCAAGCATTCGCAGGCGCAAGCCGTGCAGACCGCCGTTTCCGCCTGAGCATCGAGATTTCTTTGTCGTCTGCTATTTGCGACGCTCGCATTCGCGGCATAGCTCGGAAACACCACTGTTGAAGATCCTTTTCGTCACTCCTCGCTTTCCTTTTCCGCCTCTAAAGGGCGACCAGGCAGTCGCGTATTGCCGCCTGAAAACGCTTAGTCAACGACACGAAATTACGCTGTTGTCGCTTTACGAAACTGAAGCGGAATTGGCCGGCGTTGCGGAACTGGCGCCTTTCTGCAAGAACATACATACCGTGCGCCTGCCGAAGTGGCGTTCGATTTGGCAGGTGGCTTCGAGGGTATTGTTTTCCAAATTGCCTTTACAGGTCTTGTATTATCAATCGTCAACTCTTATAAACGAACTGAATCGAGTTATGAACAACGGCTCGTTCGATGTGGTGCATGGTTTCATGTTGCGCCTAGCCCCCTATCTTTTCCGGGTTGAGCGCCCTGTTGTTTTGGAGTTAATCGATTCAATGCAGTTAAACATTTCCCGGCGGCTAGAGCGCGAGCGCTTTCCGATGAGCCTTATCATTGCAGAAGAATTTAGCCGCATCAGGGCATTCGAGAGCGAGTTAGGGCAACATTTTAAGGAAATGATTGTTGTGTCGTCCAGGGATCGGGATGTAATTGCCAGTGGCCATGTAAGTGTCATTCCATTGGGCGTTGATGCCACCGTTTTTTCTCCTCGATACGATACGAGACCTCGGTTTCCAACCATATTATTCTCCGGGAACATGAGTTATGGGCCAAACGTTGAGGCGGTGAGCTGGTTTGCCAATGAATGCCTCCACCTTATACGACGCTTCGTGCCGGACCTAGAATTTGTTATTGCTGGTGGAAACCCGACAGAAACGGTTCGAGCGTTGGGTTGTCGAGCGGGAGTAAGAGTGACCGGATATGTCGATTCAATGTCAGAAACAATGAACCGTGCGCATGTTGCGGTCGCTCCGATGGTCTCTGGATCGGGGATGCAGTTTAAGATATTGGAAGCGATGGCCTGCGCGATTCCCGTGGTCACCACTGAAATTGGCAAGGGAGACATAAAGGCGACCAAAGATGACGGACTATTCGTCAGTAACGATCCGACTTCTTTTGCGCTATCAGTGATTGAACTGCTTAGAAACGCGGAACTGCGATCGCGCGCGGGTCATGCGGGTCGTGCTTTTGTATTACGGGCGCACAGTTGGGCGGGCGCGGCGGAACAGGTAGAAGCTATATATCGCAAAATTGCAGCCCCGTTTTCTGTTAGTGAAAAATGAAGAAAGCATTGATTTTTGGTATTTCGGGGCAGGACGGGGCTTACTTAGCCGAATTACTGTTGAGCAAGGGATATCGGGTCTTTGGTACATCGAGAGATGCCCACCTGAACTCATTTACGGGGCTTAAAAAACTCGGGATAAGGGACAAGGTGATTATTGAATCAGCGGCATTGCACGATTTTCGAAGCGTACTCCAGACGTTAAACAAAATTAAGCCGGACGAAGTCTACAACCTTGCGGGTCAGACTTCAGTTGCGCTCTCATTCGAACAACCCGTTGAGACCTTGGAGAGTATAAGCATCGGTACACTCAATCTCTTAGAGGCAGTTCGGTTTACCGAAAGGGACATCAAGCTTTACAACGCTGGTTCTAGCGAGTCGTTCGGTGATACGCGGGAGCCGGCAACGGAGGATACCCCGTTTAGACCACGCAGCCCGTACGGGGTCGCCAAGGCGTCTGCTTTCTGGCAAGTTGCCAATTATCGCGAAGCGTATGGTTTAAGTGCCTGCACGGGCATACTTTTTAATCATGAGTCGCCGCTTCGGCCGAACCGCTTCGTCACTAAGAAGATTATCGGTGCAGCCGTGCGCATTGCTACCGGAAGCACTGAGCGTTTAACGCTCGGAAATATTTCGATCGAACGTGACTGGGGGTGGGCGCCGGAATACGTAGAGGCAATGTGGCTCATGCTTCAGCGGAGGAAACTTGACGATTTTGTAATTGCCACGGGAACAACGTGCAGTCTTCAATACCTAGTAGAGTGCGCGTTCCAACATTTAGGCCTTGACTGGAGGCAGCACGTCGACTGTGATGAAACCCTACTACGGCCGACCGAGTTATCGAAAGGAATGGCTAACCCCGAAAAGGCCAAGCAGGAATTGGGGTGGGTTGCGCATTATCGTGTTCGCGACATAGTGCGTATGATGCTTCAAGCTGAAAAGAAGGTAAGCAGCTAACACTTGAGTATCTCTCTTCTGGGGCGTTATTCATGTGGCGTCAGCGTTTATGTAATTGATCTTCCTGCAGTCGGCGCAATCTGCTCATTCCTGGGGGCGCCGACGGCTCGGCTGGTATGGCGGTAGCCGCGGCAGCAAGTTCCTGCCATTGCGCTTCCGAGCGAAGTATCCAGAAATGTCGTTCAATACCGCGCGATCGCCGCGCTTGGAATGATGTTTGTCTTCCTAACGCTTTGCTAGCTGAGGAAGCAGAGACTCAAGTCTCTCGTATTCTTCCTCGTTGAGTTCTTCTCGGCGTACTATGCCGAGACCATACCAATGATTATTTCAATACAACCGTTTTTGAGATAATTTGTGGAAACGCAGCCTACTTGTAGAGGGGAGCTTACGTTCACAGTTATTCGCAAGGCTGGACCGAAAGCACGCCTGCAACGCTAGATATCTTTGCTGGAAAGCCATTTTGGGATGTCTAAGCGGACAATTCTCCGGTAAAACCAAACATAAAAAACGCAAAAGGTGCATGCGAAAAATGCGAGCGGGATAGTGTTGTTCCAGAACACCGCACCGGGAACGATGCTACACAGGGCGAGTTTCCATACGTATGGCGAAACCCGACTGTTGCGATGGGCGGGGCTGTCGTTTTCCTTGTATGACAACGGGAGAACGCGTTTATAGATAAGCATGTGTAGGTGCAGTCCATCGGGTTGCCCCGGAGACTTTCCCCTCAAGACCTTTTTTCGATACATCGAAAAAACTGTTTCAAATACCGGATACAGGAGTAACAAAAGCGGGAACCAAGGTGATACCGTTTGGTTGCGCGAGACTAGTAACACTGATAGTTCCGCCAACCAAAAACCGACAAAGTATGCTCCGCCGTCTCCTAGAAAGATCGTTCCTTTTGGAAAGTTCCAAAGCATAAATCCCGCGAGCGCCCCGAGCATTGCAATGGCTGAACAAAATATAAACACGTCGCCTACCTGTGCTGAAATCGCCGCCATGGCGATAAGCACTAGGATGGCGTAGCCACCGACGAGGCCGTTGTACCCATCAATTATGTTTATCGCGTTAGCTACGCCCCCTACGGCGATCGCGGTAAATGCAAGCGCTAGCGGAGTCCACGCCAGTGCGTCGTCCACCAACGGGATATCCAATCTTCGGATAACTGCGGACAGCAACCAGGCGCAGAAAACCGCTGCTACGATGGTCGCAAAGAGACGAATCATTACCGGCACGCGTTTTGTAGCGTCCTCAGACAGGCCGGCTACGAATGCAGGCAGTCCAGCTAGCATCAAGTAACCGTATTCTTCCCCGGAGAAACGATGGCTGTTGAACGGTAACGGTACAATTCCCACTAACAGCAGCGATACCAAGATTGCGAGGCCCCCCATGCGGGGCGTTGGTGTTTGATGGAATTTTTGAGGGCCGCTAGCAACGTCGTCCATACTCCACGCCGTTTGGGGAGAGGGAAACCGAACGATGAACAAACACGCGATCCATGAGACCATCAAAGTGACAAGGCCGAACCATAATGAGGCTAATACCGCCGTTAAGCGAATAGGTTCTGGTGAATTTCGTAACGGTCGCTGCTCTGCTGGCCCGTAGCAACGAAGTGTCGAACTGGACAATCGTTCACTCTCTTTACACCCCGCCAGAGCGGCCTCGGAGTCTAGCGATTTATAAACGACTATTGCGTTTTCCAGGCGCGCGGATGGGGAGTCTAATGGTTCGGCCGAGAGTAGGCGTCGCTGTTCGGGGTTTAGCGAGCCTAGGCACTTGCTTTCAATGACCTCGCATGATTGACAGACTGAGACAATTCTGCGAGCCATTTCATGCAAGACCCGCCTGCAACTGTGCTCATCGTTGCGCTGCTCGAACAGGAAAGTGGTCGTGATTTTATTGTCGGTGTCGACTTCGAGATATGGATACTGGGCCCCATCCTCGTATCCAAAAATTGCGATCGTCGGCACTAAAAGTGCCACGGCGAAGATTACAATAAAGGCGGTGAGTGGGGGGCGGCGGACGTGCACGGGGTTTCCCAAAAAATCGAGCTACTAGCAGCAGTGGGATGATACTCGAACCAGTCAAAATGAGGACCGCTACAGCGTGTCTCTGCACTGCAGTTAAGTGACAAAAATAGAAATGTTGATTGAATCAAGGGTATTGTGATACTTTCATTAAGAAGCTTTTTTTGGTCGTTCAGCTAAACGCATTTTTCAGTAGGGGGGCAGCAAAAATGAAGGTTACCGCAGCGATTTTGGCAGCGATGTTGGTGGTTCCGTCAATCGGTTTCGCGCAGCAGGTTAGCAACGGCAAGATTATTTTGGCTGCCGCTGCTGAAGGTGGCGCGGCTGGTTCCGGGACTGGCGCCGGAGGCGCAGGTGCTGGTGGCGCGGGTGGTGGCGCTGCGGGGGCGGGTGCCGCAGGTGCGGGGGCGGGTGCCGCAGGTGCGGGGGCTGCCGCTGC
>Ga0255275_1000030_pt1 | contig 15115 bp, 29 predicted proteins | sample AtltaT_2_FD_183710 | JGI IMG/M metagenome (GOLD analysis project Ga0255275, IMG submission 183710) | Metatranscriptome of freshwater microbial communities from Altamaha River, Georgia, United States - Atl_UVDOM_RepA_8h (Metagenome... | ecosystem: Environmental > Aquatic > Freshwater > River... | reverse complement strand
GTCACACGCCGTTTTTCAACAACTACCGGCCGCAGTTTTACTTCCGCACGACGGACGTGACGGGTTCGGTGGAGTTGCCCGAGGGGACCGAGATGGTGATGCCTGGGGACAACATCAAGATGGTGGTGACGCTGATTGCGCCGATCGCGATGGAGCAGGGCTTGCGCTTTGCGATTCGTGAAGGCGGCAAGACCGTGGGCGCCGGCGTCGTCGCAAAAGTCATCGCATAAACGATTTAGAGTTCAATGTGGCGAGCCTCCGAGTACCGAGACTGCCCAAAAAAATTGTTAACGAAAGCAAATGATAATGGCGCTGCAAAGTCAGAAAATTAGGATCCGCCTCAAGGCCTTCGACTATAAGTTGATAGATCGTTCGGCACTGGAGATCGTGGATACTGCCAAGCGCACCGGTGCTGTAGTGAAGGGGCCTGTACCGCTACCAACTCGAATCGAGCGTTTTGATATTTTGCGTTCGCCGCATATCGACAAGGCGTCTCGTGATCAGTTCGAAATGCGTACCCATCTTCGGTTGATGGACATCATTGATCCGACCGACAAGACGGTTGATGCTTTGATGAAGCTGGACTTGCCTGCGGGTGTGGACGTAGAAATCAAGTTGTAAAGCAGGTGCGTTGCGAAGCCTCCATGATGGTGTGGATGCCTCGTTAGGTGAATCGCCGACCAATTGTAGTCGGCACCCGATACCAAAAGTTTCGGGCTAATAGCTAGAAGGAAACGACGATGAGTTTGGGATTGGTCGGCCGTAAGGTCGGCATGACTCGCATTTTCACCGACGAAGGCGACATGACGCCGGTGACTGTGCTGGATGTGTCCGACAACCGCGTGACCCAGATTAAGACACCCGCCACCGACGGTTACAGTGCGGTGCAAGTGACTTTTGGCAAGCGACGCCCTACGCGCGTCACCAAGGCTGCCGCAGGTCACCTTGCCAAGGCTGGGGTGGAAGCTGGGCACATTCAGCATGAGTTTCGCGTCACCGACGCTGAACTTGCCACTTTGGCGCCAGGCGGCAAATTACCGATAGACCTGTTTCAGGTTGGCATGAAGGTCGATGTTCAGGGTACGTCGATCGGTAAAGGCTTTGCCGGTGTAATCAAGCGTCACAATTTCGGGTCGGGTCGTGCGAGCCACGGCAACTCGATTTCGCACAACAAGCCGGGTTCGATCGGACAGGCGCAAGACCCGGGCCGGGTATTTCCCGGCAAGCGGATGGCGGGTCACATGGGTGCGGCAACCTGCACCGTGCAAAGTCTCGTGATTGTCCGCGTGGATAGCGAGCGTCAGCTTTTGCTAGTGCGCGGCGCTGTGCCTGGACATCGCGGCAGTGACGTTATCGTCAAGCCTGCAGCCAAGCCCGGCAAACCCAAAGCTGCTGTTGCAGCGGGTAAGGCGTCCAAAGACGCCTCCGGGAAGAAGTGAGGTAGGACATGGAACTCAAACTAATCAATGACCAAGGTCAAAGCGCTGCGACAGTGTCGGCTTCAGATGCGCTGTTCGATCGTGAATATAACGAAGCGCTGATTCATCAAATCGTCGTGGCTTATCAGGCTAACGCCCGTCTGGGCAATCGTGCCCAGAAAGGCCGTAGCGATGTACGTCACACCCATAAAAAGCCGTGGCGCGGCAAGGGTACTGGCCGCGCTCGCGCCGGTGACAATGCCAGCCCGTTGTGGCGGGGCGGCGGTCGGATTTTTCCGAACTCGCCTGATGAAAACTTCACACAGAAGGTGCCGCGCAAGATGTATCGCGCTGGTATAGCGGCGATATTGTCTCAATTGGCCCGAGAAGGCCGATTGATGGTGGTTGAGCAGTTCGCTGTGGATTCGCCCAAGACCAAGATGCTTGCTCAGAAAGTGAAAAGCCTCGGCATGGAGGAATTGCTGGTGGTCACGGATGAGGTGGACGAGAATCTTTATCTTTCCTCACGCAATCTGCCCAACGTTCAGATCCTGGATGTAAATCATGCGGATCCGGTGTCGCTGATTCACTACCGGAATGTCATCCTTACCCGCAAAGCGGTAGCCAAATTCGAGGAGTTGATGAAATGAGTGCCTCGACCGTGAAAAATGCAGAGCGCCTTCTTCAGGTTCTGCTCTCTCCGGTGGTGTCGGAAAAGAGCACCTATGTTGGTGAAAAGCATAACCAGTACACCTTCCGTGTTGCTGCTGACGCAACCAAGCCTGAAATCAAGGCTGCGGTTGAAATGTTGTTTTCCAAGAAGGATGCGGCGCTGGAAGTAACGGGCGTACGCGTTGCCAATGTCAAGGGCAAGGAGAAGCGTTTTGGACGCTTTATCGGCCGGCGGCGTAACTGGAAAAAAGCCTATGTCTCTCTGGCTGCAGGCCAGGAAATCAACTTCCAGGCAACGGAGTAACCCATGGCACTGGTCAAAGTAAAACCGACTTCAAACGGTCGTCGTTCACTCGTCAAGGTCGTCGTCAAAGACTTGCACAAGGGTGCGCCGTACGCGCCGCTGCTTGAAAAGCAGTCCAAGACTGCAGGCCGCAACAACTCGGGTCGCATCACAATGCGGCATAAGGGCGGCGGTCACAAGCACCACTACCGGCACATAGATCTGCTGCGTAACAAGGATGGCATTCCCGCCAAGGTGGAACGCATCGAGCATGACCCGAACCGTAGCGCACACATTGCGTTGCTGTGCTACGCAGATGGCGAGCGGCGCTACATCATTGCGCCCAAGGGCATTGCTGCTGGCGCGACGCTAATGTCTGGCAGTGAGGCACCCATCAAGGCGGGAAATGCGCTGCCTTTGCGCAACATCCCGGTTGGCAGCACGATTCACTGTATTGAAATGCAACCAGGCAAGGGTGCACAACTTGCTCGCTCCGCGGGTGCTTCGGTGCAATTGCTTGCTCGGGAAGGTAGTTACGCACAATTGCGCTTGCGCTCTGGCGAAATACGTCGCGTGCATGTGGATTGCCGCGCGACCATCGGTGAAGTGGGTAACGAAGAGCACAACCTCGAATCCATCGGCAAGGCGGGTCGTGTGCGTTGGCGCGGTATCCGTCCGACCGTTCGTGGTGTTGCGATGAACCCGATTGACCATCCGCATGGCGGTGGCGAAGGCCGTACTTCTTCGGGCCAGGATCCAGTGTCTCCTTGGGGTGTTTTGACCAAGGGTTACAAGACCCGCAAGAACAAGCGCACCAGCAGCATGATCATTCAGACCCGACATAAGAGATAAGGTCAGACAGCCATGGCACGTTCGATTAAAAAAGGTCCATTCGTGGATCACCATCTTGTAAAGAAGGTGGAAACCGCCCGTTCTGGCAACGACAAGCGTCCTATCAAGACGTGGTCGCGCCGTTCAACGATATTGCCGGATTTTGTCGGTCTGACCATTGCAGTTCATAACGGACGCGCACATGTTCCGGTCTATATCTCCGAGAATATGGTGGGCCACAAGCTTGGCGAGTTTGCACTGACGCGTACATTCAAGGGTCATGCCGCCGATAAGAAGGCTAACTCTGGCGACCGGAAGTAAGGGGAAATGATGGAAACCCAAGCAAAACTATACGGTGTTCGCCTCTCTGCGCAGAAGGGGCGGCTTGTTGCGGATCTCATTCGTGGTCTGCCAGTGGACAAGGCGCTCAACGTTCTGGCTTTTAGCCCTAAAAAGGGGGCCAGAATCATCAAGAAGGTGCTTGAGTCGGCTATCGCCAACGCCGAGCATAACGATGGTGCTGATATTGATGAGTTGAAGGTCAAAAAGATATTTGTGGAACAGGGCGCTGTAATCAAGCGTTTCCATGCCCGTGCCAAGGGGCGTGGAGCGAAGATTCACAAGCAGACCTGCCATATCTATGTATTCGTTGGAGATGAAGACAAGAAAGTGCCGGCGGTTCCTCGCTCGGTTCGCCGTGCTGCTGCCGCAGCTGCCAAGGCATAAAGGAAGAACATGGGACAGAAGATTCACCCGACCGGGTTCCGGCTTGCGGTCAACAAAAACTGGACTTCGCGCTGGTTCGCGAATGACAAGAACTTTGCAGGCATGCTGATAGAAGACCTGAAGGTTCGCGAATATCTGAAAAAGAAGCTGGCGCACGCATCGGTAGGGCGTGTGATCATCGAGCGCCCGGCCAAGGATGCGCGTATCACGATTCACAGTTCGCGCCCTGGTGTTGTGATCGGCAAGAAAGGTGAGGATATTGAAGTTCTCAAAGCCGACCTCCGCCGGCTTCTGGGCGTGCAAATGGTGCATGTGAACATCGAGGAAATTCGCAAGCCGGAAATTGATGCGCAACTGATTGCGGACTCGATTACCCAGCAACTCGAAAAGCGGATCATGTTCCGCCGTGCCATGAAGCGGGCGATGCAAAACGCGATGCGTCTCGGTGCCCAAGGCATCAAGATCATGAGTGCAGGCCGTTTGAACGGTATCGAGATTGCTCGTACAGAGTGGTATCGAGAGGGCCGGGTTCCGCTGCATACGCTTCGCGCCGATATTGATTACGGTGTCTCTGAGGCTAAGACAACCTACGGCATCATCGGTGTCAAAGTTTGGGTTTACAAAGGCGATGTTCTGGCGCGAAACGAACAACCGGCTAACGCCCAGACCGCAGATGAAGCGCCTGCCCAGCGCCGACCGCGTAATCCCGCGGGTGCAGATGTCAAGGCGCCAGGTGGCGCCGATCGCCCCCGGACTGCTGCCAAGCGTGCGCCACGTAAGACCGCGTCTGCCGCAGCCGCGACGGGAGATGCCGCAGTTGCCGAGACCGAAAAGCCCAAGACCGCTGTAAAGCGTGTTGCCCGCAAGAAGACCGAAGGTCCGTCCGATTCGGGCGAGACAGCGCAGTAAGGAGACATAGCGATGCTGCAACCATCACGGACCAAATACCGAAAGCAGCAAAAGGGTAGAAACCGGGGGATCGCGACACGCGGTGCCAAGGTGTCCTTTGGCGAATTTGGATTGAAAGCCACAACGCGTGGACGTTTAACAGCGCGTCAGATCGAAGCTGCACGACGTGCCATGACCCGACACATCAAGCGGGGTGGTCGAGTATTTATCCGGATTTTCCCCGACAAACCGATTAGCCAGAAGCCTGCTGAAGTGCGTATGGGTAACGGCAAAGGCAACCCCGAGTACTTTGTAGCTGAAATCCAGCCCGGAAAAGTGCTGTACGAAATGGATGGTGTTGACGAATCTACGGCGCGTGCCGCCTTCGCATTGGCTGCTGCAAAGCTGCCATTGCGTACCACGTTTGTGTTCCGCCAAGTCGGCTCCTGAGCTGTCACGGCAAAAAGAGGTGATCCATGAAAGCCACTGAACTCCGAGCCAAAGACAAGCCGGCTCTTGACAATGAACTGCACGAATTGCTCAAGGCGCAGTTTTCCCTACGGATGCAAAAGGGCACGCAGCAGTTGACCAACACCAGCCAGATCAAGAAAGTCCGCCGCGATATCGCGCGCGTTCGTACTCTCCTGACCGAAAAGGGCAATGCAAAATGAGCGAACAAAAGCAAACCAATCAGCGCATGCTGACGGGCCGGGTTGTCAGCGACAAGATGGACAAAACCGTCACTGTTTTGGTCGAGCGCAAAGTAACGCACCCGCTTTACGGCAAGATCATCAAGCTATCGAAGAAATACCACGCGCATGACGCATCAAACGAATGCCGCGAAGGGGACCTGGTTGCGATCGAAGAGTGTCGGCCTCTCTCGCGCACCAAGGCCTGGCGCGTTTCCAAGCTGTTGACCAAGGCAGAAGCCATCTGAAAATAAGTTGCGATTGCGCTTGCGCGATCACGACTATTCGCGTATAGTTTCTAGTTCCCCTGCGTCAAGGGACGTTAAGCCCTTCCATCGATATATTTTCGGTGGAATCAAGAGCCCTAAGGTCCCGACCAGGTCTTATCCCGCTAGCCGGGTCCAAAACTGTCGGTGTCTGCTTCAGGGCGCGTCTGTGTAGACAGCGGGCCTGTTCTAAGACATTGAACAAGTTGGAGAGAAGAGATGATTCAAATGCAGACGGTGCTGGACGTCGCCGACAACACGGGCGCGCGTGCAGTGATGTGTATCAAGGTGCTTGGTGGTTCCAAGCGTCGCTACGCCAGCATTGGCGATGTGATCAAGGTCAGCGTCAAAGACGCTGCTCCGCGCGGTCGAGTCAAAAAAGGCGAGGTCTATAACGCGGTCGTTGTAAGAACCGCCAAAGGCGTTCGTCGTCCGGACGGTTCGGTGATTCGCTTTGACTCCAATGCCGCTGTGCTGCTGAGTGCCAAACTCGAGCCTATCGGTACGCGTATTTTCGGACCGGTGACGCGTGAGTTGCGCACCGAGGCCTTCATGAAAATCGTTTCCCTCGCGCCAGAGGTGCTGTAGCCATGGAAAAAATCAGAAAAGGTGATGACGTAGTCGTCATTACCGGCAAAGACAAGGGCAAGCGCGGCACGGTGTTGCGTCGCGTTGACGCAGATCATTTGTTGGTCGAGGGTGTCAACCGCGTCAAGAAGCACCAGCGCCCCAACCCGATGAAGGGTCTCACGGGCGGCATTGTTGAAAAAGACATGCCTATCCACATTTCCAATGTCGCGCTATTCAATCCCCAGACGCAAAAAGCCGATCGCGTTGGTGTCAAGACACTGGACGACGGGCGAAACGTCCGGGTGTTCAAGTCGAACGGCGAGATGGTTGACGCCTGATAAATCGGAAAACAACATGGCACGCCTCCACGAGCACTATCTCAACACGCTTGTACCCGATCTGATGAAGCAGTTCGGGTACAAGACCAAGATGCAGGTCCCCCGCATCACCAAAATTACGCTGAATATGGGCGTTGGTGACGCTGTGGCGGACAAAAAGATCCTGGAAAATGCAGTCGGCGATCTGACCAAGATCGCCGGGCAAAAGCCGGTCATAACCAAGGCCAAAAAGTCCATCGCGACTTTCAAGCTGCGCAAAGGGTATCCGGTAGGCTGCATGGTGACCCTGCGCGGTACCAGGATGTATGAGTTCCTCGACCGGCTGGTAACCATCGCCATGCCGAGGATCCGGGACTTCCGTGGTATTTCCAACCGTGCATTTGACGGTCGTGGAAACTACAGCGTCGGTTTCAAAGAGCAGATCATTTTCCCCGAGATCGAGTACGACAAGATTGATGCGCTTCGAGGGCTGAATGTCAGCATCACCACCACTGCGCAGTCTGATGATGAAGCGCGTGCGCTTCTTCGTGGATTCCAGTTTCCGTTCAAGAGCAACTGAGGTGCCGCATGGCCAAGCTCGCACTCACTAACCGTGAAGACAAGCGCCGCAAGGTGGTAGCGAAGTTCGCTGCCAAGCGCGCCGCTCTTTTCGCGATCATTCAAGATGTTCAACAGTCGGAAGAGGATCGCGCCTTGGCGCGGGCCAAACTCGAGCGTCTGCCTAGGGATGCGTCCCCGGTGCGCCTGAGAAACCGATGCAAGCTAACCGGTCGTCCTCGCGGTGTGTTTCGCAAGTTCGGTCTGGCTAGAAACAAGCTGCGCGACATTGCCATGCGCGGGGAAATCCCTGGCATGACCAAAGCGAGCTGGTGAGAGGAGACTGACAATGAGCATGACAGATCCTATCGCAGACATGTTGACGCGCATTCGGAACGCCCAGGCGGTTCGGAAAACAGTTGTGGCAATGCCAGCGTCCAAGGTCAAGAAGGCGATCGCCCAGGTCCTCAAGGACGAGGGTTACATTGATGGCTTCGCGGTACGCGAAGCCGAAGGCAAGCCCGAGTTGGAAATCAGCCTGAAGTATTACGCCGGTGCTCCAGTCATTGAGCGTATCGAGCGGGTGTCACGTCCTGGTCTGCGCATCTACAAGGGACGTGAAGACATTCCGACGGTGATGAATGGCCTCGGTGTGGCAATCGTTTCGACTTCTCATGGCGTCATGACGGATCGCAAGGCACGCGCGACTGGCGTTGGCGGCGAAGTTCTGTGCATCGTGGCTTGAGGTAGAACACTATGTCGCGTATTGCAAAATATCCTGTTGATCTGCCCAAGGGCGTGGAAACCAGTTTCGCTGCTGAGGTTCTCTCTGTCAAAGGGCCCATGGGGTCACTGTCACAGGGGATCCATCAGTCAGTGAAGATCGTGAAGGAAGGGGATACCCTTACGTTCCATCCTGCAGACGAGTCCGCCCTGGCGAATGCCATGTCCGGAACGATGCGTGCGCTCGTGGCCAACATGGTGACGGGCGTGACCAAGGGTTTCGAACGCAAATTGACCTTGGTAGGGGTTGGCTACCGTGCGCAGGCGCAGGGAGACAAGCTGAACTTGACTCTTGGGTTTTCCCACCCGGTGGTGCACTCCATGCCGGCTGGCGTCAAGTGCGAGACCCCGACCCAGACCGAGATACTAATCAAGGGCACCAACAAGCAGCAGGTTGGTCAGGTGGCGGCGGAAGTGCGCGCCTATCGTCCGCCAGAGCCGTACAAAGGCAAGGGCGTTCGTTATGCCGACGAGAAAGTGGTCATCAAAGAGACCAAGAAGAAGTAATCGAGGCAGACCATGACAGATATCGACAAGAACTCCTCCAGGCTGCGCCGTGCTGCGCAGACCCGTCGGCGCATCGCGCAGTTGCGTGTTGCCAGGTTGGCTGTGCACCGAACCAATGGACACATTTACGCCCAAATTTTCTCTGCAGAGGGCGACAAGGTGGTGGCAAGTGCCTCCACCCTGGAAAAGGATTTGCGCGCTGGCATCAAGAATGGTGGTAACAAATTGGCTGCGGAGGCAGTAGGCAAGCGTATTGCTGAGAAAGCTCGTGCAGCCGGAATCGAGTCGGTGGCGTTCGATCGGTCTGGCTATCAGTATCACGGACGGATCAAGGCCCTGGCGGACGCAGCACGTGCCGCTGGGCTTAAGTTCTAGTTTCGGAATCCTCAATGAGTACCCTGACCGAGGCTAAGTGGATGTTGTTAGCCAGCACGGTCACAGACTGCACCGCATCTGTTTAAGGAACCAACATGGCAAGAATGCAACCGAGAATGCAAGGTGGTGAAGAGCGCAATGATGGCCTTCGCGAAAAGATGATTGCGGTCAACCGAGTGACGAAAGTGGTCAAGGGTGGACGTGTGCTCGGCTTTGCAGCACTGACCGTGGTTGGCGATGGCGATGGCGGCGTGGGCATGGGCAAAGGCAAGTCCCGTGAAGTGCCGGTCGCTGTTCAGAAGTCCTTCGAAGAGGCGCGCCGCAAGATGGTGCGTGTTTCTCTCAAGAACGGGACCCTGCATCACGCCGTGGTTGGACGTCATGGCGCATCGCGGGTCATCATGCAGCCCGCATCTGAAGGTACCGGAATCATCGCCGGCGGGCCTATGCGCGCAGTGTTCGAGGTGGTCGGCGTGACCAACGTGCTTGCAAAGTGTCTCGGTTCGACCAACCCCTACAACGTGGTTCGCGCGACCCTCGATGGACTGAAGAAAATCTACACCCCGTCCGAGGTGGCAGCCAAGCGTGGCAAGACGATCGAAGAAATCACCGGCTGAGGCGATTCATCATGGCTGAGAAAAAACTCAAGGTAACGCTCGTCAAGAGCATCAACGGTTACAACAAGGCGCATCGAGCCACGGTCAAAGGTCTCGGCTTGCGCCGGATGAACCATACGGTTGAAGTGCAGGACACGCCGGAAACCCGCGGAATGATTCGCGCGGTGGCTTTCCTGGTTCGCTGCGAAGGATAAGCAAATGGAACTGAATACCATCAAACCCGGAGAGGGTGCGAAACGTCCACGTCGCCGTGTCGGTCGCGGAATCGGCTCAGGCCTGGGCAAAACGGCTGGTCGTGGCCACAAGGGTCAGACCTCTCGCTCCGGAGGGTTCCACAAAGTTGGCTTCGAAGGCGGCCAGATGCCGTTGCATCGCCGTCTGCCCAAGCGTGGTTTTTTCTCGCACAAGCGTAGTGAGGAAGTGCGTCTGGGTGACCTGGCTCAAATTGAAGGAGAGAGTGTCACTCTGGAAGTCCTGCAACACGCCGGGCTGGTCACCATTCATGCGCGTCAGGCGAAAGTCATTTTGGCCGGTGCGGTGTCTCGCAAGTTTGCGCTGGTGGGAGTCACTGCGACAAAGGGTGCTCGTGCTGCCATTGAGGCCGCAGGTGGTAGCGTTGCCGATCCAGTGGAAAAGCCCAAGGGAAAACTGAAAAAGAAGGAAAAAGCCGCTTCCTGAGCGCGCTAGACCGGATATTTCATGGCCACAGCGAATCCACAACTAGGTAAAAGCGGGAAATACGGAGACCTGAAGAAGCGTCTCCTGTTTCTGCTCGGCGCCTTGTTGGTGTTCAGGATTGGCGCGCACATCCCTGTGCCTGGCATTGACCCGGTCAAACTGGCTGAATTGTTCCAGGGTCAGCAAGGGGGCATTCTCGGGTTGTTCAACATGTTCTCGGGCGGTGCGTTATCCCGGTTTACTATCTTCGCCCTGGGGATCATGCCCTACATTTCCGCATCGATCATCATGCAACTGATGACATCGGTATCTCCGCAGCTGGAGGCGATGCGCAAGGAAGGGGCTGCCGGTCAGCGCAAGATCTCGCAGTACACGCGCTACGGCACGGTAATCCTTGCGTTGTTTCAGGCAACTGGTATCTCCATCGCGCTGGAGTCGCAGGCTGGCCTGGTCATGGATCCTGGTATGTTATTCCGTGTCATTACCATCGCGACGCTCGTCACCGGCACGATGTTCCTGATGTGGCTGGGGGAGCAAGTGACCGAACGCGGATTGGGCAACGGCATCTCCATCATCATCTTTGCCGGTATCGCCGCTGGTCTTCCTAGTGCTATCGCCGGTATGGGTGAGCTGGTGAGAACCGGCGCCATGGGACCCCTCACTGCATTGCTGATCGTTGTTGCAGTGGTGGTGGTGACTTGGTTTGTCTGTTTCGTTGAACGTGGTCAAAGAAAAATCCTGGTCAACTACGCCAAGCGTCAGGTCGGCAACAAGGTCTATGGTGGGCAGGCCTCGCACCTGCCGTTCAAGCTCAATATGTCGGGTGTAATCCCGCCGATTTTCGCTTCATCCATCATCCTTTTCCCCGCCACCATTGCTGGCTGGTTCGGCTCTGGTGAGGGTGCAAACTGGCTCAAAGACATCGCATCCACTCTGTCTCCTGGTCAGCCGGTGTATGTCCTGCTCTATGCAGCATTCATCGTGTTCTTCTGTTTCTTCTATACGGCGTTGCAATACAACCCGAAAGAGACTGCAGACAATCTAAAGAAGTCGGGGGCATTTGTCCCAGGCATCCGGCCCGGTGAACAGACTTCGCGTTACCTTGAGCGGATCATGCTCCGTTTGACGTTGGCGGGCGCTGCGTATATCACACTGGTTTGCTTGTTGCCGGAATTTCTGATTTTGAAGTGGAACGTCCCGTTCTATTTTGGTGGTACATCGCTTTTGATCATCGTTGTAGTGACGATGGACTTCATGTCGCAGGTGCAGGCTTACGTCATGTCGCACCAGTATGAGAGCTTGCTCAAAAAAGCCAACTTCCGGGGGGCGGGTTTCCCGACGCGATGAGCCAGCGACGTAGAAGAGAGAGTGTGCCGAAGGCGCCCAAGGATGATGTCATCCAGATGCAGGGGGAGATTGTTGACAACCTGCCCAACGCGACTTTTCGGGTGAAGCTAGAGAACGGACATGTCATCCTGGGACATATTTCCGGGAAGATGCGTATGCACTACATCCGGATTCTTCCGGGTGACAAGGTCACGGTGGAGTTGACTCCTTACGACTTGAGCAAGGGCAGAATCGTATTCCGGGCGAAGTGATCAGGCTGGAAGCGATGGAATGATTGAGAGTTGGTTTAGCGATGGAAGAATCGGGCACAGAGGCCCGGGGAGAGATGAAATGAAGGTTCAGGCATCGGTAAAAAAGATGTGCCGTCACTGCAAAGTGATTCGGCGCAAGCGTGTTGTGCGGGTTATTTGCACCGACCCGCGCCACAAGCAGCGTCAAGGTTGAATTGATTGGCCTGAAACGGCTTTTCAAGATATAATTTTCGGTTCTTTTTCGCCCGCATTGGTACACGCAGCGGTGGCGAAAATCAGCCAGTGACAGTGACATCAGGAGTTAGCGCATGGCCCGTATTGCAGGGGTAAACATTGCCAACCACCAACATGCCGAAATCGCCCTGCAGGCGATCTATGGTGTCGGTCGGGTTCGTGCCAAGGCGATTTGCGTTGCCTGTGGTATCGAGGGCACCCGCAAAATCAAGGACTTGTCCGACGCTGACATGGAGCGTTTGCGGGTCGAGGTGGGCAAGTTCACCATCGAGGGAGACCTGCGCCGCGAAACTTCGATGAACATCAAGCGACTCATGGATCTGGGTTGCTATCGAGGAACCCGTCATCGCAAGGGTCTGCCGATGCGTGGCCAGCGTACCCGCACCAACGCACGCACCCGCAAGGGCCCGCGCAAGGCGGCGATCAAAATGCAGGGCACTCCGAGCAAGACCTGATCAATTTTTGGTTCGCGCAGCCTGCCAAGGCCAGCGTGAACTGTACAAGACGTGTCACCCAAGACATAGAACCGTATCTGGAAAACAGCCATGGCAAAACAGTCCTCTCAGCAGTCCTCCGCATCCAACCGGGTGCGTAAGAAGGTCAAGAAGAACGTTGCGGAAGGTATCGCTCACGTCCACGCTTCGTTCAACAACACCATCATCACCATCACCGATCGTCAGGGCAATGCCTTGTCCTGGGCGACTTCCGGTGGTGCCGGTTTCAAGGGTTCGCGCAAGTCCACGCCGTTTGCAGCGCAGGTTGCTGCTGAGGCGGCCGGTCGTGCAGCGCAGGAATGCGGTATCAAGAATCTCGAGGTTCGTATCAAGGGGCCTGGACCGGGCCGTGAATCAGCGGTACGTGCGCTGAACAATCTCGGTATCAAGATTTCAAGTATCTCCGATGTCACGCCAGTGCCGCACAACGGCTGCCGTGCACCGAAACGTCGCCGTATCTGAGGAAAATATCATGGCCCGCAACCTAGACGCCAAGTGTCGCCAATGCCGTCGAGAGGGGGAGAAGCTCTTCCTCAAAGGCGAGAAATGTTTCACCGACAAGTGTGCAATCGAGCGCCGCAGCTATGCGCCCGGTCAGCACGGTCAGAAGAGTGGTCAGCGCATGTCCGATTTCGGCAAGCAGCTGCGCGAAAAGCAGAAGCTGCGCCGTGTCTACGGCATTCTGGAAGGACAATTCCGGCGTGTTTATGCCGAAGCTGACCGACGCAAGGGTGTGGTCGGTGAGAACCTGTTGCAGGTGCTGGAATCGCGTCTTGATACCGTCGCCTACCGCATGGGTTTTGGTTCCAGCCGTACCGAAGCACGCCAGGTTGTGCGTCATAACGGCATCGTCGTGAACGGCCGGCGCGTGAATATCCCGTCCTATCAGGTGCGTCCTGGTGATGTGATCGAAGTCGCAGAGAAGGCCAAGGCGCATCTGCGCATCAAGGCAGCTGCCGAGGCGGCCGAGTCACGTGGCATCCCGGAATGGTTGCAGGTTGACAGCAAGGCCCTCAAGGGAACCTTCAAGGCCCTGCCAGCACGCTCCGAGTTGCCCTCCAACATCAATGAAAGCCTGGTGGTCGAACTGTATTCGAAGTAATCGGCAAGAAGGCACCTGTGTGCCGCTGCCGGTCCATCCAGAGCCAAGTAGACACCGCATCGAGGTCCGACAATGCAAACCAGTGGATTCCTGAAGCCGCGCATCATCGATGTCCAGGCAATCGCCCCCAATCACGCCAAGGTGACCATGGAGCCGTTCGAGCGAGGCTACGGCCACACGCTCGGCAACGCCCTGCGTCGCGTACTGCTCTCGTCCATGCCCGGCTTTGCTGCGACCGAAGTTGCCATCGCCGGTGTGTTGCACGAGTACTCCACGCTGGAAGGCGTGCAGGAGGATGTGGTTGATATTCTCTTGAACCTGAAGGGTGTCGTACTGAAGCTGCATAACCGCGAAGAAGCCACCTTGACCCTCAAGAAAAGTGGTGAAGGCGCGGTCACCGCGGCGGACATCGAAGCCAGTCATGATGTCGAAATCGTCAACCCGGAGCATGTGATCGCCCATCTGTCTCCCGGTGGCAGTCTTGATATGCAGATCAAGATCGAAAAGGGCCGTGGTTACCTGCCGGGCAATCTGCGCATCGTTCCCGAGGAATCCAAAGGGATCGGCCGGATCATCCTTGACGCCTCGTTCTCACCCGTTCGTCGAGTGTCGTACGCCGTGGAGTCGGCGCGTGTTGAACAGCGTACCGATCTCGACAAGCTGATCATCGACATCGAGACCAATGGTGCTGTGGATCCGGAGGAGTCCATCCGCTACGCAGCCCATATTCTGGTCGAGCAGTTGTCGGTGTTCTCCTCGCTCGAGAGCACCAGCCCGAGCGTGGAAGAGAAGAAGTCGCCGCCGGTAGACCCGATTCTGCTGCGCCCCGTCGACGATCTGGAATTGACCGTGCGTTCGGCCAACTGCCTCAAGGCTGAAAACATTTATTACATCGGCGATTTGATTCAGCGCACTGAAACCGAGTTGTTGAAGACCCCCAACCTCGGTCGCAAGTCGCTGAATGAAATCAAGGAAGTACTCGCGTCGCGTGGCCTGACTCTGGGCATGAAACTCGAGAACTGGCCGCCGGTAGGGACCGACGCCGTGCGTGCGCACTGAGCGTCATAGCAGACAACCAAGGATCAAGCCATGCGTCACCGTCTGGGACTCAGAAAACTGAACCGCACCTCCAGCCACCGGCTGGCGATGCTTCGCAACATGACCAATTCGCTGCTCACGCACGAGGTCATCAAGACCACGTTGCCCAAGGCCAAGGAATTGCGCCGGGTGGTGGAGCCGATGATCACGCTGGGCAAGAAGCCTTCGTTGGCCAATCGCCGTTTGGCTTTTGATCGTCTGCGCGACCGCGATGTCGTGGTCAAGCTGTTCGCCGAACTCGGTCCGCGCTTCGCCAATCGCAATGGCGGCTACCTGCGTATCCTCAAGTACGGCTTCCGCCAGGGCGACAATGCGCCGATGGCGCTGGTCGAGCTGCTGGACCGTCCGGAAGCGGATGCGGCTCCGGTGAGCGTGAAGGAAGAGGCCTGAGCATCGTCGCGGCGGTCCCGC
>Ga0255275_1000026_pt1 | contig 15807 bp, 29 predicted proteins | sample AtltaT_2_FD_183710 | JGI IMG/M metagenome (GOLD analysis project Ga0255275, IMG submission 183710) | Metatranscriptome of freshwater microbial communities from Altamaha River, Georgia, United States - Atl_UVDOM_RepA_8h (Metagenome... | ecosystem: Environmental > Aquatic > Freshwater > River... | reverse complement strand
GTCAGCTTCAGAAACACGTCTTCGAGATTGGCCGCGCGACGCAGGACCCGCAATTCGCCCCGGGCGGAAAGCGATGCGGCCCGCGCGGGATCCGCCGTGTAGAGGTAGGTCGTCTCGCCAATACGCTCGACGCGTTCATCGGCGTGCGGCTCGATTGGCGCAAGCGCCTCGCCCGGCCGCCCGGGCATGATCTCCAGCACGATAGGCTCGATATGCGTGGCGATCAGTCCAGCAGGTGAATCAATGGCGATACAGCGGCCGTGATCAACGATCGCAATCCGGTCGCACAGGCGCTCGGCCTCTTCCATGAAGTGGGTAGTCACCAGAATCGACTTGCCGCGCGCGAGCAATTGCCGGAGTCGCTCCCAGATCAGATGTCGGGCCTGGGGGTCTAGCCCTGTGGTGGGCTCATCGAGCAGCAGAACTTCCGGGTCATTGACCAAGGCGCGGGCAAGCGTCAGGCGACGCTTCATCCCTCCCGACAGTTCGCTGATCCGCGCGGTCGCCTTGTGGGAGAGTCCCGCGAACTCGAGAAGCGCAGAGGGGTTGCTTCGCGCAACCAGAGCCCGAGCGCCGAAGTACCGGGCAAAAACAATCAGGTTTTCGGAAACCGTAAAGTCGGGGTCCAGTGAATCGAGCTGAGGCACAACGCCAATCCGCTCGCGAACGGCCCTCGCCTCACGTGGCACCTCGTGACCCAGCACCCGAATGTCACCTTCGTCGGGTCGGCTGAGCCCAAGCAGCATCCGAAGCGTGGTGCTCTTGCCAGCGCCATTGGGCCCGAGCAGCCCAAAGCAGACCCCGGCAGGAACCTCCAGATCGAGCCCATCGACCGCGCGGTGATCGCCAAAGCGCTTGACGAGCCCGCGGGCTCTGATCACTGCGCTCATGGATCAGCCGCGCGGAGGCGGCGATCAGTTGGCGGCGGGCGCGGCTGCCACATCCTCGCTGCGGTCCATGAGGCGCACAAGCGCCATGGGCGCGTTGTCACCTACCCGGTAACCGAACTTGAGAATGCTGGTGTAGCCGCCATTGCGCTGCGCATAACGAGGCCCAAGCTCATTAAAGAGCTTGACCACGATATCGCGGTCGCGCAGGCGATCAAACGCCAGCCGGCGATTCGCAAGCGATGGTTTCTTGCCCAACGTGATGAGCGGCTCAACGACCCGGCGAAGTTCCTTCGCCTTGGGCAGCGTTGTCTTGATCATCTCGTGGCGCAATAGTGCGATACAGAGGTTGCGCAGCATTGCCTCGCGGTGGGCGCTGGTGCGATTGAGTTTTCTTAATCCGTGACGGTGACGCATGATTCGCTTCCTGTGGTCGCGTTCAGGCTTACGGGCGCTCGAGGCCAGCAGGCGGCCAATTCTCGAGCTTCATGCCTAGCGTAAGTCCGCGCGAGGCGAGCACTTCCTTGATTTCGTTGAGCGACTTACGGCCCAGGTTCGGGGTCTTCAGCAACTCGTTCTCGGTACGCTGGATCAGGTCACCGATGTAGAAGATGCTCTCGGCCTTGAGACAGTTGGCCGAGCGCACCGTGAGCTCGAGATCGTCAACCGGACGAACCAGAATCGGATCGATCTGCGGGCCACTGCGGCTCACGACACCAAGCGCACCGAGCGCCTCTGCACCAGGCTCTGCGCCGCCCTCGAGTGCAGCGAAGACGGAGAGTTGCTCCACCAGAATGCGGGCCGACTGGCGTACCGCTTCCTCAGGCGCAATAACCCCATTGGTTTCGACATCAACAACCAGGCGGTCCAGGTCGGTGCGCTGCTCGACGCGGGCGCTTTCGACCTGATAACTGACGCGTCGAACCGGAGAGAACGAAGCGTCAAGCACGATTCGGCCGATGGTCTTTGTTTCGTGCAACTCGCGCAGTGTCCCGGGCACATAGCCACGGCCGCGCTCGACCCGAATCGACATATCGAGCTTGCCCCCTTCGGTGAGGGTGGCCACCACGTGGTCCGGATTGACGATCTCGACGTCGTGCGGCAGATCAATATCAGCCGCAGTGACCGGACCCGGGCTGTCCTTGCGCAGGGTGACAAACACCTCGTCGCGGTTGTGCAGCTTGAACACCACACCCTTCAGGTTGAGCAGTAGATCGACAACATCTTCGCGTACGCCGTCGATAGTGGAATATTCGTGCACCACGCCCGAGATCTGGACCTCGGTCGGTGCATAACCCACCATCGACGAGAGCAGCACGCGGCGCAGCGCGTTGCCCAAGGTGTGACCGTAGCCGCGTTCGAACGGCTCCATCACCACCCGGGCGTGAGCGGCACCGAGTTGCTCGACCTCGACGATGCGCGGCTTCAGCATGGCAGTCTGCATGGCAATCCTTTCGATTAGCGCGAGTACAACTCGACGATCAGGCTTTCGTTGATGTCCCCGGCGAGGTCCGCCCGGTCAGGCGAGGCTTTGAACACGCCTTCCATCTTCGTTTTGTCCACTGTGACCCACGAAGGAAATCCGTGCTGGTCGGCGAGGTTCAGCGAGTCAACGATGCGAGCCTGCGCGCGTGACTTCTCACGAACGGCAATCACGTCATTGGGCTGGATAAGCATGGACGGAATGTTGACCGGCCTACCGTTGACGGTGAGCGCTTTGTGGCTCACCAGCTGGCGGGCCTCGGCGCGGGTCGAGCCAAAACCCATCCGGTACACCACATTGTCGAGACGGCTCTCAAGAAGCTTCAGCAGGTTTTCGCCGGTGTTGCCGCGGCGGCGAACCGCCTCGGCGTAATAGCGACGAAACTGACGCTCGAGCACGCCGTAAATGCGCTTGACTTTCTGCTTCTCGCGCAACTGCTTGCCGTAGTCGGACGTGCGAGCGCCCGAAATGCGACCATGCTGACCCGGCTTGCTGTCGAGCTTACATTTGGAATCGAGGCCCCGGCGGGCGCTCTTCAGGAACAGATCCGTGCCTTCACGGCGGGCCAGTTTGGCCTTGGGTCCGATATAACGTGCCACGATGGTTTCCCTTCTGTTGCGCGAATTACTTCGCGGTCAGTTCGCCTTTGGCGACCCGGCCGTATGAAGCGGCCTCACGGGTGGCGAACAGTGGTCTTGACGACTCAAATTGCCTGCAGGTCCGGCCATCGGTCGGCACCTGCGGGCTTCGGCGTTCCTCACGGAGCACCAGGGGCGTTCGAGTCGCCGCGCCGCGTGTCTGCGGCGCGAAACCTCACCCCAAAAACCGGTTATGGATCAGATCCGGCGACGCTTAGGGGGACGACAACCGTTGTGCGGAATCGGCGTCACATCCTGGATCTGCAGAATCTTGATGCCCAATGCATTAAGCGCACGAACGGATGACTCACGCCCAGGTCCTGGACCCCGAATCTCGACTTCGAGATTCTTGATGCCGCATTCCTGCGCTGCGCGGCCAGCTGCCTCGGCAGCCACCTGGGCAGCAAAGGGCGTGGACTTGCGTGAGCCCTTGAAACCCGCACCGCCCGACGACGCCCAGGACAGCGCGTTGCCCTGACGGTCGGTAATGGTGATGATGGTGTTGTTGAAAGAAGCGTGAACATGCGCAATGCCGTCGGAGACGTTTTTCTTCGCCTTCTTGCGGTTACGCGATGCGGCGGCTGCCTGAGCGGCCGACTGGGTCTTGGTTGCCATGAGTGATTGAACTCCGTTAGCGGGCAGTGCTTATTTCTTGAGCGCGACGCCGGCCTTGCGCGGGCCCTTGCGCGTACGCGCATTGGTCCGGGTGCGCTGACCGCGAACCGGCAGGCCTCGACGGTGCCGCACGCCGCGATAGCAGCCAAGGTCCATCAGCCGCTTGATCGACATGGAGATCTCGCGACGCAGATCGCCCTCAACCGTGATACGGCCGATCTGGTCGCGAATCCGTTCGAGCTCGGCGTCGTTCAGATCTTTGACGCGCTTGCTGTAAGGGACGTTAGCCGCGTCGCAGATCTGGCGAGCACGGGTGCGACCGATACCGTAAATAGCCGTCAGACCGATTTCAGTGTGCTGACGATCGGGAATATTGATACCCGCAATACGTGCCATGGGATGTTTCCTCTCAACCCTGACGTTGCTTATGACGCGGATCGCTGCAGATCACGCGAACGACGCCGTTGCGTTTGATGACCTTGCACTTGCGGCAGATCTTCTTGACGGATGCCATTACCTTCATGATTCACCTCGAGTTTCGTTCAGTCGGCCGATGGGCCTTGTCATTTCGCGCGGAACACAATGCGGGCTCGCGACAGGTCGTAGGGTGTCAGTTCAACCGTAACCTTGTCGCCCGGGAGAATACGGATGTAGTGCATTCGCATTTTTCCGGAGATATGGCCGAGAACCACGTGACCGTTTTCGAGCTTGACTCGAAACGTCGCGTTGGGGAGGTTCTCGACCACCTCGCCCTGCATTTGAATGACATCTTCCTTGCTCATCAACCCTCGTTCGTTGCCAATTCTGCTTCGTTAAAAACCGACGCCCTGGGGGGCGGCTTACAACCCCATGCCCTTTGCCCCGGACTTGCGCAGAAGGCTTTCATACTGGTGTGACATCAGGTATGCCTGCACCTGAGCCATGAAATCCATGGTGACCACCACAATGATCAACAGCGATGTACCGCCAAAGTAAAAAGGCACATTCCACTTAAGCACCAGAAATTCAGGCAACAGGCACACTGCAGTGATGTAAATGGCCCCTGCGAGCGTGAGCCGCATCAGGATCTTGTCGATGTAGCGTGCTGTCTGTTCACCCGGCCGGATACCAGGAACCAGGGCGCCGCTCTTCTTGAGGTTCTCTGCGGTTTCGCGGCTGTTGAACACCAGTGCCGTGTAAAAAAAGCAGAAAAAGATGATTGCCAGCGCGTACAGCAGAATGTAGACCGGCTGCCCTGGCGACAGGGTTGCCGCAAGATCCTTCACCGCGCGAATCAGCGCGCTTTCCGTGTCGCCCGCGGTAAACCACTGGGCAATCGTGGCCGGGAACAAAATAATGGACGACGCAAAAATGGGGGGAATCACACCCGACATATTGAGCTTGAGGGGTAAGTGAGAGCTCTGGCCGCCGTAGATCCGATTACCGACCTGACGCTTCGCGTAGTTAACCGTGATCTTGCGCTGGCCCCGCTCAACAAACACCACCGCAGCAGTCACCAAAACAACCAGCGCCACAATCAGGAGCGACACCAGCGGGTTCATCGCGCCCGTCCGAACGAGCTCGCCCATTCCCGCGATGGCGCTCGGCAGGCCCGCCGCAATGCCTGCGAAAATAATGATCGAAATTCCGTTACCAAGCCCACGCTCAGTGATTTGCTCGCCCAGCCACATCAGAAACATGGTACCGGTTACCAGCGACACCACCGCCGTGAAGCGGAACATGAGCCCCGGGTCAATCACCAGGCCGGGTTGAGACTCAAGCGCCACCGCAATGCCGATCGCCTGAAATGTCGCCAGTGCAACCGTAAACCAGCGCGTGTACTTGGTGATTTCGCGACGGCCTGCCTCACCTTCCTTCTTCTTAGCCTCCAGCCACGGAAGCACCACCGTCAGCAGCTGCATGATGATGGAGGCAGAGATGTAGGGCATGATGCCCAGTGCGAATACAGTGAACCTTGACAGCGCGCCGCCCGAAAACAGGTTGAACATGGCGAGAATGCCACCCTGTTCGCGCTGGAAAATAGCTGCAAGTTCGTCAGGATCAATGCCCGGGACCGGAATGTGCGCACCCAGCCGGTATACGATCAGCGCGAACACAAGAAACCACAGGCGACGTTTCAAGTCGCCTGATCGTCCTGCTTTAAGCGCTGCGGCAGTGGAGGTGGCCACGAAGAGGTCTGTCCGTTGGTCCGGTGAATGTTGAAGTCAGATCAGGCGATGGAACCGCCGGCAGCCTCGATGGCGGCCCGGGCACCCTGGGTTGCTGAGATACCCTTGAGCGTGACAGCCTTCGCGATAGCGCCCGACAGAATGACCTTGGCCGAGGTGGCGAGGTGTGGCACCACACCGGCAGCCTTCAAGACCAGAAGATCGACTTCGGCCGATTCGAGCCGCTGAAGATCGGACAGACGGACCTCGGCGCAGTCGCCGGCCGACAGCGACACAAAGCCGCGCTTAGGAAGCCGGCGCTGGAGTGGCATCTGACCACCCTCGAAGCCGACCTTGTGAAAGCCACCCGAACGCGATTTCTGGCCCTTGTGCCCGCGACCAGCCGTTTTCCCCAGCCCAGAACCGATGCCGCGCCCGACGCGCTTGCGTGGGTGCTTGGCGCCTTCGGCAGGCTTGATTTCGTTGAGTTTCATGCTGACTCCGAAACAGGTAACGCGGTTCAGCCCACCTGGACCAGGTAGGAGACCTTGTTGATCATGCCGCGCACAGCGGGGGTGTCTTCAAGCACACGACTCTGCCGGATTTTGCGCAGGCCGAGGCCACGAACCGTTGCGCGATGCGACTCGCGCGTGCCGGCCGGACTACGGACCAAAGTGACCTTGATGGTGGGCTTTTCGCTCATTGGTAATCTCCGCCCGCTTACGCGAACAGCTCCTCGACAGACTTGCCGCGCTTGGCCGCGATTTCGGACGGCGTGTGCAGCCGGCCCAGCGCATTCAACGTCGCGCGAACCATGTTGTAGGGATTGCTCGAGCCGTGGCTTTTCGCAACCACGTTGGTGACGCCCAGCACCTCAAAAACCGCTCGCATCGGGCCACCAGCGATGATGCCGGTACCTTCCGGTGCGGGCGCAAGCATCACGGACGCAGCACCCCATCGCCCCTGAACCGCATGGTGAATCGTGCCCCCTTTGAGAGGGAACTTGGTCATCTTGCGACGGGCCTCGTCCATCGCCTTTTGCACCGCCACCGGCACTTCGCGCGACTTACCTTTGCCCATGCCGATTCGGCCATCGCCGTCACCCACAACGGTGAGCGCAGCGAAACCGAGAATACGGCCGCCCTTTACAACTTTGGTCACGCGGTTAACCGCGATCATCTTCTCGCGAAGACCGTCATCACGATCTTCTGCGCCGACTTTTGCCTGAATCTTTGCCATGTCGAATCCTGTAGGGTCGCCGATATCGGGGCGATCAGAACTTCAGACCCGCCTCGCGGGCGGCTTCAGCGAGTGCCTTGACGCGGCCATGGAAGCGGAAGCCCCCACGGTCGAAGGCTACGGTATCGATGCCAGCGGCGAGCGCCTTTTCAGCCAGTCGCTTGCCAACCACTGCGGCAGCGCCTGTGTTGCCACCGCGCCCGGAGCCACCGCCAAGCTGTGCGCGCACATCGGCCTCGAGCGAAGACGCCGACACCAGCACCCTCGCACCATCCGCATCGGTGATGTTGGCGTAAATATGCAGATTGCTGCGGTGGACCGTGAGGCGGTTGGCCCGCAGTTCGCGGATCTTGAGCCGCGTCTGACGAGCGCGGCGCAGGCGGGCGACATTCTTGTCCATGTTGGTTTCCTCGCGTGATGCGTGGACGCGTTATTTCTTCTTGACTTCTTTGAGGGCGACTTTTTCGTCGGAGTAGCGCACACCTTTACCCTTGTAGGGCTCGGGCGGTCTGTATCCGCGAATTTCAGCTGCCACCTGCCCCACCTTCTGGCGATCGCTACCCTTGATCACGATTTCCGTCTGGGTAGGCGTTTCAGCCTTGACACCATCAGGAATTCGGTAAACGACCGGATGCGAAAAACCCAGGGAGAGGTTGAGGTTAGTGCCCTGCGCCTGGGCGCGATAACCGGTTCCAACCAATGCGAGCTTCCGCTCGAATCCCTTGGTGACGCCGGTAACCATATTTGAAACCAGTGCCCGGAAGGTTCCACTCAAAGCCGAGGCCTCGCGCGACTCATCGACCGCCGCGAAACGCAGTTCGTCGCCTTCCCGAGTGATGCGAACCTTGGGATTGACCCGCTGATTCAGCGTGCCAAGCGGGCCCTTGACCGAAATCAGTTCGGCTGCCAGGTTGATCTCGACACCCTTGGGCACCGGGACCGGCATGCGTGCTACACGTGACATGCGAGCTCCTTAGGCGACGTAGGCGATGACTTCGCCGCCGACACCGCTTGCCCGCGCGTGGCGATCGGTCATCAGACCGCGCGGCGTGGTAACGATTGCGATACCCAGGCCGTTCATGACCTGAGGCAGCGCATGGCGGCCACGGTAAACCCGCAGCCCGGGGCGAGAAACGCGCTCAAGTCGGTCAATGACCGGACGACCGGCGTAATACTTCAGGCGAACTTCAAGCTCGGCCTTGGCACCCTCGGCGCGAACCTGGAAGCCGTCGATGTAGCCCTCGTCCTGCAGCAGGCGCGCAATGGCAACCTTCAGCTTCGAGGAGGGCATCGTCACCGACTCTTTTTCCACACGCTGTCCGTTACGGATGCGAGTGAACATGTCGGCGATCGGATCGCTCATGCTCATGATTGGATTTCCTCTTGTTCGGGCTGTCGCTTACCAGCTGGCCTTGACCAGCCCGGGGATTTCGCCGCGCATCGCGGACTCGCGCAGCTTGATGCGCCCGAGACCGAATTTGCGATAGGTACCGCGCGGCCGCCCAGTGACTTCGCATCGGTTGCGAAGCCGGGTCGGGTTCGAATTGCGCGGCAGAGCCTGAAGCTTGAGCCGCGCCTGATAGCGCTCTTCTTCGGAACGGGACTGGTCGTTGATGATCGCCTCAAGCGCCTTGCGCTTGGGAGCGTATTTCTTGACGAGTGCCTGCCGCTTGATATCGCGGTTGATCAGGGAAAGTTTGGCCACTGTGGTCGTCCTGTGGATCGCAGGGAATCAGTTGCGGAACGGAAACTTGAACGCAGCAAGAAGCGCCTTGGCTTCAGCGTCGCTTGCTGCGGACGTGGTGATACTGATGTTCAGGCCGCGAATTGCATCGACCTTGTCGTACTCGATTTCCGGGAAAATGATCTGCTCCTTGACGCCGATGTTGTAGTTGCCACGGCCATCAAACGCCCGCCCGGAAATACCGCGGAAGTCGCGTACACGGGGGAGTGCTACCGTGACAAGGCGATCAAGGAACTCGAACATGCGCTCACCGCGCAGCGTAACCATGCAGCCAATCGGGTAGCCCTCGCGGATCTTGAAACCGGCAATGGCTTTCCGCGCCTTGGTGGTCACTGGCTTCTGGCCGGCGATGCGGGACATGTCCCCCATGGCGTTCTCAAGAATTTTCTTGTCGCCAACAGCCTCGGACACACCCATGTTGAGGGTGATCTTCTCGATCCGGGGAACCTGCATCACCGACTTGTAGCCAAACTTGGCCATCATGTCGGGCACAACCTTTTCTCGGTAAAACTGCTTTAGACGTGCCATGACTCTTTTCCTTTTGACCTTCGTCAGCCTGCCAGGCGACGGTGAGGGTCTTTCCGATCTTTAACGCGTGCTGCTCGGTGCGGCCGCCTGGCGAAACCCGCCAGCGGCGCGGAGCCGCGCTCCCGCGCTCAGGCCTTGACCATTTCGCCGTTGGAACGGAACACGCGAACCTTGCGTCCGTCTTCAAGCACTTTGAAACCCACGCGATCACCTTTGCCCGTCGCCGGGTTGAAGAGCATGACGTTTGACTGATCTATGGGCATGGTCTTGTCAACGATGCCGCCCGTCTGACCCTTCATAGGATTGGGGCGCTGGTGCTTCTTCACCAGGTTGATACCCTCAACCACCAGGTGGCTGTCATCAGTGCGGCTCAGCACGACGCCGCGCTTGCCTTTGTCACGTCCGGCGATCACAACCACTTCGTCGCCCTTGCGAATCTTGTCCATCGCTGTGGCTCCTGAGACTTATAGCACTTCGGGCGCGAGCGACACGATCTTCATAAAGCGCTCGGTACGCAGTTCCCGCGTGACCGGCCCGAAGATGCGCGTGCCGATCGGCTCGAGCTTTGCGTTGAGAAGAACGGCTGCATTGCCATCGAAGCGCACAAGCGAGCCGTCCTGCCGGCGAACCCCTTTGGCCGTGCGAACCACAACCGCGTTATAGATTTCGCCCTTCTTCACGCGACCACGAGGCTGAGCGTCTTTTACCGACACCTTGATGATGTCGCCAATACCGGCATAACGCCGCTTGGAGCCACCAAGCACCTTGATACACATGACCGAACGCGCACCCGTGTTGTCGGCGACGTCCAGCGTCGACTGCATCTGAATCATGTCTGTTCACCAACTTGAACCGCTTGAATCTCAAGCGGACAGTCTTGGCCCCGAGGAATGGGTTTGAAAAATTTTTCCGACGACGCTTCTTCCTGCATTTTCACGCGCGCGCCGCAAGCCATTTCTGCGTACGCACGAGCCTTATCGCTTGAAGATGTAGCCGGGAAAGCCTTAAATCATGACACAAAAAAAAGATCTGCGCAAATCAGCCGAAATCAGGCTTCGGCAGCCGAGACAACTCGGGACACCACCCAGGTCTTGGTACGCGAAAGAGGGCGGCTCTCCTGGATCTCGACCGTTGCGCCTTCGCTGATCTGAGCTTCGGTATGCGCGTGGAACCGCGTGCTGCGCACCATGTATTTCCCGTAAACCGGATGCTTAACCTTGCGCTCGACCAGCACGGTGACGGTTTTCTGCATCTTGTTGCTGACGACTCGGCCGGTAAGCGTACGCTTGGCCCGCACGACGGGGGTTTCTGTGGTGGTCATTTGGCTGTCGCCCTTTCGTTGATCACCGTGCGCACTCGCGCGATGTCGCGGCGGGTCTTGCGCAGCTGGCTGCTGTCGTTCAATTGCTGGGTGCCGTGCTGCATACGCAGCTTGAAGTGCGCGCGCAGCAACTCGTCAAGTTCTTTACCGAGCGCCTGCTCATCCTTGGCGCGGAGGTCTTTGGCCTTCATGGCGTGTCCTTTCGATGGGCGGGCGCTCAGGCGCCAACCATCCGCGTGACGAAGGTGGTTGAGATGGGCAGCTTAGCCGCCGCCAGAGCGAACGCCTCACGGGCGAGCTGCTCATTGACGCCGTCCATCTCATAGAGCACCTTGCCTGGCTGAATTTCAGCGACGTAGTACTCGGGGTTGCCCTTGCCGTTACCCATGCGGACTTCGGCTGGCTTTTTCGAAATAGGCTTGTCCGGGAAAATGCGGATCCATACCCGGCCACCCCGTTTGATGTGCCGGGTCATGGCGCGCCGGGCGGCCTCGATCTGGCGTGCAGTCAAACGACCACGGCCGGTGGCTTTCAGACCAAAATCGCCGAAGGCCACTGAGGCGCCGCGCGTGGCGAGCCCTTTGTTACGGCCCTTTTGTTCTTTGCGATATTTTCGACGAGCGGGTTGCAGCATCGCTCACTCCTTCATTCAGGCTTCTTGGCTGCGTCAGCAGCCGGGGCGGCTACCTTGCGCACACGCTTGACCGCGGTCTTGGTCGCGTCACCGGCGTCAGCGGCAGGTGCTGCCGGCGCACCCTCAGCGCCCGGCGCTCGCCGGGGTCCGCGCGGACCCGCACCCGGACGGCCGGAGGGCGGTCCGCGACGCGGACGACGATCTTCACGCTCGGGCGCGGGCGCTTCCTTTTCAGCCATCTGTGGCGCATCGTTACGGCCAAGGGTGTCGCCCTTGTAGACCCAGACCTTGACACCTATGGTTCCGTACGTCGTACGCGCTTCGGAAAAGCCGTAGTCGACATCAGCGCGCAAAGTATGGAGTGGCACGCGGCCTTCGCGGTACCACTCGGTACGTGCGATCTCGATCCCGTTCAGACGGCCAGAGCTCATGATCTTGATGCCCTGCGCGCCCAACCGCATGGCGTTCTGCATGGCACGCTTCATGGCGCGACGGAACATGATGCGCTTTTCGAGCTGCTGGGTGATGGAGTCAGCGATCAGCTGTGCATCGGTTTCTGGCTTGCGCACTTCTTCGATGTTGACGTGTACCGGAACACCAATCAGGCGCTGCAGGTCAGCCTTGAGAAGTTCGATGTCCTCGCCTTTCTTGCCGATGACCACGCCCGGGCGAGCCGAGAAAATCGTGATGCGTGCGTTCTTGGCAGGCCGTTCGATCAACACACGGCTTACCGAAGCGCTCTTCAGCTTACGGCGGAGATACTCGCGAACCCGCAGGTCGTCGTTGAGCAGCTGGGGGAACTGGCTACCTGTGGCGAACCAGCGCGAAGCCCAGTTGCGGCTGACCGAAAGACGGAATCCGGTCGGGTGAATCTTCTGTCCCATGTCGTTTCCCTTGCGCCTGCGGTCAGCGGTCGCCGACCGTCACGAAAATGTGGCAGGTCTGCTTTTCGATCTTGGCTCCACGCCCCTTGGCTCGGGCGGAGAAGCGCCTAAGCGAGGTGGCCTTCTCGACGTAGATGGTTTTTACACGCAACTCGTCGATATCGGCGCCGTCGTTGTGCTCGGCGTTGGCGATTGCCGACTCGAGCACCTTCTGGACGATTTTGGAGGCCTTCTTCGGCGAGAACATGAGAATGTTCAACGCCTTCTCGACCGGCTTGCCGCGGATCATGTCGGCGACCAGTCGACCCTTCTGGGCCGACAGCCGCACGCCGCGCAGGATGGCTTGCGTTTCCATGTCGCTTCCTTATTTCTTCGCGCCGGCCTTCTTGTCGGCCGCGTGACCCTTGAACGTCCGGGTGAGCGCGAACTCGCCAAGCTTGTGCCCGACCATGTTCTCGTTGATGAACACCGGCACATGCTGGCGGCCGTTGTGAACGGCGATTGTGAGTCCGATGAAGTCGGGGATCACCGTGGATCGGCGCGACCAGGTCTTGATCGGCTTCTTGTCTTTTACCGCAATGGCGGTATCGACTTTCTTCATCAGGTGGCCGTCTACAAACGGGCCTTTTTTGACTGAGCGTCCCATAGCTGTTCCGTCACCTGTCCGTTACTTGCCGCGTCGCTGAACGATCATCGAATCGGTGCGCTTGTTGCGCCGGGTCTTGTAGCCCTTGGTGGGCGTACCCCAGGGCGATACCGGGTGGCGATTGCCACGCGTACGCCCGCCGTGCGGGTGATCAACCGGGTTCATGGTTTCACCGCGAACCGTCGGACGAATGCCGCGCCACCGGGTGGCACCGGCCTTGCCGATCTGACGCAGTCCATGCTCTTCGTTGCCGACCTCACCGATGGTGGCCCGGCACTCGATATGCACCTTGCGAATCTCGCCGGAGCGCAGACGCACCTGCGCATACGTTCCCTCGCGAGCAAGAAGCCTGGCCGATGCGCCCGCAGAACGCGCCACCTGCGCGCCCTTGCCAGGCAGCAGTTCGATCGCATGAATGGTCTGACCCACCGGGATGTTGCGGATCGGCAGCGTGTTGCCAGCGCGTATGGGCGCCTGCGATCCGCTCATGAGCTGTGTGCCGACCTCGACGCCGCGGGGCGCGAGGATGTAGCGACGCTCACCGTCAGCGTAGCAGAGCAGCGCAAGGTGAGCGCTCCGATTCGGATCGTATTCAATGCGCTCGACCTTCGCCACGATTCCGTCCTTGTTGCGGCGGAAGTCAACGATACGGTACTGGCGCTTATGACCACCGCCCTTGTGCCGGGTGGTGATGCGGCCGAGATTATTGCGGCCCGAACCCCGTGTCTGGCTTTCAGTCAGGGCATCGACCGGACGCCCTTTGTGCAGGTTGGGGTGAACCACCTTCACCATCGCCCGACGACCGGGCGAGGTGGGCTTCATCTTGGCGATAGGCATTTACGCGGCCTCCGCAAAATTGATTTCCTGGCCCGCCTTGAGACTGACGTAGGCCTTGCGGACATGACGACGGCGGCCAGAGAACCGACCGAAGCGCTTGGCTTTGCCCTTCTGATTGAGCACCTGCACCGACTCAACCTCAACCTTGAAGAGCATTTCCACCGCCGCCTTGATTTCCTGGCGCGTGGCATCCTGCAAAACGCGGAAGGTGATCTGATTGTTGCGGTCGGCGACGAAGGTTGCCTTCTCGGAAACGATAGGCGACACGAGCACCTGCGTGAGTCGCTCCTGGTTCATGCGAGCATCTCCTGGACTTTGGCGAGCGCCGCCCGCGTAATCAGCACTTTCGAAAAGTGCACCAGCGAGACCGGGTCGGCATGACGCGGCTCCACCACCATGACGTGCGGCAGGTTACGCGCAGCGAGATGAAGGTTTTCGTCGACGGCGTCGGTAATGACCAGCACCGACGCACCGTTCGCGCCCAGCCCCATTGCCTTGATCTTGTCAGCCAGCAGCTTGGTTTTCGGCGCGTCGATTGCGAGCCCCTCAACCACTGCCACCCTGTCTTCGCGCGCGAGCTGCGAGAGGATCGAACAAACCCCCGCGCGATACATCTTGCGATTGACCTTGTGCGAGAAGTTCTCTTCAGGCGAATTGGGGAAAATTTTGCCGCCACCGCGCCACAGGGGCGAGGAGGTCATGCCGGCACGCGCGCGACCGGTGCCTTTCTGGCGCCAGGGCTTCTTGGTGGAGTGCCGGACTTCGCTGCGGTCTTTCTGTGCGCGATTGGCGCTGCGCGCGTTGGCCTGAAACGCCACCACCACCTGGTGGATCAGCGGTTCGTTGTACTCGCGACCGAAGATGGTGTCGGGTGCCTCAACCTTTGCGCAGGCCTGGCCGCTTGAATCGAGCAGATTCAGTTCCATGGTCAGGGGCCTCCTCAAGCCTTGCCGGTCGAGCGCCGGGGCGCGGGAGCTTTGGCAGCAGGGGTCACAATGACCGAGCCGTTCTTGGCACCCGGCACCGCACCACGCAGCATCAGAAGACCACGCTCGGCATCGACCCGCGCAACAACCAGATTCTGCACGCTACGGGTGACCGCGCCCATGTGGCCCGCCATGCGCTTGCCAGGAAACACGCGACCCGGATCCTGCGCCATGCCGATCGACCCTGGCACATTGTGCGAGCGCGAGTTGCCGTGCGAAGCGCGACCCGACCCGAAGTTGTGCCGCTTGATGGTGCCGGTGAAACCCTTACCGTGCGAAGTACCCTGCACGTCGACCTTCTGACCCGGCTCGAACAGGCCGGCCGGAATCACGACGCCAGGCTGGTAGCCCGACACTACGTCGGCTTCTACACGGAATTCGCGCACCACGCTGCCGGCCTCAACACCCGCTTTCGCGAAGTGCCCGGCACGGGCTTTGGTGACACGGCTTGCGCGGCGCTTGCCAAACGCGACCTGAACCGCGTTGTAACCATCGGACTCGACGGTTTTGATCTGGGACACGCGGTTGTCGGACACGTCCACGACTGTCACCGGCACGGCGTCGCCGTCGTCGGTGAAGATGCGCATCATGCCGACCTTGCGCCCCAACAGGCCAAGGGTCATTTTTTTCTCCAATCCCGACTGCAATTGGCCGGGTGTGTTGCTTGTGTTCCGGTGGCAGGCTTTAACGCTTCGCCCCGGAATTCCGAAAAGCCTTCGATTATAACTCAGTTCGTCGAATTAACCAAATAAAGCAATTTTGTCGGGCTTTGGAGTAACGCCTGCGCGTCAGCTCTGCCGGCCCGACCACCCGCGTCAGCCGCGCCAGCCGTCGGCCTGTTGAACGTAGATCTTCACATCGACGCCGGCAGGCAAATCAAGCTTGGTGAGCGCGTCAATGGTCTTGTCGGTGGGGTCGACGATATCCATCAGGCGCTGGTGAGTACGCATTTCAAACTGATCGCGCGAGGTCTTGTTGACATGCGGGGAACGCAGCACGTCGAAACGCTGGATTCGGGTGGGTAGCGGTACCGGACCACACACCACGGCACCGGTACGCTTGGCGGTGTCAACAATTTCAGCAGCCGACTGGTCGATGAGGCGATAGTCGAACGCTTTAAGGCGAATGCGGATTTTCTGGCTTTGCATGATGAATCATCCTAAAGAGCGATGCAGCCTGGGCTGCGGACAAAAGAACGAGGGGCAGGCGACTGCCCCG
>Ga0255275_1000024_pt1 | contig 15975 bp, 15 predicted proteins | sample AtltaT_2_FD_183710 | JGI IMG/M metagenome (GOLD analysis project Ga0255275, IMG submission 183710) | Metatranscriptome of freshwater microbial communities from Altamaha River, Georgia, United States - Atl_UVDOM_RepA_8h (Metagenome... | ecosystem: Environmental > Aquatic > Freshwater > River... | reverse complement strand
GCCGAACTGTGCGCCAAGCACAACCCGGCCGATGTGCAAGCCCTGGGCGAACTGGCCTACAGCCAGGACGGCTTTGGCCCCACGCTCGAGGAAGTGCGCAAGGGCCTGATCGGCAAGATCGGCGAGAACATGAGCTTCCGCCGCTTCAAGCGCGTCTCCGGCGGCGCCCAGCTGGCCACCTACCTGCACGGCACCCGCATCGGTGTGCTGGTGGAGTTTGACGGCCAGGAGCAGGCCGCCAAGGACGTGGCCATGCATGTGGCCGCCATGAAGCCCGTGGCCCTGACCAGCGCCGACGTGCCTGCCGACCTGATCGAGAAAGAGCGTGCCGTGGCCACCGCCAAGGCCGCTGAATCCGGCAAGCCCGCCGACATCGCCACCAAGATGATCGAAGGCTCGGTGCAGAAGTACCTCAAGGAAGTCTCGCTGTTCAACCAGCCGTTCGTGAAGAACGACAAGCAGACCGTCGAGCAGATGCTCAAGGCCGCCAACACCTCTGTCAAGGCGTTCACGCTGTACGTGGTGGGCGAGGGCATCGAGAAGAAGGTCGACGACTTTGCCGCCGAAGTGGCCGCCCAGGTGGCCGCTGCCAAGGGCGCGGCCTGACCGTTCGCCTGCGGCCTGCCGCCATACCCCGTTAAACTCACCCCAGAACCCGCATCCTCAGGAGTTTGCCCATGACCTCAGCCCAGCCGGCCCACAAGCGCATCTTGCTCAAGTTGTCCGGTGAGGCCCTGATGGGCGACGACCAGTTCGGCATCAACCGAGCCACCATCGAACGCATCGTCGAGGAGGTGGCCGAGGTGACCCGGCTGGGGGTCGAAGTGGCGGTGGTGATTGGCGGCGGCAACATCTTTCGCGGCGTGGCCGGCGGCGCCGTCGGCATGGACCGCGCCACCGCCGACTACATGGGCATGCTGGCGACGGTGATGAACTCACTGGCGCTGGCCGACGCCATGAACAAGGTCGGCCTGACGGCGCGCGTCATGTCGGCCATTGGCATCGACCAGGTGGTCGAGCCTTATGTCCGCCCCAAGGCCCTGCAGTACCTTGAAGAGGGCAAGGTGGTGGTGTTCGCGGCCGGTACTGGCAACCCCTTTTTCACGACCGACACCGCTGCGGCGCTGCGTGGGGCAGAAATCGGCGCCGAGATGGTGCTCAAAGCCACCAAGGTCGACGGTGTCTACACCGCCGACCCCAAGAAAGACCCCAAGGCCACGCGTTACAGTCAGCTCAGCTTTGACGAGGCCATGAGCCAGAATCTGGGCATCATGGACGCCACCGCCTTTGCGCTGTGCCGCGACCAGAAACTGCCGCTCAAGGTGTTCTCGATTTTCAAGAACGGCGCGCTCAAGCGCGTGGTGATGGGCGAGGACGAGGGCACCTTGGTGCATGTGTGATTTCCAGCGGGAACGGAGAAAAACATGACGATTGCCGACATCAAGAAAAACACCGAGGCCAAGATGGAACAGTCCATCGCCGCCTTCAAGAACAACCTGAGCAAAATCCGCACGGGTCGCGCCAGCCCCGCGCTGCTCGATGCCGTGCAAGTGGAGTATTACGGCTCGATGGTGCCCTTGTCGCAGGTGGCCAACGTGGCCTTGCTGGACGCGCGCACCATCAGCGTCCAGCCCTGGGAAAAGGGCATGGGCCCAAAGATTGAAAAAGCCATCCGCGAGAGCGATCTGGGCCTGAACCCGGCCTCCATGGGGGACCTGATCCGTGTGCCCATGCCGCCCATGAGCGAAGAGCGTCGTCGCGAGATGACCAAGCTGGTCAAGTCCGAGGGCGAACACGCCAAAGTGGCCGTGCGCAACTTGCGCCGTGACGCCAACGAAGCGGTCAAGAAGCTGGTCAAGGACAAAGAAGCGACCGAAGACGATCAAAAGCGTACCGAGGCCGACATCCAGAAAATGACCGACAAGCGCATCGCCGAAATCGATCAGCTGGTCGCCGCCAAGGAACAGGACATCATGGCGGTGTGAGCCATGGTGGCCCCACGTCCCTGTACCTCAACACAAGGCCGCCCGCAGCGGCCTTTTTTGCTGGAGACCGCATGCTCAAGCAACGCGTGATCACGGCGCTGCTGCTGCTGGCCGTGCTGCTGCCGGCGCTGTTCAGTGCCAACACGCAGTTTTTCCTGGGCCTGAGCCTGCTGCTCATTTGCGCCGGTGCCTGGGAGTGGGGCCGTCTCAATGGCCGACAGGATGCTGCCGCCCTGTCTGGCGCGGTGCTTTGCCTGGTGTTGGCCGCGGCCGCCGTGGACGCCGGCTGGGTGCAGCGCAGCCCCACCTGGCTGTGGTGGTTGGCCGGGGCCTTGTGGGTCCCGCTGGGCGTGCTCATGCTCCAGCGCGGCGTGGACGGTTGGGGCCGCTGGCCGGCGCTGCTGCGCTGGTCCTTGGGGCTGGTGCTGCTCTTGCTGTCGTGGTTGGCGCTGGTGCAGGCGCACCGCATCGGCGTGAACTTTCTGCTTTCGGCCATGGTGCTGGTCTGGGCGGCCGATGTTTTTGCTTACTTTTGCGGCCGCGCATTGGGTGGCCGCGTGTTCCGCGTCAAGCTTGCCCCGGGCATCAGTCCGGGCAAGACCTGGGAGGGCGCGCTGGGCGGTTTCGCTGGCGTCCTGCTGGTGGCCGGGTTGTGGCTGCTGTGGGACCGCCAGCACCCGACGCTTGAGGCCAGCCTGCACACGCGGCTGTGGCAGCAAGGCGCCTGGCTGGCCTTGCCGGCCTGGGCTTTTCTGACCGCCATGAGTGTGGTGGGGGACTTGATCGAATCGCTGGTCAAACGCAGCGCTGGTGTCAAGGACAGCTCGGGTCTCTTGCCCGGGCACGGCGGCGTGCTCGACCGGGTGGATGCCCTGCTGCCGACCGTGCCGCTGGTGATGATGCTGCAAGCTTGGCTGGAGACGCAAACATGAGTGCACACACGCAAGCCCGAACACGGGTCACGGTGCTGGGTTCGACCGGTTCGATCGGCAAAAGCACGCTCGATGTGATCGCACGCCACCCCGAGCGTTTCGAGCTGCATGCCCTGACCGCCTCGCGCCAGCTGGATCTGCTCTACGAGCAGTGTTTGCGTTTTGCGCCCCGCTTTGCAGTGCTGCTCGAGACCGATGCCGCCAAAAGCCTGGCCGAGCGCCTGGCCGCGCAGGGTTCGCCCACCCGGGTGTTGTGCGGTGCGGCAGCGCTCGACGAGGTGGCCAGTGACCCGCAGGTGGATGCGGTGATGGCGGCGATAGTGGGCGCCGCTGGCCTTTCCCCCTGTCTGGCGGCCGCACGCGCCGGCAAGCGTCTGCTGCTGGCCAACAAAGAGGCCTTGGTGGTGGGCGGCGAGGTGTTTTTGTCGGCTGTTCAGACGGGTGGCGCCACCTTGTTGCCCATCGACAGCGAGCATTCGGCGATTTTTCAATCGTTGCCCGAAAACCCGGACACCTGGCCCGAGCGCATCGACAAAATCATCCTGACCGCATCGGGCGGACCGTTTCGCGAACGCGATCCGCTGAGTCTGCGCGATGTCACGCCTGAGCAGGCCTGCGCACACCCGAACTGGTCGATGGGCCGCAAGATTTCGGTGGACTCGGCCACCATGATGAACAAGGTGCTCGAGGTCATCGAAGCCCGCTACCTGTTTGGAGTTGGCGTGGAGCGGCTCGATGTGGTGATTCACCCGCAAAGCATCATCCACTCGATGGTGCAGTACAAGGACGCGTCGATCGTGGCCCAGTTGGGCACGCCCGACATGCGTGTGCCGATTGCCTACGGCCTGAGCTGGCCCGAGCGCATGGTTTCGGGTGCGGCCACACTCGATTTTGCCCAGCTCAAGCCCATGACCTTCGAATCCATCCACGAGCGTGGTCACCCCCAGCGCTACCCAGGTCTGGCTTTGGGTTTTGAGGTGTTGCGCGGGCCTTCTGGCCTGTGTGCGGTGCTGAATGCGGCCAATGAAGTCGCCGTGCAGGCCTTTTTGGAACAGCGCATCCGTTTTGACCAGATCCATGCGGTCAACCAGGCCACGGTGCAAGCCTACGCCCCGGCGGTGCCCCGAACGCTGACCGATCTGCTGGCCATCGACCAGGAGTCGCGGGCTCGGGCTGCAGCAATGGTTGTCGGTTTGGCCCCCTGAGATCGGGGTTTCGAGGGGGTGGCTGAGGTATTATCCCCGCTGGCCTCGCAGCACAGGGGGCAGGGCGGCGCCTGGCGTGCCGGCCCGCCTCCGAGCGCCCAGGCCGGACCCACCAAATGCCCATGACCTTCCAAGTTTCTGTATTGCTGCGCCCCCTGGCCTCCAGCCTGCTGTGCGCCCTGGCGCTCTCGCTGCCCGCGTGGGCGGTGGAGCCTTTCACCGTGCGTGACATCCGGGTCGAGGGCTTGCAGCGCGTCGAGCCAGGCACCGTGTTCGCCTCCATCCCGGTGCGGGTGGGCGACACCTACACCGACGACAAGGGCGCGGCCGCCATTCGCGCGCTGTTTGCGCTGGGCCTGTTCAAGGACGTGCGCCTGGACACCCAGGGCGATGTGCTGCTGGTGGTGGTCGAGGAACGCCCCACCGTGGCCGGCCTGGAGTTCATCGGCCTCAAGGAATTCGACAAGACTGTGATGACCAAGGCCCTGCGTGACGTGGGCCTGAGCGAGGGGCGGCCCTTTGACAAGGCGTTGGCCGACAAGGCCGAGCAGGAGCTCAAGCGCCAGTACATCAGCCGCAGTCTGTACGCGGCCGAGGTGGTGACCACCGCGACCCCGCTGGACCGCAACCGCGTCAACCTCACGTTCACCATCATCGAGGGTTCGCCAGCCAAGATCCGCCAGGTCCAGATCATCGGCAGCAAGGCCTTCTCCCAAGAGACGCTGCTTGACCTGCTGACGCTGGACGCAGGCAACTGGATGAGCTGGTACACCAAGTCCGACCGCTATTCGCGCACCAAGCTCAATGGCGACCTCGAGACCCTGCGCTCATACTACCTCTCGCGGGGATTCTTGGAGTTCCGCATCGACTCCACCCAGGTGTCCATGTCGCCCGACAAGCAGGAGATGTCGATCGCCATCAACATCACCGAAGGCGAGCGTTTCGCGGTCTCGGCGGTGCGTCTGGAGGGCAACTACCTCGAAAAGGAAGACGAGTTCAAAGCCTTGGTCCGTATCCAGGCTGGCCAGCCTTACAACGCCGAGACGGTGGCTGAAACCACCAAAGCCTTCACCGACCTCTTTGGCAAGTTTGGTTTTGCCTTTGCCCGTGTGGAAGCGCGGCCCGAGATCGACCGCCTGCAAAACCGGGTGGTCATGGTGCTGGTGGCCGACCCGTCTCGGCGGGCCTATGTGCGCCGCATCCAGATCGCGGGCAACAACCGAACCCGCGACGAAGTCATTCGCCGCGAACTGCGCCAGTACGAATCGGCCTGGTACGACGGGGACCGCATCAAACTCTCGCGCGATCGGGTCGATCGCCTGGGCTTCTTCACCGAGGTCAATGTTGAGACGCAGGAAGTGCCGGGCACACTGGACCAGGTGGACCTGCAGTTCAATGTGGCCGAAAAACCCACCGGCAGCATCACGCTGGGCGCGGGCTTCTCCTCGTTCGAAAAACTGGCCTTGTCATTCGGCATCAGCCAGGAAAACGCTTTCGGTTCGGGCAACTACCTGGGCGTTCAAGTCAACACCAGCCGCTACAACCGCAACATTGTGCTGAGCTCCACCGACCCGTATTTCACGCAAGACGGTATCTCCCGCACCTTCGACCTGTTTTACCGCACCACCCGCCCTTATTTCGGGGACCTCAATGCCTACAGTTTGGTCAACTCGGGTGTGGGCTTGCGTTTTGGCCTGCCAGTGACCGAAAAGGACACCGTTTTCCTGGGCGGCAACCTGGAGCAGACCCAGATCCGCGCGGGCACCGGGCTGCCCGACGCGTACATCAACTACAGCAACCAGTACGGATCCACCAGCACCGCCTTGCCCCTGACCTTGGGCTGGGCCAGTGATCAGCGCGACAGTGCGCTCATCCCGACGCGCGGCCGCTACCAGCGGGTTTACGCCGACTACAGCATTGCGGGCGATGCCCGTTACTACCGCCTGAACTACCAGCTGCAGCAGTACGTGCCACTGACCAAGAAGTACGCCCTGGCCTTCAACTCCGACCTGGGTTATGGCGCTGGCGTGTCGGGCAAACCCTATCCGATCTTCAAGAACTACTATGTCGGCGGTCTGGGCAGCGTGCGTGGCTTCATGCAGGGCACTCTGGGTTACTCCCGGACCACCTCGGCCATCAACCCCATCCCGGTCTACCTCGGTGGCACCAAGAAAGTGGTGCTCAATGGCGAATTCGTGGGCCCCTTCCCGGGCGCGGGCAATGACAAAACCTTGCGCATGTTCGCCTTTGTCGATGCCGGCTATGCCTATGGCGAAAACGACCCCATTCGTCTGGCCGATCTGCGCTCTTCGGTGGGCGTGGGTCTGAGCTGGATCTCGCCCATGGGCCCGCTGAAGTTTTCCTACGGGGTGCCCATCAAGCGGCGCCCTGACGATAGAATCCAAAAATTGCAATTCCAGATTGGAACCTCCTTCTAATGAACACCCGCTTCACCCGCAGCTGGCTGGCCTTGGTGGCCGGCGTTCTTGTTTGCTCGGCTTCCCTGGCCCAGGAGTTCAAGATGGGCTTTGTCTTCACCGAGCGCATCTTCCGCGAGGCGGCCCTGGCCAAGCAGGCCCAGGCCAAGCTCGAGCAGGAGTTCTCCAAGCGCGACAAAGAACTGCAGGATGCGGGCAATGTGCTCAAGGCGGCCTCCGAAAAGTTCGAACGCGAGGCGCCCACTCTCTCCGAGAGCCAGCGCAACAGCCGCCAAAAGCAGCTGGTCGAGCAAGAGCGTGACTTCCAGCGCAAGCGTCGCGAATTCCAGGAAGACCTCAACGCCCGCAAGAACGAAGAGCAGCAGATCCTGCAAGACCGCGCCCAACGCGCTGTCAAACAGGTTGCCGAGTCTGAAAAATACGACGTGGTGCTGCAAGACGTGGTCTACGTCAACCCCAAACACGACATCACCGACAAGGTCATCAAGGCGCTCAATGCAGCCAAGTGATCTGGGGATGCACGGGCAATTGTGGCGCTGAGCCTGGGTTTCATCGTAGACACCCTTGGGGGTGAACTGCTCGGTTCGCGCACTCTGGAAATCGCCCGACTGGCGCCATTGCACAATGCGCGTGCCGACGAGCTGACCTTTCTGAGCCATGCGCGCTACCAATCGCAGCTGGCCCATTGCCAGGCCGGCGCGATCGTGCTGAGCCCGGCGTTGCGCGAGCTGGCCGGCCAGAGGGCCTGCATCTTCACCGACGACCCCTACCTCTATTTCTCGCGCCTGACCCGCCTGTGGCGTGCCCAACACCCGCTGCCGCAGTCTGCGCGCATCCACCCGAGTGCGGTCATCGATCCCACTGCGAAGGTGGCCGACGACGCCATCGTCGGTCCGCTGTGCGTGGTCGAAGCGGGCGCCGAGCTTGGCCCGCGCACGCGGCTGCATGCGCGTGTGACCGTGGGCCACGGTTGCCGCATCGGCGCCGACGGCATTGTGCATTCTGGCGTGGTCATTGGCGCCGATGGCTTCGGCTTTGCCCACCACCAGGGGCGGTGGGAAAAAATCGAACAGCTCGGCGCGGTGCGCATTGGTGATGGCGTGGAAATTGGCGCCAACACCTGCATCGACCGCGGTGCGCTGGAGGACACCGTGATCGAAGACGGTGTCAAGCTCGACAACCTGATCCAAATCGGCCACAACGTGCGCATCGGCGCGCACAGTGCGCTGGCCGGCTGTGTGGGTGTGGCGGGCAGTGCGAAAATCGGGGCGCATTGCACCATTGGCGGTGGCGCGGTGGTGCTGGGGCACCTCGAGCTGGCCGATGGGGTGCACATTTCGGCGGCCTCGGTGGTCACCCGCTCGGTGCTCAAGCCCGGGCACTACACCGGCATGTTTCCGCTCGACGAAAACAGCCAATGGGAGAAGAACGCCGCCAGCCTCAAACAACTGGCCCGGCTGCGTGACCGGCTGCGAGAACTCGAACAACAGGTCCAAAGCCTTCAGAAAGAACAACCATGATGGACATCCACCAGATCCTCAAACAGCTGCCGCACCGCTACCCGATTTTGCTGGTGGACCGTGTGCTCGAGATTGAGAAGGGCGTGCGCATCAAAGCGATCAAGAACGTCACCATCAACGAGCCTTTTTTCACGGGCCATTTCCCGCACCGCCCGGTCATGCCGGGTGTGCTGATGCTTGAAGCCCTGGCGCAGGCGGCCGCACTCTTGTCCTTCAATGCCCTGGATGCGGTGCCCGATGACAACACCGTGTACTACTTTGCAGGCATCGATGGCGCGCGTTTCAAGCGCCCGGTGGAGCCCGGTGACCAACTGATCCTGGAGGTGGCGGTCGACCGCATGAAGGCGGGTATTTTCAAATTCAAGGCCCGCGCCCTGGTCGGTGAAGAGGTGGCGGTCGAGGCCGAGCTGATGTGCACCATGCGCAAGATTGCCTGAGGTGACGATGGCCCAGATTCATCCCACAGCCCTCGTTGACAGCGCCGCCCAGCTCGACCCCTCGGTCAGCGTGGGGGCCTACAGCATCATTGGCCCGCATGTTCGCATAGCGGCTGGCTCGAGCGTTGGCGCGCATTGCGTGATCGAGGGCCACACCACGATCGGTGCCAACAACACCATCCACAACTACGCGGCGCTGGGCGCTGCGCCGCAGGACAAAAAGTACGCGGGCGAGCCCACGCAACTGGTCATTGGCGACGGCAACACCATCCGCGAGTTCTGCACCTTCAATGCCGGCACGGTCAATGGCGGCGGCATCACCCGCATTGGCCATGACAACCTGTTCATGGCCTATGTGCACCTGGCGCACGATTGCCAGATTGGCAGCCACACGATTTTTGCCAACAACTCCCAGCTGGCTGGCCATGTGCATGTGGACGATTGGGTGATTCTGGGCGGGTTCACCGTGGTGCGGCAGTTCATTCGCCTGGGAGCGCACAGCTTCACGGCCATGTGTTCCCTGCTGTTCGCCGACCTGCCGCCCTTCATCACCTGTGAAGGCCAGCCAGCCGATGCACGCACCTACAACGCCGAGGGCCTGCGCCGCCGGGGCTTTTCCCCGGAGCGCATTGCCGCTGTGCGCGCGATGCACAAGGCGCTCTACCGCGAAAACCTCACGCTGCAGGCTGCCCAGGCCCGCATGGCCGAGCTGGTGCAAAAAACCCCCGAAGCGCAGCCCGATGTGCAGATGATGCTCGACTTTCTGGCCGGCGTGGGCAAGGCTGGCATCGTGCGCCGGCGCAGCCGCGCGTGAAAGGCCCTGTGATGAAACCCTTGCGTTGTGCGGTCATCGGCGTCGGTTACCTGGGCAAGTTCCACGCCCAGAAGTACGCCAAGATCCCGGGCTGCGAGCTGGTCGCGGTGGTCGACAGCCGCGAAGACGTGGCCCGTGCGGTGGCCGAGCCCTTGGGTTGTCGCGCCTTGACCGATCCACGCCAGTTGCTCGGCCAGGTCGATGCGGTCAGTGTGGTGGTGCCGACCCAAGCACACCATGCGGTGTGCCTCGACTTTCTGCGCGCCGGTGTGCATGTGCTGGTGGAAAAACCCATGACCACCACCCTGGCCCAGGCTGACGAGTTGATTGCACTGGCCGATGCGCAGCAGTTGGTGCTGGCAGTTGGGCACCTGGAGCGCTTCAACCCCGCAGCGCTGGCGCTCGACCCCGTGCTGTCGGACCCGCGTTTCATCGACAGCTCGCGCCTGGCGCCGTTCAAGCCGCGCGCCACCGACGTGAGCGTGCTGCTGGACCTGATGATCCATGACGTGGACCTGATTCTTTCGCTGGTGGACAGCGAGGTCGAGAGTGTCGACTGCTCGGGCGCGCGCGTGCTCACGCAAGACATTGACATTGCCAACGCACGCATCCGTTTTGCCAACGGCTGCGTGGCCAACGTCACGGCCAGCCGCGTGAGCAGCAAGAGCGAGCGCAAGATGCGCGTGTTCCAGAGCCAGGCCTGCCATTCGCTGGATTTTCAGGCCCGCACACTCACCACCTACCGCGGCGCTGCCGACCCCTTGGCGGCGCCCGAGCAGGCGATCGAGCGCCACGAGCAGTCATTTGCCGAGGCCGACCCGCTCTACAGCGAGATCGTCGACTTTGTCGACAGCATCCGCCAGGGGCGCGCGCCCAAGGTGAGCGGCCGTGCCGGCCGCCGCGCCTTGGAGACCGTGCAGCGCATCACCGATGCCACGCGGCTGATTTCCTGAACCGATTTTCTGAAAGGGCGGATCATGCGCATCCCCATGGTCGATCTGGCGGGCCAGTACCGCGAACTCAAACCCACCCTCGAGCCCATGATGGCCGCCACGCTGGATGCGGCGCAGTACATCCTGGGCCCGAATGTGCAGACCTTTGAAAAAGAGGCGGCGGTCTACCTGGGGGTCAAGCACGCGATCACCTGTGCCAATGGCACCGACGCCTTGCACCTGGCCTTGCTGGCCGCGGGCATCGGTCCGGGCGACGAGGTCATCTCCACGCCCTTTACCTTCATCGCCACCGCCGAGGCGATCGCCTATGTGGGCGCCAAGGCGGTGTTTGTGGACATCGATCCGCAGACCTTCAATCTGGACGTGGCCCAGGTCGAGCGCGCCATCACGCCAAAAACCCGTGCGCTGCTGCCGGTGCATCTGTTTGGCCAGCCGGCCCATCTTGCGCCGCTGCAGGCACTCGCCCAGCAGCACGGCCTGCGCCTGATCGAGGACTGTGCGCAGTCTTTTGGCGCGGCCATCGGTGGCCGCATGACCGGCTCGATCGGCGATGTCGGTGCTTTCAGCTTTTTCCCGAGCAAAAACCTGGGCTGCTACGGCGACGGTGGCATGGTCACGACACAGTCTGACGAGTTGGCCGAGCAACTGCGCATGCTGCGCAACCACGGCAGCAAGGTGCGCTACTACCACGACATCGTGGGCTACAACAGCCGCCTTGACGAGCTGCAGGCGGTGGTCTTGCGGGCCAAGCTGCCGCACATTGACCGCTACAACCGTGAACGTCGCCGCGTCGCGCACCGCTACAGCGCTGGCCTGGCGGGGCTGGGCCTGCAAACGCCGCACGAAGACGGCGTGGGCGTGCACGTCTACCACCAGTACACACTCCTGACCGACCGCCGCGAGGCGATCCAGCAGGCCTTGAATGCGCAGCAAATCGCCAGCGCCATTTACTACCCGGTGCCGCTGCACCAGCAAAAGGTGTTCGCCAGCATTTCGGCGGGCCAACGTTTCCCGGTCACCGAATCGGTGGCGGCGCGCTGCCTGTCGCTGCCGATCTACCCCGAGTTGTCGGATGCGGCGATCGACGAGGTCTGCGGCGTCATCCGCCAGGCCCTGCAAGCCTGAGTTCAGGGGCAGCGGCGTGCGTGTGTCCATGGTGGTTGCCGAGCGTTCGGGTGACCAGCTGGCCGCCTTGCTGCTGGGGGGGCTCCAGCGCCGCTGGCCTGGGCTGCGGGCACAGGGCATTGGCGGTCCGCAAATGCAGGCGCTGGGTTTCGATTCGCGCTGGTCCTGTGACGAGTTGTCGGTGCGCGGATTGGTCGAGGCGCTGCTGCGCCTGCGCCGCATCACGGCGATCCGCCGTGCCTTGATCGATGATCTGCTGGCCAACCCGCCCGACGTGTTCGTTGGCGTGGACGCCTCTGACTTCAACCTGGACGTCGAGCGCGCGCTGGGCCAGCGCGGTGTGCCTGCGGTGCAGCTGGTCTGTCCCTCGATCTGGGCCTGGCGGCCCGAGCGCGTGCAAAAGATCCGCGAGAGCGTCAAACACATCCTCTGCTTGTACCCGTTCGAGCCCGCCTTGCTGGCCCAGCACGGTATTGAGGGCACGTTTGTCGGCCATCCGGTGGCCGACGTGATTCCGCTGGAGCCTGACCGGGCCGCCGCGCAGCAGGCCCTGGGCTTGTCGCCCGAGGCGCCCGTGGTGGCGCTGCTGCCCGGCAGCCGCACCGCCGAGATCCGTCACCTGGCCGAAGCCTTCGTGCAGGCCGCACGCCTGATGCGCCAGGCCCGGCCTGAACTGCAATTTGTCTTGCCGACCCACGACGTGCTGCGTCCGGCCTTGGAGCAAGTGCTCGACGCCCAGGGCATGCGTGCGCATGTGCGCTTGGTGATGGGCCAGTCGCACACCGTGCAGGCGGCCTGCCACGTGGCCCTGGTGGCCAGTGGCACGGCCACCCTGGAGACGGCGCTGTTCAAGCGCCCCATGGTGATCGCTTACCGCATGCAATGGCTGTCCTGGCGCATGGCCAATGGCAAGCGCTTGTTGCCTTGGGTGGGGTTGCCCAACATCCTGTGCAACGAGGCCCTGGTGCCGGAATTCTTGCAAGAGCAGGTGCAGCCCCAGGCCCTGGCCCAAGCGGTGCTCGGGTGGCTGGACCAACCCCAAGCCGTCACTCGGCTTGAGCGTCGCTTCACGGACTTGCACCTGCAATTGCGCCAAGACATGCCCACGCGTTCGACCCATGCGATCGAAAAGATTCTTGGTGCCTGAGCAGCGCAGCCTCGATTGGGACAGCGCCGGGCTGCTCGCCGGTGTGGATGAAGCCGGACGTGGGCCGCTGGCCGGTCCGGTGGTGGCCGCCGCGGTCATCCTCGATGACTTGCATCCGATCGCCGGCCTGGCCGACTCCAAAAAACTGACGGCGCGGCGGCGCGAGCGGCTGTACGACGAGATTCTGGCCAAGGCCCTGTGCTGCAGCATCGCCGAAGCTTCGGTGCAGGAGATCGACCAGCTCAACATCCTGCAGGCCACACTGTTGGCCATGCAACGCGCGGTCTCTGGCCTGCGCCTGAAGCCGCTGAAGGTGCTGGTCGACGGCAACCGGCTGCCGGTGCTCGATGTGCGTGCCGAGGCGGTGGTGCAGGGCGATGCCCTGGTGCCCGCGATTTCTGCCGCGTCGATTTTGGCCAAGGTCCACCGCGATCGCTTGTGCCAGTCGCTGCATGCCCAGTACCCGGCCTATGGCTTTGACCGCCACAAAGGCTATGGCACCGCCGAACACCTCAACGCCCTGGCTGCACATGGCCCCAGCCCGAGCCACCGCATGAGCTTCGCCCCTGTGGCGCGGAGTGTCCGATGAACCTGATCACCTCGCGCGATAACCCGCTGCTCAAAACGTTGCGCCGCCTGGCCCAGGAGTCCAATGCCTACCGCAAGCTGGGCCAGTTCTGGCTTGAGGGCGACCACCTGTGCCGCGCTGCGCTGGCTCGAGGGGCACAGCCGCAGCGGGTGGTGCTGGCCCAGTCGCTGGCCGAGAGCGAAGCGGCTGCGCCCTGGCGGACCCTTCAAGTGCCGCAGACGGTGGTGCCCGATGCCTTGTTCGACGGCATCAGCGGCCTGGAGTCACCGGCCCGCATGGGCTTTGTGATGGCCCACGCCACGCCGCCCGCCCTGCAGCCCCAAACCCCAACCGTGGTGCTTGACCGCCTGCAGGACGCAGGCAATGTGGGCGCGATCCTGCGCTGCGCCAGCGCTTTCGGTTTTCGCCAGGTGCTGGCCATGCAGGGCACCGCAGCCCTGTGGTCGCACAAGGTGCTGCGGGCCGGTATGGGCGCGCACTTTGGCCTGCAGCTGATCGAGGGCGCTCAGCTGCACGATGTGCAGGCAATGCAACTGCCGGTGCTGACCACCAGTTCGCATGCGGGGCCCTATTTGCACGCCTTGCAGCGCAGCGGCCAATTGCCTGCGGCGTGCGTGTGGGTGCTCGGGCACGAAGGGCAGGGCGTGTCCGAGGCGCTGATGGGCCTGGCGCAGCTGCAGGTGCGCATTGCCCAGCCCGGCGGGGAAGAGTCGCTCAACGTCGCCAGCGCGGCGGCCATTTGCCTGTGTGCAAGTGCCAGCCAAGGTCTGCGTGTGGAATAAACCTTCTTGGACCCCGCGGCCTGCGAATGGGGCAGAATCCGTTGCTCTTTTCGCCAGTCAAACCGTGTCGGACCGCGCCGCCATTGCCTACTACGCCCAGCACTCGACCACCCCCTGGAACGAGAAGCTGCGCTTTGCCTTGCGCCAGGCGTATTGGTCGCGTGGCCGTGGCAGCCCCCTGTGGGCGCTGTTGATCGCCTCGCCTTGGCCGGTGCACCCGCGTCTGCTGTGCAAAACCCTGGAGGCGCCGCAGCGGCTGTTCTACGACTGGCGCTACGGCTACGACGAACGCGTGCGTGCCATTTGCGACCACTACCGCTTTGTGATCGAGCGCTGGCCTGCCGGATGGGCCAGGCCACTGCTGCAACTCCAACCGGTGACGGTGTTCGCCTACACCGGCAAGGGCGGCCAGGACTACGCCTTGCGTCTGCGCATTGACCACCAGATGGAGAAGGAGGGCAGCCTGACCCTGGAGCTGGTGTGCCAGGCGGTGGCGGTGCTGCGCTGCACTTGGCACCTGGCCGAAGCCAGCGATGGCTGGGTGTTGCGCGTGGGCGGTTGGCAGTCGACCAACACCGACACGCAGCAACAGATTCGTCAGGCCACCAAGGATTTCCATGGCATCCAGCCGCGCATCCTGATGCTGCAAGCCCTCAAGGCCCTGGGGCAAACGTTGGGCCTGGGCCGCATCGAGGCGGTGCCCACCGCCTGGCATGTCTACAGTTCACGCCGCTACAGAAAGAACATCGCGGCCGACTACGACCAGCTGTGGACCTTTTTGGGCTTTGAGCGCTCACCGCAGGGGGCTTTTGCGACCGACACGGTGCTGGCCATCAAGGACCTGGAGGACTGTCCCAGCCACAAGCGCAGCGAATACCGCCGCCGCAACGATTGCCTGCTGCAACTGCAACAGCAATTGGCGCAGATCTTCCAGGAGGCCCGGGCCGCCGCAGAGGGGGCCAGCGAACGCGGCGGGCTATAATGGGCGGCTTTCCCGCATCAACCCGTACGCCCCAGCCCAAGCAGGTCCTTTTCCCTCGAACAAGCCCAAAAACAGAGAACTTTTCTCTGCCAAGTGCTGAGGCGTACCCGAACCATACCGGAGAACCCAGTGCTTTTGTCTCTTCAGGGAACCTTCCCCCCCGCCATCCTGGCGCTAGCAGACGGCACGGTCTTTATCGGCAATTCCATTGGAGCCACCGGCTCGACCGTCGGTGAGGTGGTGTTCAACACCTCCATCGTCGGTTACCAGGAAATCCTCACCGACCCCAGCTACTGCCAGCAGATCGTCACGCTGACGTACCCGCACATCGGCAATTACGGTGTCAACCCCGAGGACATCGAAGCCGAGCAAGTCCATGCCGCTGGCCTGATCATCAAAGACCTGCCGCTGCTGGCCTCGAACTTCCGCGCCACCCAGACCCTGCCCGAGTACCTGCGCGGCGCCGGCACGGTGGCCATTGCCAACATCGACACCCGCAAACTCACCCGCCACCTGCGCAGCCGTGGCGCACAAAACGGCGCCATCGTGGCGCTGGCCGAGGGCCAGTCGGTCAGCCAGGTGCTGATCGACCAGGCGGTGGCCGCGGCGCAGGCCGCCCCCTCCATGGCGGGTCTGGACCTGGCGCAGAAAGTTACGGTCGACCAAGGCTACAGCTGGACCGAAACCGAATGGCAACTCGGCCGTGGATACGGTCAGCAAACTGCGCCGCGTTTTCATGTGGTGGCCTACGACTTTGGCGTCAAGAAAAACATCTTGCGCATGCTCGCCGAGCGCGGTTGCCGCGTCACCGTGGTGCCGGCCAAGACACCGGCGGCCGAGGTGCTGGCCCTGCAGCCTAACGGCATCTTCCTGTCCAACGGCCCGGGCGACCCCGAGCCCTGCGACTACGCCATTTCGGCCGCGCGCACGCTGATCGACAGCGGCATCCCGACCTTCGGCATCTGCCTGGGCCACCAGATCATGGCCCTGGCCTCGGGTGCCAAAACCTTCAAGATGAAGTTTGGCCACCACGGCGCCAACCACCCGGTCAAAGACCTCGACAGTG
>Ga0255275_1000018_pt1 | contig 17213 bp, 8 predicted proteins | sample AtltaT_2_FD_183710 | JGI IMG/M metagenome (GOLD analysis project Ga0255275, IMG submission 183710) | Metatranscriptome of freshwater microbial communities from Altamaha River, Georgia, United States - Atl_UVDOM_RepA_8h (Metagenome... | ecosystem: Environmental > Aquatic > Freshwater > River... | reverse complement strand
TTTAAATATAAATGAAATATTTAATACTATTGTAGAAGATATCAAATCTAAAGTTTTATCTGTAAAAATAGATTATAATTTAGGAATTGACAAATCTTTAATTTCTGAATCTATTATCTTGATAGATTCTTTATTCTTGAAAATAAAACAAAAATCAGAGAGTGTTTTACCAAAGGTTAAGGCTAGTATTCAAGAATTTGCAAATTTTATCAAGGATTCGTTTTATGATATTTGGGACAAAATTGTAGGTCATTCTTATTGGCCAGATACTATAGATGGTGTTGTTGATTACACAAACAATTTATCTAAAGCAATTTCAAAGATATCTGAATTTTCAAAAAGTATAATAACTAAATTTTCAAAAATATATGAAGATATTAGTGGAAAAGTTAAAGAATCTACAATAGCTTCAGATATTATTCAGTCTGTTAAAACTATTAATTTCTCTGAGGTTTATAATACAGCAATTAAAAATATGAGCAGTTTAGCAATTGCTGCCTTTATTGCAGTATTTGGTAGTGGTAAATTAAAATTAACACTTATTGGATTTTTAGGAACTATTTTCAATGGCTCTTTAAATAGTGTATTATCCTTGATTATACCTGGTATCGCAAATGTATTAGCCAAAGGTGGTGGAGATTTTGCAGGTAAATTTGTAAAAGGCTTTATTGAACAATTTGATATATTATTGGGGCAATTGCCTAATTTTATTGCGTCATTTTCTAAAGCACTTTTGCCATTGCCTGATATGATTGCAGAGTCTTTTAATAACTTCCATTTTATAAACAATACTATATTACATGGTATATTGGCTATAACAGCTGCTTACGCTTTGTTTGCAGATAAGGGTTTTAAAACAGTAAAGAAATTTATTAAGTTTGGTGATTTTACAAAACAAGATACTCCTTTTGCTTACGCAAGATCTTTATTTAAAAATGATTATTCATCTATTGGTGCAGATATTGCCAAAGGTATTACCGATAAAAAGAAATTAATATCTACTGCTTTCAAAACAGCAATTAATGCAGTTGCATTTGATGAAAATAATATTTTTGAAAAAATATTTGTAAGTCCTAAATTAGCATTGGCTGCTGCGGCTGTCTTTACTACAGCCTTATTAGAAAGCGTAACACTGGTAGAAGCTTTCGAAGTAGGTGCTCCTTTATTGGCTTGGGCGCTGTTCGGAAAAGATGGTGGTACAAGAATAATTAAAGATACATTTGAATTGACAGGTACAATTTCTGGAATTGTTTATAGAAAACTTGTTACAGAATTGGGAAGTTTATTAGGTAAAGATAATCCACTTGTAAGATTGATGGATGCACCTTTTGAATATTTGAAAACATTTTTCAAAAATACAACCAATCAAACAAAAACAGCAAAAGGACCATTGACAACTGCATTTATGGATTTATTTTCCGGTGCATTTACTTCTTTAAAAAACTTAAAGAAAAATGCAGAAGCTTATGGTGCCGGCCTTATAACCATGTCAGAAGCAATGGAAAATATTACACCTGCCACAAAAGCTGCTGAATCTAGTTTATCTAAGTTTAATAAATACTTAATTAGCCATAAAAGTATGACTAAATTTGAAGATTTCTTCAAAATACCTGAAAAACAAGAATTGTCTATGAGCGAAAGATTTTCCAATTTAATGTCGGAAATAGGTAAAATTAAAATAGGCGATACTTCCTTAAACTCTATCTTTACTCCATTAAGAGAAGGTTTTTCAAAAAATTATAATAAGTTAAAAGATATTATAAAGAATGGCAAATTAACAGAAACTTTTTTAAATATTTTTAGCAAATTAAAAGATGCTGTTAAAAGTAAATTTGAACCTATTATCGATTTAATGATGGATGGTTTAAAAGGTGTATTTTCAATACTTAAAAATAAATTTTCATTAGGTGCTATTTTAATGGCATTTTCGGGTGCCGCATCTGCAGTAGTATCTTTTACAGATGCTTTTAAGGTTACAGGAGAAAGTATTTCTACAGTTATAAAATCTTATATGGCAATGACTTTAGGTATTTTTACTTTATTAGGTGTTATTGGTTTTGCAAGAAGAGGCTTATATGCTTATGATAAGGCTGTTGAAAAAGCAATTAAATCTGCAGCATTACTAAATACTGAACTTTCACAATCAGATAAGATTAGAGCAGGTCTTGGCGGTTTATTTAGTTATTTAAATAAATCAATTGAAAGTATAAAAACTTGGCCAAATAAAATTAAAGAGAATGCTACTAAAATAAAAGATTTCTTAGTAAAAGCTTTTGATTTTGGTAGAGATGCAGCTAAAAACATAAAATCTACATTTACAAATACTATATTACCATTGTTATCTAGACTAAAAGGACCTTTATTAATTGCAGCAGGCGCTATCGCAGTTGGCGGTTTTCTTTACACTTGGATATTCGGAGATGGAACTGTATTTGAAAAATTGGGATTTGTGTATGATAAACTTAAAGAAATAATTGGACTACAACCTACTTCTCGCTTAGGTCGTCAAGGTGTTTTAGAAACATCTTTAGCTCCTATGCAAATAGGAGAAAGAAAAGTTGACTTCTCAAGACAATTGAGTACGGTAGATTTTGAAAAAATGTCTACAGGTTCATTTATTATTTTCTCAAAAGTTGCAGAAGAAACTAAAAACACTTTAGATAATTTGCAAGAATTATATATTAAACAAGGTAATTTAACAGATGCTCAATTGGCAGAACTTGATAAATTATTGGAAACACAAGCTCGTGTAATTTCTAAAGCTCCTCAAAGAGATTCAAAAGGTATTGCAGATACACTATCTAAAGTATTAGATAATTATTTAAAAGTAGATAATAGTTTCTCAGGAAGAATTAGAAGAATTTTTGACATGATGTATAATTCTGTGGCAGGTTCTTTTGAACTACTTGGAATGATGTTTAAAAAATATATATTTGATTTTTCTGGATTATATAAATTATTTAAAACTTCTTATGAATCTTTTATAAATTACTTAATTAAAAAGACACAAACTTTAGAAGATATTAGATCAATGGCTGATCACATTTCAGCGTGGATACAACCTTTTAAAGATTTATCAGATGCTATTCCTAATATCCCTGCCGGCTTGGAACAACATATTAACGAACTTGCAGATTATTTTGAGCAGCGATTTAATGAAATGACAAAGGCTATGCCTGAGCAAGATGCATTAGCTCAATATAGAAAGATGCAAGAAAGCTTTGCCACTATTAGAGAGAATATGACAGACTTGCCTATACCTCTTCAAGATGCACTTGATGCGCTTTTAAGAGATGTAGAAAACAAATGGAATAGATTAAAAGCTTTGGAAGAAGCAAAAGCTCCAAAAGCTGAAATTAATTTAGCCAAAGCAGACTATGAGCGAGCAGCGAGCAAGGTTATGGGTAAAAGTCCTTTGACAGGTATGACAGCTCCTCAAGCCTTTGGATTAGATCTCAAAAATAAAAAAGATTTAGAAGCATTTAATAAACGTTTTACCGATTTAAAAGATAATGCTAAAACGTATTTAGATTTAGACTTAGGAGAGAATGCAAAAGAGCTTATTGGAAGCGAATCTGATATTAAACGTTTTGAATCTTTAATCAATACTGCTAAAACAGCTTCTTTTGAATTATTAAATCCTAAACATAATACTCTAGATACAGAATTGCGTAGAAGTCTATTAACTACACAGCGTTTGGCAAAAGCAATAGCTGCTGCTGAAAAAGAAAGAATGGATGCTCAAATTACAATTCCATCACAATTAGAATTTCAAATAAAAGTTTTAGGTGATGAGCAATATAAAGATTCAATAGAATCTTTGAGAAATACAAATATTGCAGCTTATGAAGATTTTGTAAACTTGACCAATTCAATTGATACAATGCAAACACAATTGAATAATTTTAATGCAGACGGTTCTGTTAAAGATTTTGAAGCTTTAAGAGTTAAAATTACTGAAGCAAAAAATGCTGCTATTGCAAAATTACCTGCTTCAAATTGGATAGATTCTTTGAATTCAAAATTACAAGCAATAAGTGTAGAAAATATAACTAAAGAAAGATTTGCATTATTTAATGAAAATCAAGTAAATGAATTAAATTCATTTTTGAAAAGTATTAAAACAAAAGAAGAAGAATTAGCAGTAATGCGTAGAAATGGAAAACCATTTTCTGAGCAAATTAATAAACTTCAAGAAATTTTAAACTTAGCTAAAAAGATAAAATCTTTCTTGTCAGGTACTTACGGTGGTAATTTAAATCAAGTTTTATCAGATTCTACTAAGACTAGAGGACAAAAACTTGAAGCTTTGAAAACAGAAAATATTTCTGTAGATCCTAATATTATAATGAAGGGTAACAATGCTATAGATCAGTCTATTGAATTATATAAACAAAATAATGAAGCTATGATAGCTTTAGCAGATACAGCAAATCTTACAGATGATGCTCTAATTAAACAAGCTGGTGTTTTATATAGTTCTCAGAAAGCTTTAGAGTTGTTGGCGGAAGTAACTATATCTACTGTTGATGATATTATTTCAAGTTTTGGTGATTTAAATATTTCTATTTCTAAATTATCTTTTTCAAGAGCTTCTAAAAATACAAGAGCATTTTTAATAAGCATTGGAGATCAAATCTTAGCAATTGATAGAGTATTAAATTCTACAAAAGCAAATGAAGGATCTGTAGCCTTAATTAAACAAAGAGAAGCATTACTACAAAAAGCTTCTGATGTTTTAATAAAAACTTCTCAAAATACTTCTGAAGGCATTACCAATTCTTTAAGCAAATTAGGAATTTCTGAAGAATCTCAAATAGCAAACTTATCTGAATCTATGATTAATAGTTTATTAGGAATAGACAGATATATTGAAGGTTTAAGATTTAAAATAAAGAATGCATTAAATGTTTCTGAATACTTAGAAGGTTATAAGAAAATAAAAGAAGTAATGAATTCTGTTAAACATATTGTAGATGTTTTAAATATTAAAGAAGCTTTCTTTAATTCTGTAAAAGATGGTATGACTGAGGGTGCAAAAGCCGCTTTTGAAAAATTCAAAACATTATCAGGTAAATCTAACTTTGATTTCAAAGACTTTTTAGGAATAGACAAGGCCTCTAGACAGCAAATAAACAAACGATTATCTGCCTTAGATGCCATCAGTAAGCTTGTAGAGTTGCCAAATAAAACAGACAAGGAAATAGAGCTTATCAAAAAGTTTTCTGAGGGTATGCCTCCAGAATCTGTAATAAAAGAATTGTCAGATCAAAATGTTTTATTAGATCCTGTGTGGCAACAAGTAAATTACTTACGTCAAATTAATGATGGTGTAAAAATACTTAATAAACAAGAACCTACAAATAAAAGTACCGATCAAACATATGATCCGACTATTGTAGAGGGTAATAAAACTGATAATGCGGCTTCTTATGATGAAAGTAAAGTTTATAATAGACTTGAAAATAGCCTAACCAGTACAATAGATACATATGTGGATTCCGCAATTTCGTCTACTAAAGATGGGTTTAAGAAATTAAGAATTGTTTTTGCTAAAAATAATGAAACGATTGGCCAAGAGTGGCTTACTGCTTCAGACTCTCAGTTGCAATCTGCAACTAATATGAGCACTGCAATTTATGATATAAATCAGGCATTGACTAAAACAGACGATCCTGAAGTTAGAAGACAACTTGGATTATCTATTACTCAGTATCAAACATCGTTGAATGACCTAAAAGATTTAGTTGTACAACAAGCTACTGCTGCTCAAACAGCCGGTATATCATTTGCTTCTGAAATGGCCAGTGGTTTTAAAGATGGTTTCAAATCTTTATTAAAGGGTGAAACAGACTTTAAAGGCTTTTTGACAGGTATTCTTGATAAATTCACAAGCGGTATTATTGACAGTTTTGTTGAAGGATTGAGTAAACCATTTACAGATAATATGGATTCTATTTTCAAAAGATTAGGATCTTCGTTATATGATATCGGTGCTAAAGCGTTTTCAGGGCTTTCTGATATGTTCAGTGGAATGGGCGGTTCAGGTGGTTTGTTTAGTTCTTTAGGTTTTGCAACAGGTGGTTGGGTTTCCGGCCCTGGAACAGGAACATCGGATTCCATACCTGCAATGTTGTCAAACAAAGAGTTCGTTGTTAACGCAAAATCTGCGGCGAAGTTCGGTCCCCTACTCACTGCTATCAACACGGGCAAAATCGGCCATCTGGCTGCGGGAGGCGTGGTCTCAGGTGCAGATCTGACGCCGGTCTTGACCAGTCCGAAGTCGGTTGACCTGAAAGTGAGTCGTTCAAATGATGCTTCAAAAGCTCAGCAAGTAATAAACTTAAATATAACTGGCGATATCTCCAGACAAACAAGAAATGAAATTTACAAAATGATGCCGCAAATTGCATCAGGTGTAAATACTCAAAATAAAGAAAGAGGATATAGAGGATAAACAATGTACGGTATTTATGATACATCAACTTCAAAGGTTATTGCCGAATTCGTAAGTCCTATTACGGTAAGAAGCAATCAACCTGTGTTTATATCAGATACCCTTTCTTTAAAAAGATCAGCTTATAAAAGAGCTACACAACGGTGGGAGATAGAGACAAAACTGTCTCCCACTTCTTATGGTGCTCAAGATTTGATGATCAATTTATTGACCAGTGGGTATTCTGCAACTTTAAAAATATTAACTCCACAAAATTTTGGAGCAAGACAAAGAACTACATGTACTGCGGCTTTAACTGTAAATACTCCTGCATCCATAGCTGTAACTGCGGTGGCTGTTGGAAGTTATTACATGATTGCATCCGTGGGCACTACGGTGTTTACAAGCATGGGTGCAGCAAATAATAACGTAGGTACAATATTTAAAGCTACAGCAATAGGTACGGGAACAGGAACTGTGACGCTTGTAAATGGCATCGGTGCCGGTTCTTTGAATATAAATTTGGCCGCAACAGGTGGTTTAATTTCAAAAGGAACTTTTATTAAGTTCTCAAATCATGACAAAGTATATATCACAACTGCCGATACAACGGTGAGTACGGTAACAACTTCTGTGTTGAATTTTTATCCAACATTGAGAAGTCCTGTGCCGGGTGGTTCTACTTTGACATATCAAGAAGATGTACAAATGACCGTCAGATACGATACAGATACCGTAATAGGCATGGTGTACGAAGACGGTATACTAATGGATAATGGAACAATAAAGCTAATAGAGGCGCTATAAATGATTACATTCAGCAATAATGTTAAAAATGCGTTGGCAAGCGATATGATAGAAGCATTTTATATGCTAAGGATTTTAAATAGTGACGGTACTTCAATTTTTACAAGTACCTCATTATATACAGATATAACTTTAACGGATGATTTGGGTGCCAATTTAAACTCATCGACAAATTATCATGTTTATATTTCGGATGATTCCATCATATCTGTGGATCTTCCGAGCTTGTCTACAAACGTAGATAGAGAACAATATAAAATAGTTGTATCTGCAAATAACTTGCTAAATGCAGCTCCGACGATTGACATCAACACTAAAAATATTTCGTTGACAAATAATGAGTTTGGGCAATTGGCAAATACACAAAACATGCTTATAGGCAGAGGTATAGAAGGCAGAATTGGTTTTATAAATACAACCACAGGGATGCCTTTCACAAAATTATCCGACACTATTCTTATTTATAAAGGGACAATAGAGAGTATCGGCTATTTAATAAAAACTCAAGAAATGGGTGAATCGCTTTTACAAATTACAGGATCAAGCCCTATGAGAAATTTGGATTTGAAAAGTGGTTTGTATTTAAGCAAAGATTATATAAGGCAAGTTAACCTGAATGATAGCTGCTGTGATCAGATCTATGAAGGTTCTGGTGCTGTTACATTAAAGTGGGGTAGAATATAATGGGAGAGTTAGGTTTACTTTTGGTGCAAGTTTTACTTGCTGTAGGCTCAGTTGTTTATCAATTGACACAGCAAAAGAAGAAAACGCCTCTTCAAAATAATGCCGCAGCAGAAGCCAGAAAAGGTTATGAGATGGTGGTTGAAGGACAACCTGATTATTTACCGATCGTATATGGTAGATTTAAACTTGGTGGCGTTCGTGTATGGCATAATACATCCAGTGATTTTAATTATGTAACTTCAAATGCAGAAAGAGAATTTCTGACAGGTATTGCTTCTCAATCAGTTTCCGGCACTTATACAATGTTGGAAATGAATAGTTCTACAGGCGCTATATCTGAATCCATAAAAACATATAGCTATAATTTATCAAGTCAATTGAGCCAATCGTTGACCGGTTCAAGAAATGAGTTTTTATATTTTCAACAAGCTTTGTGTGTTGGTCCAATTAACAGTATTGTTGACATTGTAATCGATGACTCACGGTATTTAGATGATCCTGCTTTAGGTACTTACGGCACAGTTCCGTCGTCTTTATACTATACGGATGCAAACTCTCCTGAAAAGACAAAATGGGATAATCCAAACAAGCCAAGGTCTGCAATCAGAATTAATACGTTTTTCAATACAAAATTAGGACAAGCAGATAATATAATTGCCGCAAATTTTTCAGAAAGAAATTCTGCCACATTTACAAATATGGCTTATTTGTCTGGTATTTTTAGAATAGATAGAGATGATCCTCAATTCAGTTCTGTACCTACTTTGCAAGCTTTTGGTGAAGGTAAGTTGGTAAGAGGTATTACCTTAAATGCAGGTGTGTACTCATTAAATTCTGCGTATGCATATAGCAATAATTCTGCTCTTTGTTTGTTGGATTACATGCTGTTACCTAAAGTATTAGGTGGTGCAGGTTATTCTTTATCGGAAATTGATTTAGCTTCATTTTATAATTCTGCTCAAGTTTGCGACACAGTTGTTCAAACAGGCGCTCAAATTGGCGGTAAGATTTATCAGCCAACATTGAGTATTGCTCCTACAGGTTCAACAGATTATGACCCATCTAATATCTACAGTAGATACTTCACAACAAGAAGTATTAAATTATATGAAGCAAATTTGGTTGTTGATCCTAAAAGACCTATACGTGATAATGTAGAAGCTTTCTTAGCCACAATGGGTGACGCAAGATTGACATGGTCAGGTGGTGTTTATAAATTAAAAATAAGCAATGCCAATATAGCTTCCGATGCTTCGGTGACCAGTAGCTTGGCAATCACAGATGATTTATTAATTTTAGATCAAGAAGTAGAAATCAATTGGCCATCTGCTTCAGAAAGATATAACAATTGTACAGTTAAATTCCATAATGAATGCGAAGACTTTAAAGAAGACTCGGTGACATGGCCAGCAAAAATAGGCGGTATTTCATATCGTGGTATTGGAGGTGTAAGACCTCCTTTGGCTGATTATAGTTATGATGAATCTAATTCAGGTGGAAGATTTTTAAATAGTTATGGTGTATGGAGTGGAACAAATACTTCTTCAACATCGCTAACCTATTTTATACTTGTAAGAGCTTCAGATATTGTAAATAACGCAAATTCAAATACGTTTAATTTAGAAATGTCTGGCGATGATTCAGTTTCTTTAACTATTTATGCGTCTTCTGATGGTGTGACACAGGGTGCCGTCGTACTGGCAACAACCACACATTCTTCGAAATTAACCACTAAGAAATTGACTGTTACATTGGGAAATACTTCCACAGATTCTTTTTATAAAATTGTGGTGACAGGAACAAATGCTGCAAAGGAAAAAGCTGTAGCGGCTAAATTGACATTGGGGAGTAGAATATTCTGGACAACGAGAGATGTTTCTTATAGTCAATATCAAACTATAAATACAACTGCTCAAAATTTAATCTATCAAGGTTATTTGAAAGAAGACAGTAATATTCCTATGGATATGGAAATCTTTGCAGACGGTATTGTTGATCAATATCATGCATTGGCCAAGGCTGAAGAATTGGTTGTTACAAGTAGAACTGCTTACACAATTAAATTTAAATATCTGATAAGAGATTCGTATTTAGAACCTGGTGATTTCTTTTCTTTACAAAGTGATACGTTGAATATTCCATTTACGTATTTCAGGGTAAATAATGCAAAAGTTGTGGAAGAGAATATTTGTGAAATTGAAGCTCAAAAGTTTACTTACACACAATTGGCTTGGAGTAATAAACCCAACGAGTTTATTTCAACAAATCAAAACTACACAACAATATTGCCAGCTCCTGCATACTTGACTTATATGTCTAACAATAGTAATTTGGCAAATTCTTCCGGTACATTATATTGGAATGCAATTGTTAATCCTGAAGTTACCAGTTATATTATTTATATGTATGGTGCGGGAGATCCTGTAGACGCAAACGGCGTTCCTATATTTACAGAAATTGGGAGAGCATTAAACAATACAAATCCAACTTCTTTAAATGTTACTTTGAATGCTGCATTTCCAGTTAATTCAGCTTATATTCAATTACCTGCAGGTACAAACACTACAGGAATTGCTGTGGGCCAAGTTATCACAGATAGTACAGGTACAACCATTTACGGTACAGTTTTGAACGTATCTGGCATGGTTATAAGTATAACTCCTTTATCTACTGCTTTGGCTTCAGGCAATGTTATTAAAATATCAGGTTACACATTGTCATATTCATTACCTCAATTAAATGTGACCAGTGCAATATTTGCAATTAAATCTGTAGGATTGAATGGTAGATTATCTAACTTTACCTTTACAGATACAACTAAAAGTATTTATTTCTATCCTGTATCTTACAGTACAGATAATCCTGTTTCTTTCAGTTTAGTGGGAAGTACACTCTCTTGGAGTGCTTTTAATGTATTGAAAAACGGTGTATTGGATTATGCTGCAACTGCATCGAGTGTTGCTTACACAGCAGGAACAACTGTATATTTGTACTATAATCCAAATGCTGTAGGTACTAAAGTATTTTCCACAACAGATTTTGCTTTGACACAGACTTATGTGTATTTAGCAAAGTATGACGGATCTGCAATAACAACCTTCTCTGATGTTTTACCTCCGGCTTTGACTTCGATTAAAGTAAATAGTGTAATTAACAGTGCGGGTGCATCAACTTTAAGTTATGGAAATAAAGAACCATTATTGGAATGGGCGAACAATCCAATAAATCTAGGTAAAAATAATAGAGTATCTGGTTATTTATTGAAGTTTTATATTGGAGCTACTTGGAAGGGTAGTGTAAATATCTCTTCAAATTCAACTTCTTACTTGATTACTCAAATTGCAAATGCCACAATACTAGGTGCATTGACAAGACAGTATACAGTAAAAATATTTGCCATAGATTCTTTCGGCTATATCTCTGCAACAAGTACAGATATCACATTGAATAACGCTATTCCATCTACCTTTACTTATGATATTTTATCGGGTGTAAATTCTCTTTATTTCAAAATAACTAGCTTTCCAGATTCGGATATTGCAGGTTATGTTATTAAGAAAACTGTATCCGGCGTGACAACAACTGTTTACAATGGCACAGACAACTATATGGCTGTACAAGCAAGTCCCACAGAGACTGCAACGTACGCTGTATACGCCTATGACCAATTCAATAACTCAGAATTGACTCAAGGAACCACAACCAGTGTGGCAACTGTTTCCACGGCAGATGCAACTCAATGGGGTAAAACTGGAATTGATTTCAGCTATGACGGTACGACAAATATTGTATCTTGGACAGCAGGTGTGGTATATGCCAATGCAACAAGCTACAATGTATCGGCTGGATCTACAACTGCCATAACAACTAAAACCTTTATTTACTTCGATAAATCTGCAACTCCTGTGGGTGGATTATTACCATTGAAGACTTCCACACTTTTGAGCGACGCTGTGACTGCGGGCCGTTGGTGTTTAGCTTCATACAGTAGTACAGAGAAATTGAAAGGTGGTGACGGAAGTGCTTTTATCTCAGGTTCGCAAGTTGTTGCGGGATCCATAGGTGCAGGTCAATTGACCGTAGACTCGGCTGTGATAACAAACTCATTACAACTGGCAAATGGTGTGGTAGGTAATTTGGCAATCGGAAATGAAATTTATTCCAACAATTATAGTTCTGTAAGTAGAAAAGGTTGGAGATTAGATAAAAACGGTGATATCAAATCTTATGGCACATTAGAAGTATTATCTCCATACGCAGGTACGACTCCTAATTATATATTGACAGAGGCTTTTGATACATCCAAAACTGTGACACTATTAGGTGACTCTGTAAATTTAATTCCTAAATTCAGAAATATGCCTATTGTTACGGCTGAGCCTTGGGAAGCAAATACTGAAGGTGTCGTAAGTACGTTATACTACTACGGCTATTACACTTATAATTGTTCAGTTGCAGGAACATTTGGAGCTACACCTCCTACTCACATTACTGGTACAGTTGTAAATGGAACAGCTTCATTGGCTTATTCAGATGTATTTTCACCAAATATGATTGAATGGAGTGCAGGTGCAACAGGTATTTTAAATGCTGTATATTATTATGATTTACTGGCATTTAGATGTACTGTGGCCGGTACTTTTGGTACAACACCTCCAACAGCTACAGGAGCTAACGGTACAGCAACTTTGACGGCACTTACCACAGGTAATTTGACACAAAATTGGACAGCTTCCGGTACTGTAGTAATCAAAGGCAGTGATTTAGTCGGTGGAACAGATGAAGTAATAGTTATAGATAGTTTAAATGGAGCAAATCAAACAACTTCAAATTTAAATCTTTCTGATTACACAAGCTACGATTTATCATTTACTGCATATACTGATAATGTATCACCTACAAGAGCTGTAACTTGGTCAAGTCCAGATGCGTCTGTCACTTTTCCTGCAGGTACTATTACTGCAACAAATACTCCACAATCATTTACAATGACGGTGAATACGACAACTGCATCTACAATAGCAAATTTAAGATTTTTAGGTGCAATACGTACATTTGCCAAAGCTGCAGCTTATACGGTTTTAACAACAGATGATAATAGTTTATTTACCTATGCTACTGCAAGTGGATATATTATGACATTGCCTGCTGTTTCTACTGTAGCTACTAATTTTACAATTTATATTTCTGTTACAGGAGCTGGTACACAGACTGTTAAACCTTCTGGTACTGATATATTGGTTTATAATGGTACAAATTATACTAATGCTGCTCCTTTGACATTGGCCACAGGTAAGAAAATAAAATTAATAAGATCTGGAACACAATGGTTGGCTTCAGACGGTGCTGCGGGAACTAATAATTTATATGTATCAAATATAAAATTAACTCCTAAAACTCCTTCTGTATTACCTATAAATTCTTTGTACAAAAATAAAACTACTACGGTATTTGATTCAAAAGGTTATAGTGTAGAAAGCTATCAAGATCGCTGTGCGTTAAGATTTAAATTTCCAGTAAATATAGCTACAGGAACAGGCTGTTTAATAGGTTTGAATGATACGCCTAGAGTGACAAATGATGATAGCGTAATTCCTTATGCAATTCAGAATTTAGCAGGTGTGGCTGTTATTTACGAAAAAGGTGTAGCTGTATATACCTCTACAATAGCCATAACTTCAAGTACTTTATTTGAAATTGAATATGACAAAACTCTTATTAAGTATAAATATAGTTTAGATGATGGTGCTACATGGTCAATTTTCTATACATCTATTTCTAAGCGTAATATGACGTATTTCGTGGATAGTAGTTTTGGATCAGCTAAATCTATGATTTCAAATATTCAATTTAGTACTTATGAGTTGGCAAGTGTTGTTCAAGACAATAATGAAGTATTATATGTAGATGGTGATTATACATTGGCAAATAATACTCCAAACGTTGCTCTTGTAAATAGATCGATGGTATTAAAAGGTGTAGGTAACTATGCTTGGGATCGTGGCTCTTACACATTGACAAATGCAGGATTGGGTAATGCAGGATTTAAATTTACTCCATATAGAGATGATAAAGAATTTGCTGTTGGTTTGACAACATTATCAAACAATTCTTATACCTTATCAGATTTACAATATGGTATTCATTTTACTAAATTGGGAACGTTTGATATTTTAAATCAATCGTATTCTGGTACTTATACAGAAGATGATGCGTTCGAAATTAGATATTACCAAAATTCTATTTCTTATTTACAAAATGGACGTGTACTTTTGACTCAAACAAATATCGATCCTACAAATTTAAATCCATTGGCTTTTAAATTGAAAGTGTGTTTATATTCTCCAGGCTCAGGTGTTGCTCAAATAAAGATTGGATCGTATACAGTCGGTGTTCCAGATTTTGGAGCGAGAACTGAAATATTGAGTGATGTTATTAAAGTATATGACAAAAACAATGTAGTACGTATTAAATTGGGAGATTTATCGACATGAGTATCGGTCTCCAAATATTCGATAAAAATGGTGTCCTTAAATTGGACACCACCGATCGTATTTTAAAGTTAGTTGAATCTGTAACAATTTATGCAACTGGTAGTTATCATGTTACGGAATTGTCTAAATATTTTACTTATGAAGGTGGTGTATCTGTAAATAATTTTGGTCAAATAGGCACAAGTGGTATTTTTACAGGTGCCACATCCTCTTCTCAAGTATTAGGTGTACCCTTAATGACATTTGTAGATGAGATGTACCCTTTTAGTACTGTATACTCAACAGATATTTCAAAGTATAAAACTGAAACTAATAATTTCATTGCAATTGTTTCTGATTTTTATTTTATAAGCCAACCATACCTTTATACAGGTATAAGACTTCAAAACAGAATGGATATATCTAATTCTTTTTCTGTAGAATATAATGGCAGACTTTATTTTACATTACGTTATCAGTTTACACAGCAAAATTTACCATCTGGAGATAATTCGATTGTACGTTTTGGAGTAAATATTTATGAATATTGAAGGTAATTTTGGATTAAAAATATTGAATGCTCAAGGGATTCCTATATTCACAAACAATGCTGTTTGTGGTGTAATCAAAGGGCTTGCTGTAAGCGGTACACAATTTCCTTATGCAAATAATATTGCTGTAAGGCCAATAAATGATAATGCGTATATTTACAAATATCCGAGAGGATTAGATGCAATAGGTCCCCATGCTTCAGAAATAAGAACTTCGGACGGTCAACCTTTTGAATATATTATTTTACAGCCTTATACTAAAATTCCAGAAAGTTTTTCTTATGGATTAACAATTAAAAATAATTCAGAGTATTTAGTATTTGATAGTAATATGGATTTTGGAGTCATTGCTTTTAATGGTATTTTAAAATATAATAGTACTTTAGATTTAAGCTTAATACCATCAAGGGTTGGTGCGCATTATTATGTAATGATATCTTCTATGAATACAAGGACTTATAATGCAACATTAAATAACGGTTTAAATTGGATAATGATGACTTTCAATTTTGATTTTGAAAACAGTGTTTGTCATCTTGGAGGTAAAACAATAACTACAGCCAGTGGCGTGGTCAGTGGTCAAAACTATACAAGAACTAATACACATAATGTAATTATTATACAGGCTTAAAATGAAATACGTTATATTTTTTAATATAGAAGATGGCTTACCTAATGTGGTAAATCAAGTCTCCAATCCAGAAGTTTTGAAATACTATGATGGTCAAATTTCGGGAAATTCCTTTATTAGAATTTTAGATACCGAAGAAGATCCTAGATCTATTTTAGAGACTTGGCATATTAATAAACGAACCTATAATATAGGCAAGCATTTACCACAAGCTTCAAATGCTGAAATTTGGAATCCCGACACAATGTCATGGATTTTAGATTTAGATACTTATAAGCTAAATATGGCTGCAGTGGCATCTGATAAAACAAGAGCTAAAATTTATTTACAGTATCCTGTTGAATATCAATTAAATGCTGTATATGATTTAACTCAAGCTCAAATAGATGAGATGCGTAACTACATCAATTCTGTAAGAGCTATTTATAATTCTGCAAAATCGTCTGCGGATTTGAAAGAAACAAAAGAAGAAGTCGATAGTGTGTATGGTCAATTCTATACAGACTTAGATAACTTTACTATAATTGGTCAATAGACCAACATGCGCACAGCATTTCTGTGCAACTTAAACTGCGAGGTTAATATGGCAGTAGATCAAATGGGAAGCGGTTCGACAGGAAGTCTCGACTTAAACTCTTTATTACAATCAGCCCTTTTAGGAGGCAACATGACAGGTATTTTAGGTAGCAACAACGAAGGTCTGGGTTCAGGCGTAGTTCTTGGTCTTTTGTTGGGTAGACTGGGTATTCTCGGCAACGGCATGGGTATGGACGGTTTAAATCCAGCTCAACCACAAGCAAACATGTCGATTATGTCAGGTATCGGTGATATCAAACAAGCTGTGGCTGTTGCAGAAGCAAACATGGTTGCAAATAACTCTAATCAAACAGGTGTTATTCAAAACCAAGTAAGTGGTGTGGCCGCTGCTCTGACAAACACAGTTACTCAAGCCAAAGATGCGGCAGCTGCAAACTCTGTGATGTTGATGCAACAATTGAACTCTGTAAACACAAACTTGATGGAAACTAAGTTTGCTCTTGCAGAAGCAATTAACAATGATGGTGATAAAACTCGTGCCCTGATTCAAAGTATCGAAACGGCCAATTTGAATCGCCAATTGACAGTGGCTCAAAATGAAGTAATTGAATTGCGTAACGAACGCAGAATTCAAGACTCAGGTATCAATGTGACAAACAACATTAATCAAAACAACCAAATGCAGCAACAACAGCAACAACTGGTTGCTTTGACAGGTGCAATACAAACTTTGATCCCTTACATTCAAAACGTAGGTCAAAGTGTTGTAAACTTAGGTACAATGAGTGGCAGTGCAGGCTCACAAACTGCTGCCAATACACGTGTCAATGCCTGAATGGATCTTTTAGGCTTTGATGATCTTATCATAAATAACACCACGGTAATCAAAGATGAAACGGAATCAGAATCTACTTCTGATGAAGATTGCGAACTTTGTGATTGTGATGAAAATTCTAAAAAGGATCATCTTGGCAAAGATGCTAAAAGAAATGGTTTAAAAATATTAAAATAGGTATATAAAATTATGAACGAGGATTTGATTAAAAATATTCAAAATCAGCTTGCCCAATTAGGTGCAACTACGCCACAAGCAA
>Ga0255275_1000012_pt1 | contig 19184 bp, 3 predicted proteins | sample AtltaT_2_FD_183710 | JGI IMG/M metagenome (GOLD analysis project Ga0255275, IMG submission 183710) | Metatranscriptome of freshwater microbial communities from Altamaha River, Georgia, United States - Atl_UVDOM_RepA_8h (Metagenome... | ecosystem: Environmental > Aquatic > Freshwater > River... | reverse complement strand
CTCGAACTACTACTTCAACATCGATTCAACCGCGATCACGGACATGCAAGGCAACAAGTTTGCCGGCGTTTCCAACACGTCCTCACTGTCCTTCACCACCACAGCCACCGCCAACACCGATGCGGTGACGCCGACACTTACGTATGCTTATGTGCAGTACGGCTACTCGTATTCCACAGGCGTCTGGCCGTATGACGGCCGCGATTCGGAATTCGATGGCGACACCTACCAGTGGAGCGCCTACGGCTACAACCGTGCCATGTTGACGGGTACTGCACCCAATGCAGACTATTCCACAGTGATCGCCGCGGCGCCCAATTACGGCTCTGAATACAGTGTCAGGTTCCAGTTCAACGAAAACATCCGTCCCTACGGAACGGTTGTGGTCAGGGACATCACCGACACCGACAACGACCCGAACACCAACAACAGTTTCGTGTACGAGTCGTTCAACCTGCAGACGATGCAAGGGTCTCTGGGCGGATCGATTTCCGGCTTCAACAGCGGCCGTCAAGATGCCAACTACTTTGACCTTCAGTTTGGCGGCACACTCAGCCGCGGCCACACTTACCGGGTTGAAATGCTGGTGCTCGACAGCGCTGGCAATGCCATCAGCAACGCCAATTCGACGTTCACATTCACCACCAACAATTCCACTGGTGCCTACACGCCCGCTGGCGCTGGTGCTGACATCACCGGCCCCTCATTTGCACGCCTGGACATTGGCAGTCAGTACCGAACGGATTCCAGCAACATCACCAACGTTCAGCTTGACGATCTGATCAAAGTTACGGCCTCTGAAAGCCTGGTGCCTGCAACGTCAGGCTACATCTCCGTCAATGTTGATGGATCTTCCACCTACGGTTATGCCGTGGAGACCTTCAGCTGGTCGAGCTTGCCAACGGCGGTCAATGGTGTTTACACCTTCACAGGCTCTCTGGGTGGAACAGCCACTTTGCGAGGCAAGGTGTTGACCATCGATCTCGGTCAAAACCTGGACTATGGCAAGGAGTACTCCATCACAGCCAGCGGCTTGAGCGATGAGGCAGGCAACCAGTGGACGAGCTATATCCAGAGTCACGATTATCTGGACTTCAACACGGTGACCACCAACGCCCAAATTGGTGTGGTGGCGGGAAATGCGGGTCTGCATTCCCTGTCAGTGGCGGCCAATGACAACATCACCATCACCTTTGCCGAGCAGGTGCAGGCGGGAACTTCGTCGACCGGTCAGCAATACATAAAGCTCTGGGACAGGGCAGGTACGCTGATTGAATCGTTTGATGTGGCAAATGGCAATGGCTCGCTGGGTGGACAGCTTACCTTCAGTGGCAAGACCATCACCCTGGATCCGCACGCCACGTTGAAACTGGCCACCGGGTACTACCTGACGGTGACCAACCACGCCATCCAGGCCGTGACCGAAACCATCTCGGAAGACTTGGGCAACACGACCGATGCCGATGTCTCCAGTGCGCGTTATTACAGCGCACCGAACATGGACAACGTCAACACACCTCTGTACTTCAGCACCGAGGGTGCGCTGCAGCTTGATCCTGGCTATTACGGTACGGACAGTTCCGCTGGCGGCAATGGCAATTACGCCAACAACTACCACACCCTCTATGACGGGACGACCAACGGCTGGTTGTTCAACGGTTTTGGCATGCAAGTGTCAGGCATCGGCGACATTGACGGTGACGGCATTCAGGACATGGTGATGGGCGGTGTGACGCCGACTTACGACGTCACGACCAACACCTGGATGATGGGCAAGTACTACCTGATCTTTGGCGCCGCGGATGTCTGGAGCCAGGTGTCCGATCTGGATGGCATGGTCAGGGCTGGGAAGGCTGTATTGCTGCATGGTTCGGGCTCCAACCTGATCACCCGGGTGACCGAATTTGGTGACCTGAACCACGACGGTTTCACTGACTTGCTGGTCAGTGCGGGTGGTTATTACTCCAACGACGACAAGGCCAGCGACGATGCAGACACGGACTCCGGTTCGGCTTTCGTGATCTATGGCCAGGCACGACAAAACTGGGGCCGTGCGGTCAACGTGTCGCAGTTGGGCAATCAGGGCCTGGAAATTACCGGTGGCCTGCCCGAAGAGCAATTTGGCTTCTCGATCAGCAGCGGTGACTTCAACGGTGACGGCACCGTGGACATGCTGTATGGCATGCCCAACAACTCGCGCGACGGTACACAGTCGGGCGAAGCCTTTGTCATTCTTGGTAACGACTTCACCGATTCCCTGATGGACTCAGGCACCAACAATGCCGACAAACTGCTGGGTGACTACAACGCCAACCGAATTTCGGGCATGGCGGGCAATGACACGATCTACGGTCTGGGTGGTTCGGACATCATCCGTGGTGGCTCTGGCTCCGACACCATTGGTTTGACCGATCTTGACTTTGTCCTGCTCGATGGTGGTACAGGCTCAGACACGCTGCAGTTTGTGGGTCACGCCTTCAACCTGGACCTGACCGGTTTTGCCGGTGCAAGCCTGCGATCGTTTGAAATCATTGACCTGACCGGTGACGGTGCCAACAGCCTGACGGCCAACTTCATGGAAGTGGCCTATTTGCTCGAACGGCAAATGGCCACGGCCTATGGTGTGAACGTGTACCTCGATGTCCGGGGCGACAGCGACGACACGGTCAATCTGGAAGGCCCATGGAGCTTGGTCAAGACCGACACAACCTACAACTACTATGCCCTCGATGGCATGAGTGTGCGCGTCGAAAAGGATGTGGTGACCCATGTCGACTCATGGACGATTCCTTACCAGGGTGCAACCATCGACCTGCGTTCGGCAACACTGGAAGCCGATACCGGCTTGCGCACCGACACATTCACCGTGGGCACTTCAGGGAATCTGGCCGATTACACGACCCTGAACTCGTACTTCGTTGTTTTGGGTGACGTGAACCAGGACGGACTGAGCGACTTCGCCATCGCTGATCAGAACAACGTCAGCCGCAACTTGCCCTACGTGTACCGTGATGACTGGCGTACGGAGAACGGCACCTCGGTCGGCAACACCTACTACTACACGAACACTACGTACAACTTCCGAGCGCAGGAAGCCAACTACGACACTCTCTACAGCGGTGAAGTGTTCGTTCTGTTCGGTAAATCAGGCGGTGTTGGGGACATTTCGCTGTCTTCGCTGACGACTTCACAGGGTGTCAACATCGTGGGTTCCGCTGATCCTGGTGAACGCTTTGGTGATTACATTACCTCGCTGGGTGACATTGACGGTGACGGCAAGCAAGACTTCATCGTGGGCGCGCCGTATTACAGCTCGACCTACACCTTCTATGAAGGCGATCAGAGAATCCTGACCAATGGCGTTGCCGACGGCACGACGGCCACCTCTTCAGGCACCTTCACCTACACCCACGACTATACGGACACATCGTCGTACAGCTCGACGATGTACCAGTTCCAGTCCTTCCTGGACAGCAACTGGAACTCCGACTCCTGGGGCATCAGCCGCGAGGGCCGTCAATACATTTACCTGGGCAGCAACAGCTTCCTGGCCAATGTCTCCAATGCTGTTGTTTCGGCCACCACTACCGCTTTGTCCAACAATTCGACAGATGCCAACGTGACCGGACAGACGAGCTTGCCCACCACCTGGAATCCAGCGGTGCCTGGTGCGACCGATTTGCCTGACGAAACAGCACTGTTGCGCGATACGACTACCGCTGCAACGGTGACTGCAGACGGCGTTACCACCTACACCTTCACCACCACAGCCACCACGGCCGATGTGGTTTACAAAGGTACAGCGAACCAATACCTGGGCAACGACTGGGACCCCATCGTACTGGGCGACGTGGATGGTGATGGTTACTCCGACTTCATCAGCAGCACCGGCTCACCCGTGCTGTATTTCGGCAAGTCCCTGACATCTGGCATTGATGTGTCCGTCAACCCCTGGGCGACATGGCGCAAGGTCTCCTTGAACACGGGCATGGAACGCATCACCGCCTTGGGTGACGTGACCGGTGACGGTTACGACGATTTCCTGATGCACGACGACAACGTCAACATCTCTTACCTGGTGCACGGCAAGGCCAGCGGATGGACTGCCCCTGACTTGTCCACCAGCCATGCCGCGGTAGGGGCGGCACCTGCGGTGACACGCATCGTCGCCGAATCCGGCATCGCCACCCGTGGTGCTTACACCAAGCTGGGCGATATCAACGGCGACGGTTACGACGATATCCTGATTGCCGCCGCTTACGACGCAGACATCAATGCCCGTGACAACGGTGCCTCCTATGTGGTGTTCGGTGCTGCGGAAAGCGCTTCGCTGTGGACTTCGGACATCAACCTGGCTGGACTGGCTGCGAGAGATCAAGGCTTCCGCGTTGTGGGTGCCGTTGACGACGACTACCTGAACTACTTCAGTTGGACCGGTGTCGGTGACATGAACGGCGACGGCTACGACGACTTCATCCTGATGGCGCACGGCGATGACGAATCGGCCAACGGCTCCAACAACACCGGTTCGTCGTACCTGATCATGGGCCGCGCCTCCAACCTCTGGGGCGACATCAGCCTGCTCAATGTTCAAGACTACGGCATCCAGCTGTATGGCACAGGCTACGGTAACCAGCGTTACTGGACCGCTTTGGGCGATATCGATGGTGACGGCCTGGCCGATGTCGGCTTGACCACAAACAACACCGCGACCATCTTGTACGGGAGCACGGTTTTCTCCAAAACCGAAACCGACACCTGGAGTGCCTTGGGCCACAACGGCACCATCGTGCCCATCGTCCAGCAAGTGACCACTACAACGGGCGCCACACTCACGGCACAGCGTGGCAATGCGGCCTCCTTCTATGGCGAAGACCGCCTGATTGGCAACCTGGGCAACGATACCCTGATCAGCGATGGCGGTGAAGATGTCCTGATCGGTGGCGCGGGCAACGACTTGCTCAAGATCGCCGATGCGAACTTCTTCAAGCTCGATGGCGGCGAGGGTGTGGACACCCTGGAGCTGACCGCGGCGATGACGCTCAACACCGTGACGCGTCAAGCAGCCAACATCGAATCGATCGAACGCCTTGTGCTGGGTTCGGGCGTACAGAGCCTGGTGATCAGCAGTGCGGACATCCTGCAAATCACTGGCAACACCAACACCTTGGTCGACAACGTGGCCTACCAGAAGGGCAACACCCTGGTCATCAGCGGTGGCGTAGGCGACACCGTTCAGTTGACGGGTGGTTCCTGGATCAATACAGGTATCACGACCACCGTGGCTGGCACAGGCAGTTACCAGGTCTACCAGGACGGCAGCAAAAACATTTTTGCAGTCATCAACATCACCCCGACCACGGCAGGTGGTTTGGGCGACGACACGATTCGTGGCGCTTCGGGCGTGGTCGACGTCATCAACGGCCTCGCTGGCAGTGATACGGCCGACTACAGTCAGGAGACCAGTGCAGTCACCATCAATTTGCAAACGGGCGTTGCAGTGGATGGCGGTGGTGCCACAGACCAGCTGATCAGCATCGAAAACGCTTATGCCGGCTCAGGAGATGATTCCATCACGGGTACCGATGGCGACAACCTGATGCGCGGTGGCCTGGGCAACGACACCCTGGTCGCAGGCGCTGGCAATGACGTGATGGACTATGGTGACCACAGCGTGGCCATGACGATCAGTCTGGTGACCGGAACGGCTGAAGACACCGATACGGCCAGCACCGAAGCCGACACATTGACCGGTTTCGAGGCCGTCTACGGTGGCAGTGGCAATGACCTCATCACTGGCAATGGTTCTGACAACACCGTGATGGGTGGCGCTGGCAATGACACCTTGATCGGTGGTGCTGGCAACGATGCCCTGATTTTCACAAGCTCAACGGCCGCCATCAACGTCAACACGGTTCGAGTGGGCACTGCGTTCACGATGGGCGACGGCCTGGCGGGCACCGACTCTGTGGTGGGCTTTGAAACGATTGTGGGTACAGCCTACAGCGACAACATTCGGGCTGACAGCACGAACACTGTGGTTGAAGCCAACAATTTCGATGGCCAGACGGGTGACGACACGCTCTACGGCTACTACGGCAACGACACCTTGCGTGGTTCTGCCGGCGTCGATTGGATTTATGGCGGCGAAGGCAACGACAGCCTGCTCGGCGGGGCTGATACGGATTACCTGTACGGGGAAAACGGTGACGACTACATTGCCACTGGCGGCACTTTCTCGACCGCACGCGAGTATGTGGAAGCGGGTGCTGGCAACGATACAGTCTATGGCGGTAACGGCAACGACGAAATCTATGGTCAGGCCGGTGATGACTACATCAACAGCGGCGATGCGATCAGCTATGACCGACTCCAAGGCGATGACGGCAACGACACGTTGATTTCCGGCTCCGGCAATGACTGGCTGCACGGCGGTAACGGCAACGATTACCTGAGCGGTGGCGCAGGTAATGACTCGTTGTACGGTGGCATCAACCGCGACACCGTATACGGTGGTGACGGCAATGATTGGATCGAAGACGATAACAACATCAACAGCTTCGGTGATTACCTCGATGGCGGTGCCGGCAATGACACCATTTATGGCCGTCACGGCGACGACACCTTGGTGGGCGGTCTGGGGGATGACACCCTCGACGGTGGAGAAGGTTTTGACATCGTTGACTTCAGTGACTATGTCGGACCGTTGACCACCACCCTCAATGCCGCTGGCAGTGTGGTGATCGTGGGCAACACCGGTGTGGACACCCTGACTGCCATCGAAGGCATCATTTCCGGCTCCGGCAAGGACCGCATCACAGGTGATGCGGGTGCCAACTTCATCTCTGGCGGTGCTGGCGATGACACGCTGGTTGGCGACGCTGGCAACGACACCTTGCAAGGTGGTGATGGTCGCGACTCCATTGACGGTGGCGCGGGCATTGACGTGGTGCTGTACACAGACCGCACCGTGGCGACCGTTGTGAATCTGGCCACCGGCCAGTTTTCGGGCAGTGACACCGTGGTCAACGTCGAAGGTGTGATCACCGGCTCTGGCGCTGACAGCGTGACGGGCACCTCTGGTGACGACATTCTGGGTGGTGGTCTGGGCATTGACACCATCAACGGCGTTGGCGGCAACGACACCCTGGCCTACTCCACACACACCGGCAACATCACGGTCAACCTGAGTGATCTGAGCAACTCGGATGGTGACGTCATCACCGGCAACTTTGTGAACCTGTGGGGCGGTGCCGGCAATGACACCCTGATCGGCAACTCGGTCAACAACGTGTTCCGTGGCGGTGCCGGTAACGACACCATTTACGGTGGCGATGGCTACGATGCAGTCGACTACTCGTATGCGGGTGGCGTGGTGATTGGCTACAGCAACGGCGCATACAATGTGACCGACTCGTTTGGTTACACAGATACGCTGTATTCCATTGAGTCCATCATCACCGGTAACTTTGGTGACTACATTGACACCAATATTTCCAACGCGCAATACATCGTTACTGCAGGTGGAAACGACACCATTTATGCCGGATCGGGCAGTGACACCATCGACAGTGGCGAGGGCAACGACACCATTGATGCACGTGCTGGTGATGATTCGATCATTGCCTCTGCAGGTCAGGATTACTACTACGGCAATTCCGGCTTTGACACAGTGGATATGCGCTCCATCACGGGCGACATCGGCATTACCGACTTTGGATTCTGGGATTGGCGCTGGTTCACCGTGGACGGTACCAACCGCGCGCTTACTCACTCCATTGAAGGGGTGTTGACTGGCACAGGCAACGACTCAGTGGTGGTCTACACCGGTATATCGACATACGTCAACACAGGTGCTGGTCATGACACCATCACCGCCAGCAGCGGCAGTGACACCCTGGTCGGTGGCCTCGGCAATGACAGCATCAATGCAGGCGACGGTGACGACACGGTCACCGGCGGCGCCGGCAACGACACCTTGATTGGTGGTGGTGGCAACGACGTGCTGGATTTGACGGGCACAACGGCCGCATTGACGATCGACCTGACCACCAGCTGGCAAGGCACCTTGACGCTTGCCGGTTTGGGGACTGACAGTGTCTCTGGTTTCGAAGGCGTGATCGGTGGCTCCGGCAATGACAGCATCTCAGGCGGTGCCGGTGACCAATGGATGGGTGGTGGCCTTGGCGATGACACCCTGGTGGGTGGCGCTGGCAATGACACGTTGATTTTCCTGACCTCCACAGCAGGCATCACCTTCAATGTGACCGACAACCTGACTGCAGCAGTTTCTGTTGCAGACGGTCTGGGTGGCACCGACCTGGTGAGTGGCTTTGAATATGTGGTGGGCGGTCAAGGCAATGATGCCCTGACCGGCTCCACAGGCAACAACCGACTCTACGGTGATGCAGGCAACGACACGCTTGCAGGTGGCCTGGGCTCTGACACACTGTATGGCGGTGCTGGCAACGATGTGTTCATCGGCGTGGCTGATACTGCTCAAGACTACTTCTACGGCGGTTCGGGCTTCGACATCATCGATTACAGCAACGGCACCGTTGCACTCAATACGAACACCTACAACAATTTCTACGCCGCCAATGAAAATGGCTGGAGCTACCAATACAACGGCCAGTTCCAGACCTTCTACTCGATCGAGGGGATGATTGGCACCCAGTTCAACGACACCATGGCGACCCAGGAATACTGGGCAACCCCGGTTTATTTTGATGGTCGCGGTGGCAATGACAACATCGTGGGCAGCCACGTCAATGACACCTTGATTGGTGGCACCGGCAACGACACCTTCCAGGCCTACATTGGCGATGACAGCGTGGACGGTGGTGAAGGCAACGACTACATTGACACGTACGACGGCAACGATACGGCTATTGGTGCAACGGGCAATGACACCATCTACGGTGGCAGTGGCAACGACACCGTCGATGGCGGTACCGGAGACGACTCGCTCTTTGGCGGTAACAACAACGACTTGTTGTTGGGTGGCGCTGGGCAGGACACTCTCTTTGGCGAGGCAGGTGACGATACCCTCATGGGTGGTGCGGGATCAGACGTCATTTCTGGCGGTGATGGCAACGACAGCATCAACGGCGGTGACGGCATGGATGCCCTGGACCTCTCGAGCCTGACCACAGCGCTCGTGTTGGACCTGAGCACCAACTGGCAAGGCACTGTGACCTACCAAGGCACCGACCAGGTGTCGAACATGGAAGGTGTGATCGGTGGCACGGGCAACGACTCCATTACCGGCACCAGTGGCAACGACATCATTGGTGGTGGCGCAGGCAATGACACCTTGATCGGTGGCTCAGGCATCGACACCCTGAGCTTTGAACGCACCAACAACAACCTCACGGTCAATTTGCAAACCCAGGTTGTCACGGGTGAAGGCACCGACTCTGTCAGTGGTTTCGAAAACGTCACAGCAGGTGGCGGCAGCGACCTGCTGTATGGCTCGACCGGTGACAACTGGATCCGAGGCAACAATGGCAATGACACGATCTACAGCAGTACCGGCAACGACACGCTCGAGGGTGGTGGTGGTGTTGACCGTGTGGTCTACACCGGCTATGCCAGTGCGCTGAACATCAACCTGGTCGCCGGCACATTCTCTGCTGCAGATGGCAAGGCTGATGTCGTGAGCGGCTTCGAGCAGATCTACCTGGGCAATGGCAACGATGTCGTTACGGGTACAGATGACAACGAAACCTTCTTCGGCGCGGCGGGCTCGGACAGCCTGGTGGGTGCCGGTGGCCATGACCAGCTCTATGGCGAAGACGGCAATGACACTTTGGTGGCCGGTCTGGGACAAGACTCCCTCTGGGGTGGCACAGGCAACGATGTGTTCGTGACAGCGGAAGACACCTTCGACGATCGTTTCTACGGCGACGCAGGTTTTGACCTGATCGACTACAGCGCAGGCACCTTGGCCCTGGACACCACAACCGCTGGCAACGGCTTCTATGCCAACCACAGCAGCGAACTCTCGTTCTACTACAACGGCAGGTATCAGGGCTACCAATACATCGAAGGTTTGATCGGTACCCAAGGCAACGACAAGCTCCAGAACAACCATGCTGTATCGGTGTATTTCGATGGCTACCTGGGCAACGACACCCTGATTGGCCACAACGCTGATGACACGCTGATCGGTGGCCTGGGCAACGACTCGCTTGTTGGCAATTCGGGCGCTGACTGGATCAGTGGCGGTGACGGCAACGACATCGTGGATGCCGGCGACGGTGACGACACGGTCTATGGGGGTGCAGGCAACGACACTCTGGTGGGTGGCCTTGGTGTGGACGCTCTGGACCTCACGGGCACCACCGACAACCTGACCATCGATCTGGCTACCAGCTGGCAAGGCAGCCTCACCTTTACTGGGCTGGGCACTGACAGCGTGTCCGGTTTCGAAGGCGTCATTGGTGGCAGTGGCAACGACAGCATCACCGGCACCACTGGCAACGATGTCATGGGCGGTGGTGCAGGCGATGACACCCTCGTTGGCGGTGCTGGCACCGATACTTTGGTTTTTGCAAGCACCGCTTCGGGTGTGACCCTGAACCTGCAAAGCAACGTGGGTACGGCGGTTTCTGTGGCGGACGGCCAGGGTGGCACGGACCTGATCAGTGATTTCGAAAACGTCTCGGGCGGTTCGGGCAACGACGCGTTCACAGGAACGTCCACCGCCAACCGACTCATTGGTGGCGCAGGCAATGACACCCTCACCGGTGGCGCAGGCCAGGACAGCTTGTACGGCGGCGACGGCAACGACGTCTACGTGGTCACTCTGGATGCGGACACGGATTACTTCTACGGCGGTGCCGGTCTGGACTTGATGGACTACCGTGGATTCACCGAAGCCATCTTTACGAACAACAACTGGGGTTCGTTCATGGCCGACAACTCTGACGGTTACGGCATCAAACTGGCCAGCAACAACGTTGTTGACTACTACTACGCAGTGGAAGGCATCCTGGGTGGCTCGGGCAACGACTACCTGAACAATGGCAACGGTGTGGCTGTCTATTTCGACGGCCAGTCGGGCAACGACACCCTTATCGGTGGCAGCGGTGCTGACACCCTGATCGGCGATGTGGGCGATGACTCGATGTATGGCGGTAGCGGCAACGACACCCTGACCGGTGGTGTGGGCAATGACACCCTGTGGGGCGAAGCCAACGACGACACCCTGATCGGTGGCGCCGGCAACGATGCCATCAACGGCGGTGCCGGCAACGACATCATCGACGGCGGCGACGGCATGGACGTGCTGGACCTCAACAGCATCTCGACGGCCATCACAGTCAACCTGGGCACCAACTGGCAAGGCACACTGACCTACGAGGGTACCGATACCGTGTCCAACATGGAAGGTATCAGCGGCGGTAGCGGCAATGACTCGATCACCGGCAGCGCAGGCAACGACATCATCGGTGGTGGTGCCGGTGCTGATACGCTGGACGCTGGCCAAGGCTTTGACATTCTGTACATGGGCGCTGGCTCCAACCACAGGACGTTCTACCTGGACACAGTCATTGGCGACAACTGGACCTATGTCAGTGACAGCCTGAGCAACTGGGACTGGATCCGTGGTTTCGAGGGCGTGATCTTCGGTGGCGGCAACGACACCGTGTACGGCACCGCAGGGGCCGACCAGATCAGCACCAACAACGGCAACGACACGGTGTACGGCACATTGGGTGCGGACACCATTGACGCCGGCTCCGGTGCCGACCGCTTGGTCTACACCTACCTGACCCAAAGCGTCAACCTGGATCTGACGGCCGAGACCGCCACGGTGGCGGGCCAGACAGGCGTGGTCCGTGGCTTCGAAACCGTGCAAGGTGGCCTGGGTGCCGACACCTTGTCGGGCAGTGCCGCTGCAGATTACCTGACCGGCTACAACGGCAACGACAGCCTCTTCGGCGCCGCTGGCAACGACTCCCTGTATGGCGAGGAGGGCGATGACACCCTCAATGGTGGTGACGGCAACGACTACCTTGAAGGGGGTAATGGCACCGACACCTTCATCTACTCTGCGGGTCAAGACTCGGTTTACGGGCTTGACGGATTTGACACGCTCGATATGAGCGCAGTCACCGGCAATATCTCCGACCAGTATCTGGGACGTAACGATTGGCGCTGGTTGACCATCGGCGGCGTCAATGCTGTTCAGCACCTCAATGTTGAGAAGTTCATTGCAGGTTCGGGCAACGATCTGCTGCAAAACGGCAACCAGAACACCTTGTGGATCGAGGGGGGAGCTGGTAATGACACCCTGGTAGGTTCGAACGGCTACAACGACACGTTGATCGGCGGCTCTGGTAACGACTCGTTCACGGCCAATACAGGCAACAACGTCATCGACGGTGGCACCGGCAACGACAGCATCAATGCGGGCACCGGCTCCGATTTGTTGCTGATGCGCGAATCGACCAGCAACCTGACCATCACGCTGGCAACGGCCAACCTGGTCATCACGGATGCCGTGCTGGGCACGGACACAATCACAGGTTTTGAAGGCGTGATCACCGGCAGCGGTAACGACAGCATCACCGGTACGACAGGCAATGACACCATCGGTGGCGGGGCCGGCAACGACACGCTCGCTGGTGGTGCAGGCACCCTGGACGTGCTGGACCTGACGGGCGCTGACAGCTTCACCCTCGACTTGACCGGGTTCAGTGCGCTGACATCGATCACGCTGGCAGGCTTGGGCACCGATCAGATTTCGGGCTTCGAAGCTGTCTTTGGTGGTGCTGGCAACGACACCATCACCGGCACGGCCAACGCCGATTACTTCGGCGGTGGCGCAGGCAACGACAGCCTGGTGGGTGGTGACGGCAACGACAGCATCTGGGGCCATGACGGCGACGATTTCGTGTCCGCTGGTGCAGGTGTTGACCTTGTCTACGGCGGATGGGGCAATGACACCATCTCGGGTGGTGATGCTGCCGACACGCTCTATGGCGACTACGGCAATGACAGCCTGATGGGCGAAGTCGGTAACGACACGCTCTACGGTGGTGACGGCCGCGACTACCTCGCCGGTGGCGATGGTGCTGACAACCTGCAGGGCAGTTACGACAATGACACGCTCGAAGGCGGGGATGGTGCCGACAGCCTTTATGGCGGCACGGGCGACGATCTCTTGCTGGTCACGCTGGATGCCAGCACCGACTACTACCTCGGGGAGGGCGGTGTTGACGTGCTGGACTTCTCTGCCCTGTCCACTGCATTGAGCATTGCCAACCTGTACCTGGGTGACGGAACGCAGCGCAGCATGACCTACAACGGGGTCACCGACTACTACAACACCATCGAAAAACTGGTTGGCTCGCAAGGTGACGACAACATCACCTTGGCGTACTCCAATGCAGGCACGGTTGACGGTTTCTCCGGTAACGACAGCATCACGGGCCATGCGAGCTACAACGAAACCATCTACGGCGGCGCCGGCAACGACACCCTCAGTGGTGGTAACGGTGGCAGTGACTTCATTTACGGCGACGCCGGCAATGACAAGATCAGCTTCCAGACCAATGAAACCATCGATGGTGGCACCGGTATCGACACGTTGTGGTTTGCCACTGCAGCCACCGTGAACCTGGCTACGACACAAGCACAAACCTTCTATGCAGACAACATGGAAGTGATTGATTTGTCGGGTGTGGATGTGGCGTTGACCATGAACGGCTATGCAGTCAGCAAAATTGCTGCCGCATCCAATGCTGCTGTGGATGACACCAACTACAACAACAAGGAAATCGTTGTGGTGGTGGGCCAGACTGGCGATACCCTGAACCTGACAGGTGGCGGCTGGACCGACACGGGCGTTGACACCACTGTCAACGGCACGGGCTCGTTCTCCATCTACAAGTTTGGAACCACAGACATCTATGTGGCCACAGACCTGAACGCAACCCTGTCTTGAGTGGTGACCTGATCGATGATGTCTAGCAGTACACCACCCAGCCCCGCGCAATCGACCCTCTGGACCCAGTTCCAGGGGGGCATTGCACGGCTCAAGCTGGCGCTTTCGCTGGATTGGATGCAGGACTTCCTGCGTCCACTCAAACCGGCCTACCGGCAAACCGCCTGGATAGCCATGGCGATCAACCTGATCGCCTTGTTTGCCTCCTTGTTCTCTTTGCAGGTCTACGACCGCGTGATTCAAAAAGGAGGCATGGTCACGCTGGTGGCCCTGTGCATTGGCATGTTCATCGCTTTGGCGATGGACCAGGTCCTGCGCAATGGTCGCGGCGTCTTGCTGCGGCGTGTTGGCGTTCGCATCGAAGCTTCGATCGCCAAGGACGTCTACAAACGCCTCACCCAATTGCCGGCATTGGCCCTGGAGCAGCGCCCGCCTGCTTTCTGGCAAACGGTGTTCCGGGACATCGAGCTCATTCGCTCCACCACGGCGGGGGGCATTGCCTTGTTGCTGGTGGACTTGCCTTTCATGTTCATCACGTTTGTCTTGCTGGCCTTCATTGCTACGCCCCTGATTCCCGCCATATTGGTGGTTCTCATTGCGTTCGTGGTGCTGTCGCTGCGCTCCGAAGTTGCACTCAGCCAGGGTGGCGACAAGGAGAAGCAAAAGCTCATGAGCCGAGACGCCGTGCTGGCCGATATGGCCGCCGGTCGCATGCACCTCAAATACATGGGCCCGTTCGCAGCCGATCGCACCCAATGGCAGGATTCGTATGGCACATGGCTTGAAGAGTCCATGCAGCGCAGCGCTGAAAGCGACAAGTACAAAGATTACGGCCAGGGCCTGAGCTCACTGACTTCGGTCTTCATCACCTCGGTCGGAGCGATTGCCATTCTCAACCAGAGCATGTCCATGGGCGCCCTCATTGCGGCCAACATCCTGGTGGGCAAGCTGGTTTCCCCATTGACACAACTGGTGGCGCAGTGGCGCTCCATTGGTCAGTTCGTGTCATCGGTTCAGCGCATCGATCAGCTTTTTGCCTTGCCACTGGATCAGGCGGACACCCCCATCGCATTCAGTGCGCCCCGAGGTGCCATGCAAATGGAAGGGCTGACTTTCAAATACCCGGGCACAGAAGCCGAGCAGATCAAATCCATTTCCGGCCACATTGGCCCGGGCGGCATTTACGCCATTGTGGGCAACAACGGCAGTGGCAAGTCCACCTTGCTCAAGTTGCTGCGCGGTTTGTACGCGCCAACAGCGGGACGTCTCTTGATCGATGGCGTGGACATGGCCCAGCTGGGACAAAAAACCCTGGCCCATTGGATTGGCTATCTGCCCCAACAGCCACGTTTGCTGGCTGGATCGATCAAACAAAACATCGCCATGGGCGCTGAAAACCCGTCCGACGAAGCCATCCTGGCCGCGGCCCGGCTGTCGGGTGCGTATGACTTCGTAGTGGATCTGCCGCAAGGCTTTGAGACCGATGTGGGGGAGGGCGGCTCGCGCTTCTCAGGCGGTCAGCGCAAGCGCATTGCCATCGCACAGACCTTGGTGAACGATCCGCCCATCTTGCTGCTCGATGAGCCAACCTCCGACCTGGACGTCCAGGCCGAGCGTGCGCTTGTTCAATCACTCAAGGAAATGGGACAGGACAAAACCATTGTGATCGTGACCCACAGCCCGGCCGTCCTGCAAGCCGCCAAAGGGATCGTGATCATGGACCGGGGCCGCGTCCTCGCGGCCGGCCCTGCGGCCGACATGCTGCCCAAAATCGGCTTTGCCCCCAACCCCGCTGCAGCCAGCGCGAAAGGGGGCAACCATGTCTGATCGTGCATCTATGCAGTATCTCGACACCGTCGTGGAGCGGGTGGGGCAGCCCGCCTGGCGCCTGTGGGATCGCCGTGCCTTGATCGCACTGGCACTGATTCTTTTGTGGACGATGGTCGCTCGCATTGACCGGGTTGTCACAGCACCTGCCAAAGTCATCCCCATCGACAAAGTCAAGGTCATCCAGCACCTGGAAGGCGGCATCGTCAAAGAGCTCACCGTCAAGGAAGGGCAGCCCGTCAAAAAAGGCGACCCCTTGGTCATCCTCGACTTGGCCACGGTGGGCGTCAACGGCAATGAGCTGTCTACACGCATGGCCTCCATGAAGTTGACCAAAGCCCGACTGCAAGCCGAAAGTGCTGGCGTCGAGTTTGTCTTGCCTTCAAAGATTGAGGAAAAGCTTCAGCCTGCAGCGCAAGCCGAGATGAACACCTTCCTGGCCAGGAAATCCGAGCATCGCAGCACACTGGCGGCCTTGGAGGGGCAACTCATGCAGGCCCGCCAACGGGTGGCCGAGTTGCGGGCCCGGCTCCTCTCATCTCAGCAGTCCATGCGCCTGGCGCAGCAAGAGCTGTCCATTTCAGACAAGCTGGTCGGCGACAAGCTGGTCTCTGAAATCGAGCACACACAGCGCAAGGGCAACGTGGAAAAGTTCAAGGGTGACGTGGCTGCTGCCGAGCAGTCCATACCTGGCGCACTGGCGCAAGTCGATGAGGTGATGGCCCGCAAGGCCGAAGAGACCGGCAAGTTCAAGCGACGCGCGGCCGATGAGCTTGCAGAACTCGAGCGCAACATTGCCACCCTGGGCGACCAGGTGACCCGTGCGGACGATCAGGAAGACCGCGCCGTCATCCGCGCCCCCATTGATGGCTTTGTCAAAAACCTCAAGTACGTCGCGACGGGCAACATCGTCAAAGCGGGCGAACCGATCATGGAGATCGTTCCCGCCAAAGACCAGTTGGTCCTGGAAGTCAAGCTGGCGCCCTCCGACCGTGGTTACGTCAAGATTGGCCAAGAGGCCCTGGTCAAGATTTCAGCCTACGATTTTTACCGCTATGGGGGACTCGATGGACATGTGCAAGCCATTGCCGCCGACACCGACGAAGGCAAAAACCAGGAACAGTATTTCCGCGTCATCGTGGAGACCGACAAAGCCTATTTTGGTGACCCGCAACAAGGCATGCTGATCACACCAGGCATGTCCGGCGAGGTGAACGTCAAAGTTGAAACGCAGTCCCTGCTGTGGGCGCTGCTCAGACCCATTTTCAGAATCAAGGCGGAAGCCTTCAAAGAGATCTAAACCCAATTCACAGGAGCGACCATGAAATCCAACGTTTTTAAACTGACCACCCTTTGCGCGGCAACATTGGCTGCAGCTTCTGTGCATGCAAATGCACTGCAAAACGAGCTGCAACATGCGCTTCAGAACAACCCGCAAATGCAGGCCAGCCGCCACTCGACGAGCGCCGCTGACTCGCGTGCCCGCGCCGCCGAAGCCAGCCGCCTGCCCACGGTCAACCTGGGTTACGACAACGGTATTGAGCGCATCAACTCCTTGCCCCTGGCCACCCAAAAAACCTTTGCCGGCACACCCGGCACCCAGATCATGTCTGGCATGGGAGCCAACTGGATGTGGAGCCAGGAGCGCCGCAGCGGCTACAGCATCAACAGCCAGCTGCCTGTTTACAACGGCGGCAAGATCAACGCGACCGTCGAAGCGGCCCGCATCGATTCGCGTGTGGCCTTGCTCAATGAACAAGCGCAAGAGCAGGACACCCTGCTTGAAGCCATCACAGCCTACCTGGGTGTGGCCCGCGCCAAAACGCTGATCGAGCTGGCCAAGCAAAACGAAGAAACCACCACCAAACAGCTGGACCTGGAGACCAAGCGCGTTCAGGCCGGTGGTGGTGTCAAGGTCGACGCCATGCAAGCGCAGACCCGTTTGCAAATCGTTCGCGAGCGCGTGGTCTACTACAACCAGATGCTGCGCGAAGCCGTTGCCCGCTACGAACAGACCTTTGGCCGTGCGCCCAACGTCGACAGTATCCAGGACCTGGACATTCCCGAAGCCGCCATGCCCGGTTCGGTGAGCGCTGCGCTGGCAATGGCCAAAGATGCCAATCCCCGACTCAAGGCGGCCCTGAACGGCATTGAGCGCTCCGAGCACCAACTCACCATCGCTCAATCGGCAACCAAACCCGCGCTGGACATCATTGGCACCATCAACCGCACAGAGAACACCAACCAGACCGCACGTCGCGAAGACGGCGCCTTGTTTGTGCGTGCCTCCTGGGCTCTGAACCTGGGTGGTGAACAGTTCAAGCGTGAACAGGCCGCTGCCAGCGACAACATGGAAGCACGCGCCAAAGCCGACTCTGCCGAGAGCAAGATGAACGAGTCTGTCCGTGTGGCCTGGAACCAGGTGATCAACGGCAAAGAGCGTCTGCAGCTGCTGACCAACGCTGCCAACATCTCGCGTGCCGTGATGATGGACCGCAAAACCCTGCGCGATGCCGGCAAGGAAACCGCGCTGGCCACACTCGATGCCGAAGTCGAATACTACGGCGTGCTCTCCAACAAGGTGAACAACCTGTACGACACCCGCATCGGCGCCTACCGTCTGTTGGCCGCCATGGGCAAGCTCGCACCCTCGGACATCGGTGTGGACGGTGCGTTCAAGCTGCCGGTCAAGCCTTTGCTGGTGGACATTGAAGCCCTGGCCAAGGTTGGCAACTGAAGACAATGCCCAACCAGAGCTGGTTTGGTGCCAGCGTTTACTACAGCAACGACGGCTACAACACATCGGGCTCCAAGCTCATGGGCCGTCAGGCTGCAGGGCAGGGCTTTCTTCGCGCCTACGTGCAGGCAGCTCAGGCCAAATCCGAGCAGGCCTCGGCCTGGGTCACGTCCCACACAACTGCAGCAGTGAGGGCCGCACAAGAGGGTTTTGAGCAGGCGGGCCTGCGAACCACCTTGCAAGTGATGACGCCTGCCACCATGGTGCAGCTGCAAAACAGCGGCTGTCTGTATGTGCCTCAGCCCGGACTTCATGAGCTGGCCTGGCAGCGAGCACGTGTGGGCGAGCGCCGGTACAGCCTGTGCGGGGTCACGCACACCACCGCCTCGCACGCCGTCATGGACACCCTGGCGGACTTGCCGACATCGCCCCTCAGACCTTGGGACGCCGTCATTTGCACCTCCACCTCCGTTCTGGACACCGTCAAAACGCTGGTGGGCCGACGCATGGAGTTTTTGCGCTGGAAGCTTGGTGCCAGCCAACTCGAATTGCCCCAACTGCCCGTGATCCCCTTGGGTGTTCATGTCTCGGACTTCAGCACGACCGAGCAAGAGCGTGCAGCCGCCCGGCAAAGCCAGAACATGGCCCCCGACGACGTGGTCG
>Ga0255275_1000010_pt1 | contig 19700 bp, 23 predicted proteins | sample AtltaT_2_FD_183710 | JGI IMG/M metagenome (GOLD analysis project Ga0255275, IMG submission 183710) | Metatranscriptome of freshwater microbial communities from Altamaha River, Georgia, United States - Atl_UVDOM_RepA_8h (Metagenome... | ecosystem: Environmental > Aquatic > Freshwater > River... | reverse complement strand
TAGTCTCTCTTGTTGAAGAAGTAGTCATGAAGTTCTTTACGAAGATCTTTCATTTCTTGTTTTATTTCTTCAACGGCTTTTCTGTCTTCGTCTCTACGAAGATCTCGGTTCTTAATTTCTAATTGCAGCATTTCGATTTTCTTGTTGTTTGTTAGAACAGTTCTAACCAACCAAGTAATAGCTGCAAAGACGCTAGCTATGAGTCCAGCGACAATCTCATTTACCCACTGTTCCATAGCACCCCGCATCAAATCCTGAGATAACAGCTTCACCAGCAACAATTGTTCTGGCTCCACCGTCAATTAGTAAAGCATCATTAAGGTCATCTATTCTTGGAGATAACCCATCGCATAGTCCTCTATCATTTATTACGGTTTTGCTGCCTAGTGCGCAACCTGTCAATAGCAGAGTCAAGAGACTGATTAGTACGAGTTGCTTCATCGATTCTTCTCCTCGTATTTATGTATGTTTCTTGTTGTTGTATAATGATCTCTTGCTCTTTGACTTTACTCCCTTTGTTGTAAAAGTAGTATGCTCCTGATGATAGAGCAACGAGAGCTAAGAGAACACTAATTAGAAATAGTTTACTTTTTATCATCTGTAGGTTTCCTAGATAATAATTCTGTTTGTTTCCCAGCCCAATCCATTCCAAAGGAAGCTCCAATGAAAAGCATGAAGGGCCAAGCAAGAATTTCTACTACTTCAATTCGACCATAAAGACCGAGATAGAAAAGATATAATAATACAGCTATAGCCGCTTCACGCTTATATGTTTTCATGGATAGTTTCTCCAAGACAATTGGAAGTGAGGACGGTCGATAAAAGGTTTACGACCAGCTTTTTGACGTTCATGTACGTAAGCGTCAAAGGCTTGTGCAGCAGAGTCATAGTAGTTAAGAGAGAGTAGCCAAGCACCTCCCCATAGAACTTCTACGTTGAGATCTATAGCAGCTTGTCTAACGGCCTCTGCAATAGTGTCGAAACGAGCAGTACCATTCCAGTCAATAGTACCGTTAACCCAAGGAGCAAGATCTACAGCATGACCTGTTAGATGCCTTGACTTCATTGTTTGACTAGCTCCTGAGGCTACTAGCTGTTTTTGCCGTTCAAGGGTCCGAAGACCCTCTACTACGGTAAAATCTTGATCGGTGATAGTAATAGCTCTAGAAACTACTTTAGCAAGATCTGGATGAACTTTAGCTAGTTTGTCTAGAGACGATTTACCTAGATTATACATCAGGATATCTTTCCTTTATTTCAGCTACTTTAGCTAACCATTCTTCTTTAGTAGCTTCTCCTCTTTGCCATTTAAAGAAAAGAGGGTCTGCTTCTGTTTGATAGCTAATTAGCTTCTCTTGTTGTTTATTAAGTAATTGAATCTCTACTGGCTTATTTCTAGTTGATTGTACTCTCATTGGACTGATACCTTTAATACTTGATTTTGGTATGGAAAGGATGGGAAGAGTAACACCTCCCAGTTTCCTTCATTTAAGAACTCAATTTCTATCTTTCCATCATTAACTTCAATTGGATTATCAAAATCTTCGAAAAAGAAAGTAGTACCTGGGGGTACATTCTCTATTAATAGAATATCATTTACTTTTAGAAATTGATCATCGTTAGCTACTAACTTTGGCTTATCAATAACTTGATTTTCTTTAATATAGAACTTAGCTGGACTGATATCCATTGCTAAAGGAATTAAATTTACATTCTCTAGTAAATCAGGAACATTAGAAACTGCTAAGATTTCACCTTTTGTATCATAAAATGCAAACATTATCTATACCACTTCCAAATTTCAAATCCAATTTCACTTAAAGTAACAGACAAAGTAGCTAATGTATTTGTTCTACTCTTCATCATCCAAACCTCAAAACGAAGAGTATCACCGGGAGAATAGTTAGTATCTCCACCATAAACAATCGGGATAGCTCCTTCGATAATAAATTCACCTGTTACTAATGGACTTACACAGACAGGAGTATAAGCTAGAATCATAGAAGATACATAAGCAGAAGTATAACCTGCAACCATTCTTCTAAAAGCTACGTTATACTGCATTTGATCTTTAAGTAAGTTTTGGTTAGCAATAACATACTTATTTTTCGTAACATTAAACACACTGACTCGCATCGATACAGATAGATTATAGTTAGCTAAGTTTACAGTAGTAGCCCCCGTACTTGTGATAGTAGCATCGTTATAGTTAATAACTCCTCTACCAATAGCAGGACTAACGAACGAACGATAACGAATAAAGCTAGGTGTACTTGTCTGTGGTGACTCTAGCACAACGCTATAAGTCTGAGAAATCATTTCCCAAGTATCATACGTTGCAGCAGTCAATGACTGGTTAATTGCGTACTTAGCTACTTGATAGCTAGTAACAGAACCTAAACCAAGATTCAATCGGTTAACGGTTAAATCATTGATTTGACCTGAGTTAGTGATAATACTATTTGCAGCTAACTTAGTGCCTGTGATAGTACCAGCAACTAGTAAGTTACCGTCGAGGAAGTTAGCCTGAGAAATCCAATCTACCCCATTATAAATAAAAGCTTTAGTTCCACTAGTATGTGTAGTAGCAATAACAAAACGATCGTCTTTTACAGGAGTGATATCTGGATCATGAAGAGCATTCCAGTATACGTTTACAGCAGCAGTTGTAGTAACTGTAGTTAAGTCTGCAGCACCTGCGTCATAACGCCACCAACCCGCACCTCTAACACCATTAGTACCGTTTGTACCGTTGGTTCCATTAGTACCACCTACACCTACTACAGCAGCAGCAGACCACTCTCCAATAGCGATGTTATCGGTATCTGTAGAAGAAGAAGCGATAGCTTGGCGAACCCAAAGGTATTCCCCTGAAGCGATACTAGGAGCAGTTCTTGCCCAACCGTTCAGTGTCAAACCAGTAAGAGTATCTGTACTGAAAGTATATACAGCCGTACCAGTAAAAGCAGCAGGAGCAGTTGTTGTTGTCGTCTTGTTATACAAGAACAATGGAACGCTATTCAACCCGTTAGAACCGGGAGAACCGTTAGTGCCTACGTAAGAGGTAACGACTGCAGTAGACCACTCACCGATAGCAATTGTATCAGTTGAGTTAGCAGAAGAGGCTACTGCTTGTCTTGCCCACATGTACTCTCCACTAGAGAGAGTTGGTGGAGTTGTAGACCACCCGTTGAAGGTCAACCCTATTACGGCACCTGTACTGAAAGTATAGGTAGCAGTACCTGTAAAGGCTGTAGGCGGAGTTGAAGGTGAAGTATTCTTATTGTAAAGAGTAACAACAGCATTGTTAGCACCGGGTACGCCTTGAATACCGTCTTGAGCAAGTACTATAGGAGTAGACCAAGTTAATGCACTGTCTGTCCCTGTAGTTCCTTGAACTGAAGCAAGAGCAGTAGAGACGTAAAGTGGGTCTGAACCTGCTTGTGGGGTGCTGAACCAACCTGTTGGAGCAGTTAATGTCTTAGTACCGAAGTTATAAGAACCACCTGTAGGAACTGTTAAAGCTGTCGCACTTCTTCGGTAAATTGTTGCTAAGAAAGTACTTAAACCGTTAGCTCCGGGGTCACCAACGAATTTAGAGAAGGTTAAGCCAGATCTTAGAGGTAGTGTTGGAAGATTACCAGAGTAAACATAGTAAGCTACGTATTGGTTAGTTCCCATAGTGTAGCTTTGAGTGTTAGTAGCGATATCTGCTGTATTAGCGTAAATTACAGTTACTTGGTCAGTTGTTGCTCTTTGAATAGTAAAAGTAGTTGTACCGTCTACACCATTAGTTGCTAAAACACGATCAGATAACCTACCAACAGGTGTCTTTGAACGAACAGCAAACTGGTATACACCACTGTTTAAAGCAGCTAAGTCAAAAGATTGAGCCAGAGTTGTACCTAGTGTTGTCCAGTTAACTCCACCATCTGTTGAGGTTTGAACAACGAATTCAGCAACAGAGATATCATTAGGAAAAGTCCAAGTTAGCTTACCAGAGCTAACACCAAAAACACCTGCAGAGTTATTAGAGCTAAAGACAACGTTAGTAGGAGCCGTTACTGCATAGAAGTAGTCTAGCTTGTTAGAATAAGCGATATCATCTGCAACATTCCATGCAAAAGTAGTATAAGAATACTGAACAGCTTCAACCTCAGCAGTCAAATCAGCAGAAAGTTTAATCGACTGTATTTTCATGATTTCGTTGTTGAGGTTAGTAGAAGCGTCCGTCACACTGATAATATCACCGGGTTCTAGTAGTAGACCCTTCTTACCTACGGTAAATTTAGCTACCATCGCCTTCCTAGAGAACCGAACCATCTGTTCTGCTTTAGCTAGAGCATGATAAGGATCTGAAGTACAAGGTAGATACACTTCTGTTTTAAGAAGAATATTAGAGTCTTCTGCAAGATAGGTATTATAAGCTGTACTAAAGCTAGGAGGCCAAGTCACAGTATCGTCTGAGAAGTTTTCAAACTCACTACGAAAACGAGCAGTTACCTGAGCATAACGGGTAGAAGAGTCGGGCCAGTCTAGCTCAACCTTGCCTCTAATAATATCATCTTGGGTGATGTTTGCTTTTACAAGAGCTAGTTGTTCTGCTTCTGTCTTAGGGTATTCTAGTGTTAGTTTGTACTTACCGCCTGACCAAACAAGATCTGCCTCTGACATAGACTCTAGAATTAACTCGATGTTTTCACGGATAGAACGTTCAGAATCGAGAACTACGTTACATTCATAGAGTTTTAGATCACGAGGAGCAACAGCTGGTTGTGTAGTAATTGTTCCATTTTCATTTTCAACGTCAGGACGTCTACCGTTGACTCTACCGTCAATAGGAGTGGCTGTTTTAACAATTTGATCACAAATTAGTTTAGCTTTATAGAAAGATTCTAGGTCTAGAACCGATACATTTAACCCTTTACCATACACAGGATTAGTTAAATAATCTAAAAGAACTAGAGCAGGATTATTAGAGTATTGCTTCGCTACTGAAAGCGAGTATACTCCTGCAGAGAGAGTAATATCATAAATCTGCATACCTTCAACAAAGAAGCTAACGTTGGGTGAACCGTTATAATTGTACTCTTCTCTGTTTAACCTAAAGCACATACTAGCATAAGCAGTATTTGTGAAAGTGTTAGTTGAAGGAATCCCATTAGCTGTAGCCATTGGGTCAGCAACACCACCACTAGGGTAAAAGTGAATTCTTTGACCGTGTTGTAGTGTAGGATCATCCCAACTTTTGTCATCAACAACAATGTCTACTACACGATTTAAACCACCATAAGCAACTGCTTGTTGAACAAAAAGATATTCACTTTTAGATCCAGATTTATTTGCTGATAGATTTGAAGCAAAGGTTTGATTTCGAGAAGTAGGAGGAGCAATTGCTGCATGCACATAAGAGCTTTTTAGTAAGTGTTTTGTCTTACCACCAGAGACCATAGCTCTACCATAAACAATAGGTAGATAAAAAGGTTCGCCATCTACCGCAACATTTACTTGTTTACGTTTATCCATTTCAGCTTTGAGCTTATTAGCTCTAGACTGTTGGTAAGCAATAGAAGCTACTGTCATACCAATACTAAGAATAGCTTGGCCTAGCGTAATAGCTTGCATTGCAAATGCGGCTACTGTAAAGAATACCATTATGATTTACCCCACTTTAAAGAAACTGATCTACCACCTGAGTAAATATCATCAAAAGAAGTATCCGCAGTATTTACTTGATCCATACCGTCTTTAGAAGCAATATACCCTCCTGAAGCATCTAAGTTACCCATAGGAGAGGAAGCCCTAATTAAGAAAAGCTTAGAAGATCCATCATTAGCTACCTTGCAAGAGTCTACGTAACCTTGATAAGCTACAAAAACATCATTAGTACCTAGTAGTGGTTGCTTAGAAGAGTCAAGAAAACCTGCATAGATTGTTAAGAGTGAACCGGTAACACCTGATCTAGCGAAAGCTTGGTAGGAGTTATCATGGTCTAGCATTGCAAGTTCATAGACTTCTCGGTCTACTGAGCTAGAAACCCTAGGAGGACCAAAAGAATAGATTGGGTTAGAAGAAAGATACGTAGCACCGTTGAATACTACATCATAAGGTAAGCTAGTAGCTCTAAGAATTGTACTAAATTCGATTTTAGCCAGAATAAAGAAAGTAGGATTATCTAGATTTAATGCAGCTAAAGCTGCCGCACTTAATTGTCTCATGTTATAATGCCTCAATGATTTTGATTGTACCGGGATTCATGATGACACCGTCTTCATAGATGATACCTTGAAGAGTGTCAATATCCCGATAGTACTGTAATGTTGGCTTAGTTGAAGAACCCGGATGAAAAACTGAAGTGTTTGCTGTTACGTTAGCTCTCAGTGTTGGATACAACTGAAGAGTAACAGAACCACCGGGAGTCTCAATGTTATTTGTTGTCATGTAAATTTTACTATGATTACTAAACCTAATAAAAGAACCTTTAGGTAGGAAATAAACGGTGTAAGGTTGAAGACCTGAGGTTGTAGCTAGCTGAGCGCCCCAAATATAAACCCCTGAAACTCCGTCACCAGAATAGCTAGTAGCAGTACCACTAGTCAAAAAGAAGTTTACTGTGCCTGAACCTGAAGTAACTGCTGTTTTAGTAATTGATACTTGATACCAGCCGTTTCCTCTATCAACAGAAGTAGCTGTAGTGCCTGCACTAACAGAAAGCACTGCTCCTGTAGCGGAGTTGAATACACCCACACTAGAAACACCACCAAACAATGCTGTTGGAAAATCTAAGCGGATATTACGGTTAGCGAGTTGCTTTACATAGATAGAGATAGTATAACTAACACCTGCAACAAAAGTAACACTGCGACCAACTACGTGGGTTGTAGAAGCAGTTAAGTCATCAATAAGAGCATCTGCAACTTGATAGCCTGTAGGAGCTAGTGTAGCATCGGGAGTCACCGTTGCTCTTGTCTTAGTCCAGTAAGCGTTGCTAAAGTCTTCTGTAAAACTAAAGCCGTTATCAGAAGGAAAGTTAACACTTACAGAAGATGCACCAGCGTTTGCAGCAGCAGCAACACCTGTAATTGGTAGTGTAGTCTTTTTGTCAACGGAAAGTAGCTGTGGCATTACCATAGTGTTTGCTTGGTTAGCCATAGAAACGATATCTACAAAGTAGTTTTCCTCAATATCTCGTGTTTGTACTTGAAAACTTAGTTCCCAACGTTGGGCACCTTGCGATGCCCTCTGTTGTTTTAGGTTGATTGTGTCTACAGCAAACACTGGTTCATTAGACTCAATGGTGAGAGGAGCCACAATTGGACTCCCCTCAAAATAATATACTGTCATTATCGTGATCCTCTTTCGCGATTGGTCATATTGACCCCAGCGGTGATCTCCGGAATCATACGAGCAATTTCTTTACGAGTTTGCATGGAGACATCACCTGAAACATTAATATTGAACACTTGTTGTTTGTTCTTATCGTTATTATTTCCATTTGTTGAAGTAAAAGCAGAAGGATTGCTTGGACCTACAAGCCCACCACTAGCGAAGGCAGGTAGTCTGCCGTCATTAGCATTAATAGTCTCTAAGAAAGGTAGCCAACGTTTAGTTGTAGCTGCATTCATTACATATTCGCCATTAGACAATCTAGCAAGAATAGAGTCACTAGTACCTGTTCCAGGACCAGAGATATAGCCACCTGTAGCCCATCCTCCTAACCAATTACCTCCCAGTCCACCTAAACTAGCAATAAAATTACCAATACCAGAACCAATAGCAGAGCCAATAGCTCCTTTACCTCCTCCAGTTGATTTAGCTAGAGAATCAAAGATAGAACTAAAAATATTATCGAAGAATTGATCTAGTCCTAAAGATTTAAAGAGATTCTTTGTAAAGGCTTGGCTAAACTTGTCGATAATAGCAGAAGTAAGAGTATCAAGAACACCATGAATCATGTCTGAGAAAGACTGTTCCCCTTTAAGGAAAGCAGTAAAGTTCTGTTGGAAAGTTTCTCTCATCATAGCAGAGCCTTGACCAATACTATCGAACTTATCTTTAAGCCTAGCAATTTCCTCTGTAGCCGCTCTAGCTGCTTCTGAGCCTGCTACCATCGAATTTCTTTCTTTTGTAAGAGAATCAATGCGTTGAGAAATAGCTAAAGCAGACTGTACTTGTTGCTCATTAAGAGAACCTAATACTTCAGGATCAAGAGAAGACTTCAAGTCTTCAAACTGTTTCAGAACAGATTCAAACTTGTTAGTGTACTTTTTAGCTCCTTTACCTGCTTTATCAGAGGCTTTATCAGCGGCTGAGCCTGCAGCTTCAGTTGCTTCTCCAAAGTTTTTGATGTAGCCATTAGCTTTCATAATACCTAGAGGTACTGCAGCAACTGTAGAACCAATACCTGAAAGCATAGCGTCATAAGGAAGCTGTGCCATCATATCGCCATTCTTAACAGCGTCTGTGAAAGCTTGGCTTACTCCTAGCGCGCTAGAAGGACTTAGAGGATCTACGGTAGACTTATAGAGAGCATTGTCAACCCTATTAATATAGAGATTATCTACAGTAGAAAGAGTAGGATCAACAGCAGTTACTCGTGGAGCACTAGTAACACGAACCCCGCCTGAAATAGGTCCAGGAGTACCATCAGCAAAGTGACCAATCTTACCGTTGTTAAGCTTCTGCAAAAGTGGTAGGAACTTCTTAGTTGCTTTAGCATTAACTACGAATTCACCATTCGATAGCATTGCAGGGATAGAGTCTGAAGTTCCAGTACCGGGACCGGAAACCCAACCACCAGTTGCATAGCCTGCTCTAGCTGCTTGTGGAAAAGCAGATGAATCAGGAAGACCACCTGTAGCAATAGCTAGTTTATTCACAAAACCTTGAACAGCTATTGCAATAACGTCTAGATCCTGTTTACTTGCTTCAAGTTCAGAAGTAGTTTGACGCCATTTATTTGACTGATCTAAGAAACTTTGTGTGTTGAGTGCAATATTCCCTGAAATACGAGTACTCAGATCTCTTGTTTGGTAGATAGCTTCTGTACTCTTTAATAAAACTTCATCAACAGCAGCACTTAACTGTGATTTTAAAGCTTCAATTTGATCTGAGTTTGCTCTAACTGTTTCTAATTTAGTTTCTAAAGGAGTGATTAAGCTATCAAGCTCAGTAACTTTAGCTTGCCATTGAGCTGCCATACCAAGGTATAGTGGGCCATCAGGGTTAGGAATTGCTAAACCTGATTTTGCAAGTGTATCTCTTTGTTCAACAGCAAACTGTCTATCACTAGCTAACTTATTTAGCTGAGTCTCCATTGCAGAAATATTCGCAGGATCAAATTCACTTAAGCTGTCGAGTAAACCTTGGATAGCCTCTACACGAGAAGAGATATCACCTTCAGTGAAAGATAGGGTATTAGATAGTAATAGTTTATCTAATCTAACTCTACTAGCTGAATCGCTAGTTATCTTTTCAAGTGCTGCAGCTTGATTTTCTCTTTGGCCTGCAAGAATCCCAATGAATCTCCCAGCTGGACCAAAAGTTAGAGATTGATTATCTTGTTTAAGCTTAGTCAATTCTCCTGTAAGTACAGTTTGTTCAGCAACTAGGTCTCTATATTCTTGGGTATGGCTATTTAGTCCTTGAAGCTCTACACCGATTTCTTGTAGTCTAGCAGTAGTATCATTTATACGCTCTTGTACAATTTGTCTGGTAACTAAGTACTCTTGAGGATTAGCAATCTTGTTTGGATCAGTGTAAGACTTTTTATTAATACCTAGAAATTCAAGAAGAGCATTCTTTGCATTAATAATTCTATCAATTACATTAGTAATAGTGTCTTTCAGAGAATTCCAACCAACAGCAAAAGAGTCTGCAATAGAAGTCCAAGTTTCACCTTTGAAAGCATCAGCCATTAACTGAGCAGCCCAAGCTACCCACTCATTGATTTTAGCTTTCCATTTGTCATCAAGACCTTGGTAGATAAATGAAGCAATACCAACACCAACAACTACATAAGGATTACCACCTGAAACGGAGCCTGCAAGTAGTGCATGTTCCATAGCTGTCTTTAGTTTTGTTCCAACATCAGAACCATTTTCTTCAAGAACATCACCAACGAGAGTAACGCCAGCAACACCTGCAGCAATAGCAGCAGATACTTTGTTAGAAAAACCTGCTTGCTTGCTAGTTACCCCAGCAGCAATAGCGTTAACGAGAGCCTCACTATAAACCTCACCAAGTCCTACTGTGTCAAACATGTTTTTTACAAGAGCTTTGTCAGCAACAGTAACTGCCATTAAACCAACAATACCTAGTCCGATTCCACCAACACGTTGGTATAGAACAGAAAGTAATCTTGGTCCAATAGTAAACATTGTTACAATAGCTGCTTGAATAATATCTGTATAAGCACTAGCACCAGCACTGAAAGATTCAGCTAGATTGCTGATGATACCTCTGCCAATATCAGAGTATACTGCTGTATATGCAGTGAAACCACGAGCAAATAACCCAAGAATAGCTCTAGCACCTACAAGACCTACAGTACCATTGTTTGCACCTACACCTGTTAGGAAACGAACAAGATTCATTAAGAAAGCGTTGTTACTCCCTGCTAGTGCAGAAAGCATTGCAGGACCAGCCATACCTAGTGCAATTGCACCACCGATAGCTGAAGCTACTTTGATACCCAAACCTTCAAGAGAGTTAGGGTCTACCCCTAAATACTTGGTTAAGTTGTCACTTACTGCTAAACCAATACCAATACCCATTAAACGAGATACTACTCTAAAAGTATAGAGAATATTTCTTTCTAAGATTCTAACGGAAGCAGCAGACATACTCGAGTCGAAGACACTAAACAAACCTGTTTGAAGTCGTCTAGCGTTACCTTGAAGTTCGTCGAAGAAGATATTAGAGAATAGATTACTAATTACAGCTCTAACAGGAGAGAAGAAAGCTGCGGCTACAGCCACGCCTAGAACTTGACCAATAGTAGCTCCTAAATTCTTACCTGCTTTAATACCCTCAGCTTCACTCCCTGTGATAGCAGTTACTACAGCACCTGTAGCAGCACCACCAACAGCATTTAGTGCGTTAGCAATAGAACGAGAGAACAGAGAAATTGTACTCTCGTTTGCTGCTCCACTTACAAAGAGAGAATCTGTAATAGTTTTAGTAGCAGTAGAGGAAAGTCGCTTAGAGTTAGCATCAAACGATTTAATAATATGATTGATAATGCTTTCACTCCAAAGACCAATAACTCCTGTTACGAAAGTATTGTTGAGCAGTGGTAGGAAAGAAATAAAGATAAGCCTTTTTAATGCAGAAAACAGAATAGCTCTAGCACCTTCGAAAGAGAGTGCAATAGCTCCAAGAGTACCTACAAGGATAACATCACTAAGGCTAGTTGAGAACAAGTTACTTAGGTAGTTAGCTCCTTGAGTGATCTTAGTATTGAGATAGGTAATACCTTTTACATAAGCGTCCCCAATATACTTGAAAGGTGCTGTTAGAAACTTTTGTAGTTGTGCAGACAGATACTTGATAAGGGAAATAGCTTTACCAAGAGGATCTTTTAAAATATTTAAAGAAATGCTAAAGATACTTGAAATCTTTGTTTTTACTCTTGATAAGAAATTACCGACAGTAGTGTAAACAGTAGAGAACACTTTAGCTGCCGACTTTAAAGTGCTAGAAGCACGAATAGGAGCAAGAACGGCTTCTTTGATACTAGTTAGAATACTCTTACCTAGATAGCGGTTAGCTTTATAAACGTCTCTTGCTATACGGTAGGTGCGGCCAAAAACAGAATCTAGGCTTCTTGAAAAAGCGTTATAAGTATTAAGGATAGATTTACCTAAAGGTGAATTAGTCTTGAATACGTAGAAAGCAGATTCTAAAGAAGACTTAAGTGTAGCACCTAGATCTCTATTTAGTTTAAAGTTAGCAATAGGTTTGCTTAAGTTATTTTCGATGAAATCAGAAAGTAGACCTGCGTATTTATTGTTACTAATAGAAGAAACAATTTGTTCTGAAATAGCTGCAAAGATACCTACAACTGAAATAGAGACACTATTAAAGACTTGCATAACGCCAGCTTTAAAGGTGTCATAAGCTGACTTAACTCTACTCCAAAGAGCTTGTGTATACTCTACTACTCCGTCGATAGTTTCTCGATACTTACTATTACCGATGACATACATGTAGAGTTCATAGAAAAGGTTAGTTACGTAGTTATAGAAAGCTTCAAAAGGCGCTTTTACACTAGAGAGTAATGTACCTGTATAAGATACAATACTGTCGATCATAGCTTTAAAAGAGGCTGCAATAGGCTGGAAGATAAGCTCACTACCTAAAGAACCAATAATAGTAACAATATCAATTGCTACTGAGAAGTACTCTTTGATAGTCTCAATATCTTTACCAACACCTTTAGACATTTCTGCAAAAACAGTACCTAGTGTTTTTAAGCCATTACCTAGCCAACTAGTTAGCCCAATAGTTTGGTCAATTTTTCCAATAAACAGAGTTAAACCATCATTAAAAACTTGGAAACCACTAGAAACAGTAGTACCCATTAAAGCGGCTTCTTCTTTTAATTTCGCTGTCTGAGAAGTTAAAGCTTGTAGAACTTTTTCAGTAGTTAAGCCACCTTCTTTTGCTAACTCTCTTAGTTCACCAAAAGGAATACCAAGACCATCAGCGATTGCAAGAGCAATACGAGGTGCTTGTTCTAGAACTGAGTTAAGTTCTTCACCACGTAGTTCACCTGAAGCAAGACCTTGAGATAGCTGTATCATGGCTGCATTTAAGCTTTCCGCAGAACCACCTGATACCTTAGCTGCATATTGGATAGATTCTACAGCGGCAATAATACTATCTGTATTGTAAGAGTCACCTAGGGTCATACCTAGTCGGTTAAACATGTCGATACTGTTCTGTACAGAAGTACCTGCTGACAGACTGATGTCATAAAGAGTATCTCTTACATAATCAAGTTCATCTGTTCTACCTGTAACTAGTGCTAGTCTATTTTCAAGATTAGTTACAGAATCACCTGCTTTAACAAAACTAGCAAAGCTAAAAGAAATACCTGCAAAGGCTGTAGCCGCAGCTACAAGTCCTTTAAAAGAAGAAATAGTGTTTTTTACATTGTTATCTAGTGAGACTATTGCACGGTTAATAGCCTCTACATTTTTTGCTGAGTTCCTTGAATTGAAGGAACTTAGTTTATTCATATCTTTTTCAGTTACGCCTGCAGAGAAACCTAACTTAGCAAGTCCTTTATTAATCTTATCGATAGAAAGAAGTGCTTTGGAATCATCTGCATCAAAATGAAGTTGCACTGTCATTTTAATCCCCTTTAAAATAAAATAGCCCTAAGAAGATAAACTCCATAGGGCGATTTCATACTTTAAGTAAGTTATTGTTTATATTCTACAACTGGTCCCTTAGGAGAACCATAGTCTAGAACTGTTCTTTCGATAAAATTTGCAGGGGCTTGTTGGCTTGAACCTGCGTTTAGGTACTTAACGTAGTCTTTATCATTTTCTATCTCAAAAGAAAGTTTCTCTTTGTTTAAGTTTGTAATAGCCCAAGAATTAGCAGCTGCCCCCGTATCTACAGGAGTAACTTCTTTTAAGTCTTGGATAATTTGTTCAGCAACATCGTCAAGTTTATCTTTAATTTCGTTTCGAATTTGAGTCTTGAGTTTCGAAGAATCAAAGGTAATTCTAGTCTTTATCATTGCAATTCCTTTGTTACTTCTTGCTCTGTGAACCTATTTGAAAATCTTTCAAACAGTTTTTCAGCAAAGTTTTTAGCTGGTTTTTCTTCTTGTGCTTGTTGTCTAATAACTCTTAAAGAAGCAAAGAGATCTTCTGGATTAAGTTTACCACCACCCATACTCATAGCGACTACTGCAGCACGATTATCTTCTCTCCAACCTACAGGCCTTCTAGAAAAGTACTCTTGCCAACCTAGTATTTCACTATAAGGAAGATTATTTAATTCTGTTAACGTTAAACCTAAAAGATAAGCTAACTCATAAGAAGCTAGCTCTTCGTTTGTTAATCGTTTCCCTTTTCTTCCTCAGTATTTACCCCTGAGTAGGCTAGTACCTCTTTTACTAGTTTTGAGATTTCATCGAGAGGAAAAGAATCAATTTCTTCATCTGTAAGGTCAGAAGCACCTACAACACCTAGGCGTAGAACTTTACGTTGAATAGCAAGACCTTGTTCTGACTCAGGAAGAGTTTTTACTTCCCCATTGACAAAAGTCTGGAAATCTTTAACTTCTAGACCAGTAAGTTTTTTGATCTCAACAGCATCTTTTTTACCAAGGAAAGTAGTCTTTTTAGTTGGGGCCGAATAGCCAAGCATAGCACGCATATTAGTTATCTCCTAGAATATCTCTATTATTTTCGCGAATTGACTCAATCATAGAATTTAGTTTACCAAGATTAGCAAGAGTAGTCATTACTTCTTGCAGTTTATCTGGTTGCCCTTGAAATTCTGGTAGTCTAGCGATTGTTTTTTGTGTTGAAATAGCAATCGAAGACTGCATGTGTTTCAACGTTTCTTTGATTACATAATCATTTGAAAAAGGTTTGATCATTTTATACACTTATAAGAGGAGAAGCCCCCCGAAGGGGGCTAACTCAATTAGCCAACGGTATAAGGACCGTAGAAGTCAGACTGAATTGATAGAGCTACAGTTGCAGTCATCGCATCGTCACGAGCAGGAGTTACGAGTAGTGATTCGATCTTACCGACGAAATAGATAAGAGCGTTTGGAACAGTACCTGCAGTAGCCCCAGAAACGTTAGGTGCAGTGCCTGTTGCAAGGTTTGGAGCCTTAGCGGTTAGCAGAGCTACTTGGAATACCTTTGCAGTACCATCAGCAACAGCGTCACCTAGTAGACCAGTAGTAGCAAATACACCGTTACCACCAGTAGTCTTAGCCCATTCGCTAGGAACGAAGTTAATAGTTAGTTCTAGGTCAGGAGCATCTGACTGAGCACCAATTGACTGAGTTTGGGCTTGACCGTAAACAGGAACCTTGATGATGTTTGCAGGTGTACCTAGCGCTGGCATGTCGCGAATGTTCTTGATTTCGACATAGTTAGTAGTAGCGGTAAAGCAACCTTTAAGTAGAGTTTCAGTGTATGAAGCAGGAAGTGCTGACTTAGAAACAGCAATTGCTGAATACTGAGCAGCAGAAATAGAAGTAGGAAGTGCCATAGTTATTCTCCGAAATATGAAAAAGGAACAGAGTAATCTGCCCTAGAAAGGGTTGGGTCTTCTGGATCAGGACCAATAAATTGTAAAGAGCTTACGCTAGTTTGAATACCAAAGTTAAGTAGTTTATTTTGAAAAGTAATATCAAGAGACGAAGCAATAACAGAGGGTTGTTTCTGTCCTTTACCTGCAGGGTAATAGATACTTACTATAATGAGACCAGTAACTTGTTTGTTATCTCCAAAGGCAAATCGGTTTGCTTTTCCGTTTACAATGTTCAGTTTAAGAAAAGGAACAGAAGAGATCTGACCTTTATAATCTGCAGGGTAAACAGGCAAATTTGCTAGTAAGTTATTCTGTGGTAACGAATAAAAAGTACTAATGATTTCTTCAAACATTAGACACTCCTTACTGTTAGTTGTGTAATTCCAGTATACTCATTGATACTTTGAAAACGATAGGTTTTACCTTCGTAAGTAATAGTAGAGTATCTAGAACCATCTAAGTCTTTTGTTCTTACTACTAGTTCTTTAACTACATGTCTATCGCTATCTAAGACTGAACTAGTTTCAATAAACTCTATAGTGTAAAGAGATTCATCAGAAATTACTTCACCAGTATTAAAATCAAAACCTGTAGTACCTTCTTCAGTTAGTACTCCTAGCTTAACTAAGTCTCCTGCAGCACTGAAAGCTTGTTCTACCGCAGCTTCTACAGTTTGTGTTAGACTCATTTAGTTAGCCCTCCACCATCCTTGTGGACCTGAGTATCCTTGTGAGAAAATTAGAGGCTCAATAAGTTTTAGTACTTCAGAAGGAATAGTTGGAACTTTAGGAGAAGAGCTAGAAGCAGCATCTGTATTAGAAAGAGAGATAGGACCAATAGTGATTGAATCATAGGTTACATCATAACCTTTAACAACACTAGGATACTTCACTAAATGTAAGGCTAAATATGCTGTTGCTTTTGCAAGTCTCTTAGGTACGGTACCTTCGTCAATTGAAACGGTTAGTGATAGCGTAGGGTCGTAAAAGCTTGTTTTAGTTCTTGGCCAAGCAAGAGACTGAGACGACGAAACCGCCGTCCCAATCCATTCTTTTTGATCCAAAATACGAGTTGCATCAACTAGCGCCTGTTCTTGAACATCAGAGCTTGCAGCTTCCCAGTATGGGTTATCAGCAAGGTATTCATCAGCAGACTCTAGATAAGAGTTTTCAAATAGTATTAGCGCCATGATGCCTCCTCACGTTAAGGTGCTACTGCTACACAACGGCGAGCATAACGACGAAGAAGAGTCATAAGATGATCATCATTAGCTTCAAGTTTGAATTTAGTGATGAAAGCTTCTACGTCAGTAGCAATGCCAGTAGCAGTTGTTACATAAACTGGTTTTTCAGCCATGATACACCTATTAAGCGTGTAGGATGGGGAGAATACCTAGGTTTAGAGGATCCATTGTACGGGTCCAAGAACCAGCAGCACCTAGGGTTGTATTTGTAGCGAAAGCGTTAGTTGCACCAACCCAGTCATAGCCCATTGGATGAGCAACGAAGCCATAACGATACCAGATGTTGGTTGAACCACCACCAGCATAGCTAGCAGGGTTACGATCAACTTCAGTAGCGACAGGCATTGGGATTTCACGGAAAGCAACTGAACCGGGCTTCACGAGGAAGGTGGTTTTGGTTGATTGATCGTTAACGTTGGCTGAGGAAGCAAGGTTACCTTGAGCAGCACGAGTTAGTACTAGACGGAACTTACCACCGAAGATGGTTTGGAAGTCTAGATTACCATCACGTACACGATCTTGGTCGATGAGGTTAGCTGCACGAAGGTCAGCAAGAACTTCAGGAGAAGTAACCATGTAGACAAAGTCTGGTTCGTAGTCTTTGAAGAACATACCCATTGCACGGAAGAGACGTTCACCACGAGCAGCACCAACTTCTGAAGAGTCAACTAGTTTACGAGCATCGCCAGCACCAGTAGCAGCAGCACCGAAAGCACCGTTAGCGTTGATGTCAACAAAAGCACCAACTGAACCTGAAGGAACAGTATCGAAAGAGGTAATACCAGCGCCTAGAGCAACTTCAGAAGCAGCAACACCCTTCATGATTGAGAGAACAGCGTTATGTTCGTCTTGAGCGCGTGACTGAGCAAAGTTACGAGCGAAGAAAGCAAGGCCGTCCTGCTGTGAGATAATGCGCTGTAGGTTAACCTGTTCAGCACCGATAGTACGAGCATTCTTAACATAGTTCGCAATGTCGGTTGAGATAGTTGAGTAAGTACCATCAGTGGCTGAAGTTAGCGATGCATTGTTGATGGTAGCAGATAGTGGTTTGTACCAACGTAGCTGACCAGCAAAACCTTCACCGTTAGGGTCTAGTTCGGTGGAAGCTGCAACCATACCAGTTGAGTTAATACGCTTTTCTTCAGTCCAGCGCTCTTCAGCATAAGCAGAGATAGCTACTGCTACGTTCTGGAAGTTTAGATGATTAATTGCCATTTTGTTGTACCTTTTAGTTTATATAATAATGACTTAGTAAGTCACTGTTCCGAGTTTACCTGATTCAGCTAAAGCAAGAAGTTCTTCAGTTGACATTCCAGAGAGAGACTTTGGACGTGATACTGAAGCTGAGTTCTTGTTAGAATTTGAACCAGCACCTGAGTTTTCTTTAGGTTTAAAGAGAAAATCCTTTTGAGGATCTTTAGCGAAAGCCTTGAGATAGTCTGTAATACTAGCTCCAGACCTGTGGACCCATGAACCGTCGTCATCTTGGACAAGCTCAGGGAGAATTGTTTTGAAAGCAGTTTCACGAGCGAAGTCGTTTCGGAAGTCGAGAGAGCTAAGGTGTTTCTCAAGCTCACGATCTCGAGTAATTGAAGTCAGCTTTTCCTGCAGGATCTTTTCGCGTTCTTCCATTTCAGCTAGTTTCAACTTAGCTGCTTCGTAATGTTTTCCTTCGTCTTCAAGCTGCTTACGCTGCTTTTCTTGTACGTCTGCTTTTAGGCGAGCATTTTCACGCGCCATTTCTTCAGCTTTTTTGTAGGCTTTGTCAACATTAGCCTTCATTGTCTTAAGCTCTTCAGCCACCATTTGTTTTAGTAGAGCTTGATGCTCTTCCTTCAGAGAGGCTTTCTTTTGAGAAAGGTCATCAGGGGTGGAGTTGTTATCATTGTCTTCGTTATCATCATTGACATCATTGTCGAGTTGATCAGCCATAGTTATATATTTTCCTTTTGCACAGCATTGTAATGAACTAGAAGGTACAACTTTAGTTCTTTAGTCTATGGTTTTGTTACATTGGCGAGGGACTAGAGAATCGAACTCTATCTTTGACTTTTGGAGAGTCACGTGCGACCAGTACACTAATCCGACATAGAGCGGTTGTTTAAAGTCCAACCGGACGACTATTGACACACCGTCAATTTTAGTAACCCTTCGGGGTGCGCTATATCATTAACAAGGTAAGAGTAAGAAGCGTGAAAGGTCTTGTTATCAAGCGGTCCACTTAGGCGAACTCGCGGGCTAAGCCCTATACACTTGATTTTAGTCTATTTAGCATTTGAAAATGAGTATGAACCGCATGACAATTCGCACACAATACTCTACATTTTCTAATTTCGTTTTTAACTTTAGAAATAGTATGCGTTTGCATACTTGACACTGCTAAATATTTTTTAGAGGGATCTAGATGATCTAAATGTAATGCTGCAAAATGACCTTTATAGCCACATTCTTCGCAGCCTTTCTTCATTTTATAACGTTTCACTAATTCAAGCATATAGTCTCTTCGTTTCTTTTGTACTGCGTAAGTACATGATTTACATTGAGAATAATAGCCTGATTTCTTTTTATTTTGTTTAAAAAATTCAGATAGGTCTTTTTCTATATTACAACAATTACACTTTTTCATTTCAACCAATAAGTAATTATTTCTTCTCTACAGGAGCTTTAACCACAGGTTTTTCAGCTTCTACTTCTAGAGTTTCAACAACAGATTTTAGTTTCTTCCATTGTGCTGAGTTAGGCCCTTCAACAGGGATACCAGCAGCAAAGTCAGCAAACCATTCTTTAAATTCTTTTAGTTTCATTTTTTATACTTATACTCCGGGGGTTGGGAAGTGAAGAAACAGGAATTACACATAAGAATACCTTCTCTGTGGTTCCATACTGTTGCTTCTACTAATCTTCCTTTTTTACAAGAAGGGCAAGGACAACCATGATACAATTCATAATCTTTAGTCATCTAGTCACCTCAGAAAAAGAAAGGAAAGTGAGGAAGGAGTAGAAACAGAACAATAAATTCCATTCCTACCCCAGGGATTCTCTCCCCCTCTTCTTTATAGCTAAGAGGTGGATTATGCCATTGCTTTCCGAACGCGAGCTACTACTTTACGAGCAGCTACACGAGCTTTAAGAACACCAACTTTAGCTTTGCTTACTAGACGGCGAGC
>Ga0255275_1000009_pt1 | contig 19725 bp, 23 predicted proteins | sample AtltaT_2_FD_183710 | JGI IMG/M metagenome (GOLD analysis project Ga0255275, IMG submission 183710) | Metatranscriptome of freshwater microbial communities from Altamaha River, Georgia, United States - Atl_UVDOM_RepA_8h (Metagenome... | ecosystem: Environmental > Aquatic > Freshwater > River... | reverse complement strand
CTCAGACGTTGCAGTCACTGCGGGACGCGGGCGCCGAGCTCGAGGACCGCCTCGAAGGTATTCAAGAAGGGTTGCCCGCATGAACGATTCATTGGTTGAAGTCACCCGTGTTCCCGTGAGCTCCATTGGGAAGAAACATCTCGATGGCGAAGGGAGCGTCCAGGTTCATATGGACCCCACCGTCAAGATCGGAACGGCCAAGGTGTTTGCGGTGTACGGCAAAGGTGGCATCGGTAAAAGCACCACGTCATCCAATCTTTCTGTGGCTTTTAGCAAGCTTGGAAAGCGCGTGCTCCAAATCGGATGCGACCCCAAACACGACTCCACCTTCACGCTCACCAAGCGCTTGATGCCCACGGTGATCGACGCATTGGAGGCGGTGGACTTTCACGCTGAAGAGCTGCGGTTGGAGGACTTTGTCTTCAAAGGCTACAACGGCGTCATGTGTGTCGAAGCAGGCGGCCCCCCCGCGGGAACGGGCTGTGGTGGGTATGTGGTGGGCCAAACCGTCAAGTTGCTCAAAGAGCACCACCTGCTTGAGGACACCGACGTGGTCATATTTGACGTGCTGGGCGACGTGGTCTGCGGCGGCTTTGCGGCGCCACTGCAGCATGCAGACCGTGCGCTCATTGTGACGGCCAACGATTTCGACTCGATCTTCGCGATGAATCGCATCGTGCAAGCCATTGGAGCCAAGTCCAAGAACTACAACGTCCGATTGGGCGGTGTCATCGCCAACCGCAGCGATGCCACCGATCAAATCGACAAATTCAACGACCGCGTGGGGCTCCAAACCTTGGCGCATTTCCCGATGCTCGATGAGATCCGCCGCAGTCGCCTCAACAAGTCGACGTTGTTCGAGTTGGAAGCCACACCCGCGGTAGCCAGTGTGCAAGACGAATACCTCCGCCTTGCAGCTCGATTGTGGGCCGGCACCGATCCTTTGCCCGCTGTGCCCATGAAGGATCGCGACATCTTTGACCTGCTGGGTTTTGACTGATGAACCACATCGCATACCAACAGCGTCGAAGCGAAATCGCGCACTACTTCGACCGAACGGCATCGGCGGCCTGGGCGCGGCTGACCTCAAAAGAGCCTTTGGGTCGCATACGCAGCAGTGTCCGCCAGGGGCGCTCGCAGATGCAATCGACATTGCTGTCGTGGTTGCCGCAAGACATGTCCGGACTTCGCGTGCTTGATGCCGGATGCGGCACGGGGCTGCTGTCCTGCGAGGCGGCAGCCCGAGGTGCCACCGTCTTGGCCATTGACCTGTCGCCCACCTTGGTCGAGTTGGCCCAAGAACGCCTTCAGCGAGAGCAACCCCACTTGAGCGGGCGAATCGACTTTCGCTCTGGAGACATGTTGGATGAGGCCCTGGGTGAGTTTGATCATGTCGTCGCCATGGACTCCCTGATCCATTACAGCTGCGACGACATCGCGCAGGCGCTCGCGCATTTGAGCCGACGCACTCGCAAGTCCATGGTGTTCACCTTTGCGCCCCGCACGCCCTTGCTCGCAGCCCTTCATCGCGTGGGGCGCCTGTTTCCCCGGGGTGATCGATCTCCCGCACTAGAGCCTGTCGCTCAAGAGGCCCTGCACAGCGCACTGTCAAGCCGACTCGTCTCTGGGGACTGGCAGGCAGCGCGCTGTCATCGCGTGGCGCACGGGTTTTACACCTCCCAGGCCTGGGAGTGGACACGGTGATAAAAGGGCGTCTGCAATGGCCGATCCCAAAGTGGATCCGGCACCACGGCATGCGGTTCATGCCTTTCGCAGACGCGGCGTCGCCCGACCTGCCCTTGCCCCGGCTGTTGCGACTGTCTTTGTTCCAAGCGGTGATTGGCATGAGCACCGCGTTGCTCGTGGGCACATTGAACCGCGTGATGATTTTGGAGCTCGGGATTCCCGCCTGGTGGGTGGCTCTGAGTGTGGGCCTGCCCATGGTGTTTGCTCCCTTTCGCGCCTTGATCGGCTACCGCAGCGATACCCACCCGTCAGCCCTGGGCCTTCGAAGAATTCCCTATCTTTGGATGGGCAGCCTGATGCTTTTTGGCGGGTTGGCCATCATGCCCTTTGCCTTGTTGCTGCTGTCTGAGGCGCAACACGCCAACCAGTGGTTGGGGCAGATCGGGGCCTGCTTGGCCTTTTTGCTCGTCGGCGCTGGCATTCAGATCACTCAGACCGCAGGCATGGCCCTGGCCAACGACTTGGCCACTGAAGAGAAGAGGCCCCGCGTGGTGGCGTTGCTCTACACGATGTTGTTGATGGGCATGATCGTCAGCAGTGTGATCTTTGGTGCCCTGCTCGCCGACTTTTCGTCAGTGCGATTGATCAAAGTGGTTCAAGGTTCGGCCGCCTTGGTGTTGGTGATCAATCTCATCTCGCTGTGGAAACAAGAAGCACGCCAATCCAGACGCGGTGCCCGTTCGGCCGGTGGATTCACAAGCTCGTGGAGTGCTCTGATGGAGCAACCCCACATGCGTCGCTTTCTCTGGACCTTGGGCCTGGGAACGTGTGCGTTTTCAATGCAAGAGATTGTGTTGGAACCTTATGCCGGCGAAGTGTTGGGCTTGGGCGTTGGCGCCACCAGCGCCCTCACCGCGTTTTCATCTGGCGGGTCTTTGTTGGCCTTCATGCTTTCGGCGCGTTGGCTTAACCAAGGGATCACCGCCTTTCGGCTGGCCAGCCTGGGTGCATTGCTGGGGGTGTTGGCCTTTGTGGGCGTGATCTTTTCTGCGCCCCTGCAGTCCCAAGGCTTGTTTCAGGCCAGCGTGACCTTGATCGGCTTTTCTGGCGGGCTGTTCTCCGTGAGCATGTTGGTGTCTGCCATGACCTTTGCCAGCCCGGAGTTCAGCGGTTTGGTATTGGGGGCCTGGGGCGGAGTCCAAGCCACCGCCGCTGGCTTCTCGATGGCTCTGGGGGGTGCTCTGCGCGATGGGATCTCCCACTTGGCGCAACAGGGGGCTTTGGGAGAAGCGCTGCGATCGACCGTCACAGGCTACAGCGCTGTGTATCACTTGGAGATGTATCTGTTGTTTGTGGTGTTGGCCGCGCTGGGGCCCATGTTGCGCAAGCGTGACATGGCGCCACAGTCCACTTCCCGTTTTGGCCTGGCTGAATTGCCAGGGTGATTGACCTTTCTTGCTCACAAGGAGAACGACCTTGGAAACCGGTGCAATAACTCAGTATGTCGATCTGGCCCAGTTGGTGCTTTACCTTTTCTGGATCTTTTTTGCCGGACTCATTTATTACCTGGTTCGCGAAAATCATCGCGAAGGCTACCCACTTGAATCCGGACGCCCCGATGGTCCCCGCATGGAAGGATGGCCACCCGTGCCGGCCTCCAAGACCTTCAAACATGAAAATGGCCATGAAACGCTGAGCCCGGATCCGAACCGGCCCGATGCGCACTTTGAGGGGCAACCCTCCCATGCCTGGAACGGCGCGCCGCTTGAACCGGTGGGCAATCCCCTGCTGGCGGGTGTGGGCCCCGGCGCATGGTCTCAACGGGCCGATGTGCCTGACATTACCCACCATGGCGAAGTCAAGATCGTCCCGCTGCGTGTGGCCACGCTCCATTCTGTGTCATCGCGGGATATTGATCCGCGTGGCAAGCCGGTCATGGGCGCCGATGGCGCCGTGGCAGGCACCGTGGTGGACATGTGGGTCGACAAAGCAGAAATGCTGTTTCGCTACATTGAGCTTCAACTGGCCGATGGCAGCCGTCGACTACTTCCCATCCCCTTCGCACGGATCAAGAGCGATGGTGTGCATGTGCAGGCCATCGTGGCCCAGCAGTTTGCTCATGTCCCGGTCACCAAGCATCCTGAGCAGGTCACGTTCTTGGAGGAGGAAAAAATCGCTGCCTGCTATGGCGCGGGCACCTTGTATGCCACCCCAGAACGCCAAGAGCCCCTGATGTGATGAAGGCTGTCCATGAGCATGAATGGGAGGCCCAGCCTGGCCTGCCCGAGGCGCTGCCTGCGAATGAGCGCATCTTGTGGCAAGGACAACCCCTGGTGGCGTCTTTGGCCATTCACGCTTTTCATATTCGCAAGGTGGCGCTGTATTTCTTGGTCATGTGGGCGTGGCAGGCCGTGGTCCTTCTTGACGACCACGTTGATCGAAGGCTGGTGGTTGAACAACTCATGGTGTCGACCGTGTTGATCGCTGTGGCCCTCCTTTCACTGTGGGGAGCCGCATGGTGGTCGGCTAAAACCACGCTGTACACCATCACCGATCGACGCGTGGTGATGAGAATCGGCATTGTTTTGTCTGTGACCTTCAATTTGCCTTTCCGACAAATCAAGGCGGCTCACCTCAAACCCTGTTCCACGGGAACGGGCGATATCGCCATCGAGTTATCGCCATCCGCAAGAATCGGTTGGTTTCATTTGTGGCCGCATCAGCGCGCTTGGCATCTCAAGCATCCCCAACCCACCATGCGGAGTTTGGCGAATGCAGATCAGGTGTCGCAAACCTTGGGAATGGCGTGGCACCGTTGTCAAGAGAGGTCCACTCTGGAGCGCCGAGCACCCGAGCTGACATCTGTGGATCTGCAGGAAGTGGCTGCATGAGCTCATCCACCATGCCTGTTGCACCCCATCCCTTGTGGTGGTTGGCAGGTCTGCTGATCAGCACGCTGCTGAGCGTGGCATGGTTTCGATGGCATGAAGCGTCCACCGTGTCTGCGTCGTCGCCCTCAAGACCGCCTGAAATCGTCCAACGGTCCTTGCTCTTTCGCGACGAGCCCGATGGATCCATCTCGGTCACCGATGCACACACTCAAAAGCCAGTGGCCCAGTTTCATGGCGAACAGGGATTTGTTCGTGGCACTTTGCGTGCATTGTCCCGGGAGCGCAGACGCCAAGGGCTGGACAACGCGCATCCATTCACACTGAGTTTGAGGGCGGACCGCCGAATCATTCTGCGCGATCCTTCCACGGGTGAGCACATCGACTTGGCCTCTTTTGGCGCCAGCAATCGCGAAGTTTTCTCTTCCCTTTTGCTAGACCCCTCTCACGACGCTTTTAAACCATCTGCTGGAGCACATCCATGAACGTGGCAGCCGAATCCATCATCGATACTGCGGTCGACGCCAACGAAAAGGCCCTTCAAAGCAATCTACTGAGTCCCCGCTTCTATACCACCGACTTTGACGCGGTCAATCGCATCAGCGTGGAGTCCTGGCGCAGCCAGTGGGACGAAATGATGAAGGAATACGAAGGGGATAACAACCACGATCATTTTCAACGAGATGCAGCATTTGCAGGCGAGCTCGAAGCAGCCATTCCCACCTGGTCGCCCGAGCTTCGGCAGGAGCTTTTGGATTTTTTCGTGAGCTCTTTGACGTCTGAGTTTTCGGGCTGCATTCTCTACAACGAGATTCGGAAAAATATCGACAACCCCGATCTCAAGCAGCTCATGACCTATATGGCCCGTGATGAATCGCGGCACGCCGGATTCATCAACATGTCCCTCAAGGACTTCAATTTGGGCATCGATCTGGGCAATCTCAAGCGGACCAAGGCCTACACCTACTTCGCGCCCAAGCACATCATGTACGCCACATATCTTTCTGAAAAGATTGGATATGCGCGCTACATCACCATCTACCGCCAGCTTGAGCGACACCCCGAGCGCCGGTTTCATCCCATCTTTCGGTGGTTTGAGCGCTGGTGCAACGATGAATTCCGGCATGGCGAATCGTTCGCATTGATCATGCGGGCCAACCCGGGTCTGTTGTCGGGTCTCAATGTGTGGCAGATCCGGTTCTTTTTGCTGGCGGTGTATGCCACGATGTATGTGCGCGATCATCGACGCCCGCTCTTGCATGAGGCCATGGGCCTGGATTCCACGGCGTACGACATGGAGGTGTTCCGGATCACCAACATCATCACCCAGCAGGTGTTTCCGATTGCACTCGACATTGATCACCCTGCCTTCATGAAGCACCTTGAAAAGCTGGTGGTGATTGCGCAGGCTTACGAAGCCGCCAAAGCCACAAAAGGCCTCTGGGGGCGACTGCAACAGGCCTGGCATGGCGCTCGAGCGGTCGGTGTGTTTGGCCGACTCTATTTCCTGCCCGTGAAATCGCAGGCTCTCCTTGACAACCCGAGATTGCGGCCCACGTGGTGATACAGGTTCTCACCGCCATCGTATTTTCACTCATGGCATGGTGGGTGGGCACCGGTTTGATCCTTTGGATCGTTCGGCGACATCCCTCTCATCTCAAGATCTATCAAGTGCTGGCCACTGTGGCTTGGCTGATGAGCCTTTGGTTGGCGCAAATGAGTATGCGCGAGTTGAATGAATTCAACGCGTATTTGGGCTTTGCCAGCGTGATCGTCATGTGGGGCTGGCACGAGCTGTCATTTCTTTCGGGTTGGCTCACCGGCCCTCGCCGAACAGGCATGACGCCAAAGGCTTCGGGCTGGCTGCGCCTGCGAGAGGCCTTGGCGTCCATCCTGTGGCATGAATTGTTCTTGCTGGGCAACTTGGTCTTGTTGGCCTGGATGCAATCCGATGGCCCCAATCACCTGGCTCTCTACACATTTGCTTTGCTGTGGTGCATGCGTCTGAGCGCCAAGCTCAATCTGTTTTGGGGCGTTCCGCTGCTCGGTGAGCAATACCTTCCCACGTCCTTGTCTTACCTCTCCACCTATTTCCGGGTGGCACCGGCCGGACTGGGTTATATGGTGCTCGTGACGCTGTCGCTCGGCGCGTGGATATGGTGGGTCAGCCAAGCCGGCGCGGTTTCCGCGACCTTGAGTGCCTCTGGCTGGTGGCTGCTGGCCACCTTGTGGGCCTTGGCCTTGGTGGAGCACGCCATGATGATCTTGCCTTGGCCCATGCAAAGACTGTGGGGCTGGGCCTTGGGAGGCCTGAAAAGGACATCCCCCTCATGCTGAGCCCCATCAAAAATATGCCCCGTCCGGTGGCGGTGGTCATTGGCAGCGGGTTTGGGGGTCTGGCCGCCGCCATTCGCTTGAGTCTCAAGGGGTACGACGTCCAGGTGTTCGAAAAGCTCGAAGCGCCGGGCGGCAGAGCCTTCGTCCACCAGCAAGACGGCTTCACCTTTGACATGGGCCCCACCATCATCACAGCGCCCTTTCTTTTGCGTGAGCTGTGGTCGCTTTGTGGAAAGAATTTTGACGATGACGTGAAGCTGGTGGCAATGGATCCGTTTTATCGGATCCGATTCGATGATGGGAGCCACTTTGACTACAACGCCGACCCCGAGCACATGCGCTCAGAGGTGAGGCGGTTTTGTGCTGACGATCTTCCAGGGTACGAGAAATTTCTGGAGGTTTGCGAACGCTGCAAGGTGTTGGGATTTGAAGGCATGGGAGACCGCCCGTTCGACAGCGTCGGCAGTCTGATGCAAGCCATCCCGGACTTCCTGCGCATGGGTGCATGGCGGACCATTTACAGCCAGGTGGCCCGACACTTCACCAACGACAAGCTCAGAATCGTCATGAGCTTTCATCCCCTGCTCATCGGCGGCAATCCCTTTTCGGTGACAGCGGCTTATGCGCTCGTCAACGCGCTGGAGCGCACATGGGGCGTGCACTCGGCCATGGGAGGCACTGGGGCCATCGTCAAAGGCATGGTGGGCCTGCTGGACGGCCTGGGGGTGCCCATCTATTACAACTCACCGGTGGTGAAGATCCAGGTTCAAGAGGGTCGAGCCCGAGGCATTGAATTGGCCGATGGTCGATCCATACCCGCCGACATCGTGGTCAGCAATGGCGACACGGCCTGGACCTATCGCCACTTGATCGATGCCAAGCATCGCTCCCATTGGAGCAACGCCCGCATTGAGCGCGGACGCTATTCCATGGGTCTTTTTGTGTGGTACTTCGGCACAGACGGGCGCTATGAAAACGTGCCCCACCACATGTTGGTGCTGGGCCCTCGTTATCGCGAGCTCTTGACAGACATCTTCAAGCGACACGTCCTCGCGGAGGATTTCAGTCTGTATTTGCACCGGCCTACCGCCACTGACCCTTCCTTGGCGCCTGAAGGGTGTGACACTTTTTATGCCCTGGCGCCGGTGCCGCACTTGGACAGTGGAACCGATTGGAGCGTGCAGGCTGAACGCATGCGCCAAGCGGTGGCCCGACGTCTTCACGAAACGGTCTTGCCGGGTCTGGAGGGACGTCTGAGGACCTCCAAGATCATGACCCCGCAGACGTTTCACGATCGCTTGTGGTCCTACAAAGGAGCGGGGTTTGGCCAAGAGCCGCTGCTTTTGCAAAGCGCTTGGTTCCGTCCTCACAACCGCAGCGAAGACATTGAGGGCCTGTACATGGTCGGTGCGGGCACGCATCCTGGAGCGGGCGTGCCTGGCGTGCTGATGTCTGCCAAAGCCCTGGAGAAAGTGGTGCCTTATGCCCATGCGTGATGAGTCTCTGGCCTCGAGTGATTTGGCCTCCTGCATCGCAATGATGCAAGGCGGTTCCAAGACCTTTTTTGCGGCCAGCCGGCTCTTGCCGCCGCGTATTCGCTATCAGGCCATTGCCCTTTACGCATTTTGTCGCGTGGCCGACGACTGTGTGGATCACGCCGGTGCCCATGATGAGCCCCTGGAACACCTGAATGCGCGATTGGATGCCATCTACGCGGGTGCGCCGTTGGATCATGTCGAAGACCACGCATTGAGCATGGTGGTGGCCCAGGTGGGTTTGCCCCGCCATCTCTTGCAAGCCCTGATTGAAGGTTTCGCCTGGGACGCCGAGGGGCGCCGGTACGAGCGCCTTGAAGATGTGTTGGATTACAGCGCTCGAGTGGCTGGCAGCGTGGGCGCCATGATGTGTTGGATCATGGGACCACGCGATGCCCCCACGCTCGAGCGAGCTTGTGAGCTGGGCCTGGCGATGCAACTCACCAACATCGCTCGCGATGTGGGCGAGGACGCTCGCATGGGCCGCTTGTATCTGCCGCGCCAGTGGATGCGGGCCAGCGGTTTGGACCCGGATGCGTGGCTGAAACAGCCATCGTTCAACGGTGCTTTATCGAGCGTGATTGCCAGGCTATTGGGTGAGGCCGAACGGCTTTATGAAAAGGCCAAACCCGGCATCGCCAAGTTGCCGCCCGATTGCCGAGCGGCCATTTACTCAGCCAGTCTGATTTACTCTGAAATAGGCCACCAACTCAAAAGAGAGGGCCTCAATTCGGTCGACCACCGCACGGTGGTCAGCGCTTCGCGCAAACTCAAGCTGTTGCTCGCTGCGTGGACACAGGCAGCATGGATCCGCATGTCAGAGCGCGACCCCGAACCCGAACAGGCGATCGAGGACATGGTGAGGGAATGCGTGTTGGGTCACTCCGCCACGACTTCAGCGTCGTCGCAGGCCGTTTACTTCCCAAGTCGAAGTGCGGCTCAACGTGTGGCGTGGGTGCTCGACCTGCTGGAACGCAGGGAGCACCAAAAGCGCGATCGGGCGATCAGCGCCGTGGCCGGTTGAACCAATTGGCCAGCATGAACAAGCAGAACACCAAATACAAGATGATCAGGATGTATTTCAGTTCCATGGAGTCTTCCTTGTCTACCAAGTCAGGAGTGTAAGCGAGTTGATCGAACCCGTGTCAACGGCCACATGAGCCACAGTGTGAGCCCCAGCAAGGCCAATTCCAGACCGTAGACCACACAGTAGCCGGTCCAGGAGTCAAAACCATGAGCCACGGCGTCGCGCAAGACGCCACCCAAGGCCATGGATCCACCAGCAGCGGTGGCTTGCACGGCTCCCCAAGCCCCCATGGCCAATCCCGCCTGCTCTTTGGGCGCCAGATTCATGGTGGCCGTCAACGTGCCGTGGGCAAACAAACCAGCGCCCAGACCGATCAAAAAGGTTCCCAGGCTGAACACCTCGGGCATCTGGATCACGGCAGCCGCAATCACCAGCACGAAGGCCGGCAGTCCCCAAACCGCACCCCAGGCAGCCATGCGGTAGGGATCACCTCCTCGGCTCAGCACCCTGGACGCCCACGCAAAGCCCAACAGGCTGCCCGTGGCCAAGGTGGCGGTCAAATACGTGGTTTGAGACACGCTCAGCTTGAGAATCTCGCCCCCATAGGGCTCCAGCAACACGTCTTCCATGCTGAAACCCATGGTGCCAAATCCCACCACCATGAGGCGTCGCCAAGCGTGATCGCCGCGGATGAACATCTGCCAGGCCTCAGAAAACGATGGGTCTTGGCCCATCCCGGGTCGACGCTGCCGGCTTCGACCCTCCTGCTTCCATACAGCGATCACATTGAGAACCAAGGTGATGATCGCCGCGGCCTGCACCACCTGAACCAGTCGACCCGGGCTGAACTGGGTCAACAGATCGCCGAACAACAGCGCACTTCCGATCATCCCCACCAGCATCATCACAAACATAAAGCCCACCACATTGGCCTGCTTGTTCGGCGGCGACAAGTCGGTGGCCAGGGCCAACCCAACGGTTTGGGTGGTGTGCATGCCGGCTCCCACCAGCAAGAACGCCAGGGCCGTGGTGAGGTGCCCCACCCACTCGGGGGCGCGGGCGGACTCTCCCAACCCAGCCAAAACGAGCAATGAAAAGGGCATGACGGCAAAGCCGCCGAACTGCATCAGGGTGCCCATCCAGATGTAAGGTACGCGGCGCCAACCCAATTGCGAGCGATGGTGGTCTGATCTAAAGCCGATCAGGGCACGCAAGGGCGCAAACAACAAGGGCATGCCCACCATCAAGGCCACCAAGGTGGTGGGCACACCCAATTCCACGATCATGACCCGATTGAGTGTGCCTACCAGCAACACCACGGCCATGCCCACAGAGATTTGAAACAATGACAGCCGCAGCAAGCGACTCAGTGGCAAGTCTTCGCTGACGGCATCGGCAAATGGCAGCAATCGCAGACCCCAATGGATCCAACGTTGCCGGACATTGATGACAGGAGACATCGGTCTGTCAGTCAATTGAATATTGAAAAAATAGCCGGGCGGCCAGGCCGCCACGGCTATTCACCACACAAAGCGTCACTTCTTTGGTGGATCGGCGGCCTGGACCACGGCTGCGGGCGTTTTGCCAGCGGCGCCGTTAAGGAAACCCTTGACCCAGGTCGTGTTGGTCACCAGTGCAAGGTGAACGCAGAAAGAACCCACGGCGACAGCACCCAAGAAAATGGGAACGCCGACTTGGTGTCTCACGACGCACCACAATTTTCCGTAAATCATGGTTGGTCTCCCTTCACTTCAGCCACGGTGAATAGATATAGGCCAGCAGATGGGCTAACGCGGCAATCATGCCGAATATCTGCGTGCCCTGGATGAGATGCCGATGGATCTCCTCCGACTCGGCCTCGGTCAAACCGGTGGGCCATACTTTGTCTTTATCAGACATTGTTTCCTCCTTGCAAGAAGAGAACGTGCTACACCCGCACGAGGGTTATCCGGAGAGACTCCGAATTCTTTGGGCATACCTAAAGGCATGCACATATTCACGATCTCCGAGGCATTCGCCATGGCAACATGGACCGGACCACGGGAGACACCAAACGAGGGACAGACAAGGTCTCATGAAAGGCCAGACCGTCAACGCCTCTTGCGCGCTGTCTGAGCCAACACCGTTGATAAAACGGCGTGTCTTCAAGTTGTTCGTGCAATGAAACCGGATGCGCAGAGCGCGCCCTACGATGCACACGCCAGGCCGTGGGTGACAACGCCTGAACGGGGTCTGCAGCTTGCTCGGTCACTTGACCATCAGCATCGAAGCGAAGGTTCAACACCCGTTCGGCTCTGTCGGGCCATTGCATGTCATACACCACCTGGGTGCTGCCGTCTGGCCAGGCCATGCGCGACCAATTCCAATGATGGAAGGCTTTTTCTATCGGCTCGTCGCCCTCGTTGGAGTCCAAGTAGGCGTGACCTCGCCATCGCAAATCCGGCTCTTGAAGCTCCACCTCAATGCGTGCGGAAGGTGCCAAAGGCCCCCATCGATGCGCGCCCGAAGCATCGAGCGGGATCGAGTAAGAAAACAGCTGATGCGGCCAAATCTTGACTTGCCCGCGAACGCGACGGGGCCAAGGCGCACCGACCTCATCGATGTTCACCGTCAATGCAGACCCATCCCAAGTCAACTGACTGGGGCCAATCGAAAACTGTGTGGCATCGCGTTGACAAAAACGGCGACCTCTCTCGGTCATGGTCCATCGACGAGGGCCGCGGCCATACAAGGCCACGTTCAATGCGCAGTGGTTGTCAGGGTCGCAGAGCCCTCGGGACCGCGCCCACGCGTAATAAGGCGAAAAGACACTGCCCACAAAGGCAATGAGTGTCAGTCCGTGTTGGTGGTCGTCACTCATCGCGTCTGCATACCACCAAAGGTAACCACCTGGGGGGACGGTCTGATCGAAGCGCGGCTCGCCATGATGGCCTCGGCCGCCCGAACTCCGGACAGCGTCGCCATGGGAACTCCCGGCCCCGGATGCACCCCTCCCCCCGCCAGATAAAGACCCCGAATCGCCGTGGTGGCCCCGGGCCGAGAAAAGATGCTCATCCAACCGTGAGTCGGGGGACCATAGAGCGCTCCCCCCGTGGCTGGGAAGCGCCGATGAAAGTCGCTGGGCGTCGATCGACGGCTGGCCTGCGTTGGATCGAGACTCAAGCCCATCTGGGACAACTGTTGAAAAGTGTGGTGCTCGCATTCGTCAATGTCCTCGACCTGCGGGTTCAAATCTGCGTTCGCCGGCGCGTTGACGAGGCAAAAAATGCGTTCACCTTCTTCTGCGCAGACAGTCGGCCGATCCTGGGCGCAGACGTAGACAGTTGGCGCTTTGGGAAGCCTGTGGTGTTGAAAGATGTCCTCAAACTCACTGCGGTAGTGAGACTGAAAGAACACGTTATGACGGTCCAGATCCAAGGTCTGACGGGGCGCCACCATCGACCAGGTCAAGGCCGACAAGGAACGATGCCCAGGGCTTGACTCGAATCGATTTTTGATGGCGCCACGCGCCTGCGCTCCCAAAAGTCCCAGCTTGAGGGCGGCCGGGTCGCCATTGAAGATGACTCGATCGGCCTCCAGCCTCTCGCCCGATTCGAGAATCACGGCTTTGACCGATTGGTCGCTGACTTCGAGCCTGTCGCACCGGCTTTCAAACCGAAACGCGGCGCCCCTTTTCTGCGCGAGGGTCATCACAGACCTCGCCAGGGCTTGCATGCCACCATCAACAGACCACACGCCGCCAAACTCCGCTTGAGCGATCAAGGTCAAGGTGGCAGGCGCCTCCCAGGGAGACGATCCACAATAAGTGGCGTAGCGACCAAACAGCTGTTGCAGCCTTGGGTCACGAAAGTCACGCACCAGCTGTTGCCACAATGTTCTAAAGGGCCCCAGCCGGCTCAAGAGCATCAGACCGGACAGTCCCACGTCAGCCATGAATTGAGGTGCCTGGCTCACAGGCCTGCGCATGAAAGGTGTTTCCAGGGTCTCATACAGGGCCCGGGTCCTCTGGCAGAACAAACGAAAGCGCTGTGCCTCCTGCGCCCCTGCCAACCGCTCCACCTCGGCTTCGCTCTGACGAGGATCGGCGCACAGATCCATCCGAGATCCGTCGGACCAAAAGTGTCGTGCAAGGACTGACAGTGGGGTCAACCGGACGTGGTCTTCAAGGTCTTCTGCAACACTGGAAAAGAGCTCGTCAAAGACCCACCGCATGGTCAACACGGTGGGGCCACTGTCAATGGACCGGCCCTCCACCTGCGTGGCATGCACTTTGCCCCCGGGATCTTGATGCGCTTCGACCACCAGCACTTCATGTCCCTGATGGGCCAAAGTCAAGGCGCTGGCCAACCCGCCCATGCCCGCACCCACCACAATGACGCGTTCTTTATGCATGGGCCACCAAACCCAAGCCACGCGATTCATAGTCCAGCGTCTTGCCTTTCCACAGTCCCTGCATAAAAAGCAGCCGCATGCGAACAAACAAAGATTCAGAAAAGAACTGGTGGCGAAATGCCGCTTGGATGGCCTGCGCGTGCGCATCGTGGTGGGCATAGCGCACCATGGAATCGGTGCTGTCCCACAAGCTGAAGGTGCACTGACGAATCAAAGGCGCCTCGCCCAATCCCATGGCCAGCAAACAACCGGGGGCTGTGTCCAAGTTTTGTTGGGCGGCCGGTGCGTGTCGCCAAAATGCCATGGCTTTTGACGGTCGGATGCTGGCGCGGGTGAGGACACCCAGGACTTCTGGATGATTCGTCGGCGCAGCGCTTGCCCCAGGAGAGATCAACTCCTCTGGCTCGGTGATGGCCCAAGGCTGTTGATCCCACTGTCCGCGCGAGGAGTTCACCCCGAAAATCCCCACCCAAAACTCCCGGGAACGCTCTTGGGCTGAGGTCACGAACGACGACTTCAAAAAGTCGCGGGCATCTTCAAGTGACTCAAAGCGGCAAATCAAGCCTTGGTGGCTGGGACTGGGCCGGAGCGTGAAGCCTCCGCCATGCCCACTGCCCATGACCTTGGCAAAGGTCAGCCCCGGCGTGCCCTTGAGAGCTTGGCCACCGGCCATCAGGCGCAGCCAGCCCCAAGCGTGGTATTGCCGCAGGTAATCGGCCAGCACCACCACCACCACGCCGGCAATGGGCGCTGCAGCCATCTGAATTTCGTCGCCACTCATGCAGCGACGCCCTCCAGCATGCGAGGCAAGCGGAACATCACATGTTCTTGCAGTCCATCGCACTCCCGAACCGTGGCCGTTGTGGACTGCTGTATGCAAGCCACCACCTGCTTGACCAGCACCTCAGGCGTGGATGCGCCCGAGCTGATGCCGATCTTCTGGACGCCCTGCGCCCACCATTGCGGCTGCAGTTCTGTGGCATCTTGGACCAAATAGGCTCTGCACCCTGCCCTTTGCGCCACTTCCCAAAGCCGATTCGAATTGGAGCTGTTGTGAGCGCCCACCACAAGCATCAGATCCACCTTGGCCGCGAGTTCGCGCACGGCGTTTTGGCGGTTCTGTGTGGCATAGCAAATGTCATTGACATCGGGACCCACAATGCTTGGATACCGCCGCTTGAGCGCCGTCAGAAGCTCGCGCGTGTCATCCAAGCTGAGCGTGGTCTGCGTCACATACGCCACAGACTCATCGGACGGCCAAGGCAGCCGATCGACATCCTCGCGCGTGGCCACCAAATGGACAGGGCCGTCCACACTGCCGATGGTACCTTCCACCTCTTCGTGTCCCGCGTGGCCGATCATCACCAAGTGATAACCCTTGGCGTAGAAACGCTGTGCCTGCAGGTGAACTTTGGTGACCAAGGGGCACGTGGCATCGATGGACTCCAGGCTTCGACGCCCTGCAGCATCCACCACCGCTTTGGACACTCCGTGGGCGCTGAATATCGTGACAGCGCCTATGGGCACATCGTCGATGGCGTTGACAAACACGGCGCCGCGCTCCCTGAGGTCGTTCACCACGTATTGGTTGTGAACGATTTCATGGAACACGTAAACCGGCGCCCCAAACCTTTCAAGGGCGAGCGACACCACATCAATGGCGCGGGTCACCCCAGCGCAAAAGCCGCGGGGTTGAGCCAGTAAGATTTCCATCGACCCCGCCATGCCTCCAAGTCACTTTTTCGCGACTTGGGTGGGTGCCGGCCGAACCTCTTTGAGCTCGGGGAAATCCTTGAGCATGGAAGCTCCATACAAAGGCTTGTAAGCCCCTTGATGGCAGGTCTCGCAATTGATCTTCGCCACATCACCCAAATCGCCTTTGCGGTGGTCCGGGAAAGTGGCGGTCAATGGCTCCATGTAGTCGTTGTTCAAAGAACGGGCCATTCGTATGCCGTGCCAAGCCTTGACCCGTTGCGGGGGGTTGCCCTCCCAGCTCTGGAACGAGCGCGTGTTGTGGCAATAAGTGCAGTTCACCCCCAGGGCCTGCGACAAATGAACCATGAGACCATAGGTCCACTCGGCCTGCTTGATGGACTGCCGGTTACCGGTGGGCAGGGCCGTTGTGGCGTTGACCCGGATGCTCTCGTTGCCCAACAAGAAGGGTGTAAAGGGGTCATAGGGCAATGAGGACAGATTGACCGTGGGGTCTGGGGTGTTCTGTCCTGCCTTGTCGCCCATGAAGTTGGCGCCGTAGGGCGCGTCTTTCTTTTTAAACCACACGGCCGAGGGGATGGGTTGCCCTCGGTGGCAGGTATAACAAGTGACACCCGTTTGCGCCACATGCTGCGTCCACTGGCTGTTGATGTCTCGCGTCATTTGCAACATGCGCCTGGCCACGACCTTGGTGTACACCGTGTCCTCAGCAAAATTGGCAGGGTTGTGGCAATAGACACACCCTTGATCGGGTGCCACCCACGCCGTGATGGACACCATCAGACGCGTGAACTCTCCCGCACTGATGTCCCCCAACACTTGGACGTTTTTGAAAACCTGAGAGGCCCGAGGGCCTTCTGAACCCGGGGACGGGATGGCCACCGGAACTTCTTGCTTCGCCGCCACAAGCTCGGTCGTTCGAGGGTTGTAGATTTGGGCCATGCCGGTTCCGCGGTATCCGTGCTGAACCGCGTCCATGGGCGGACGTTCGCATCCACTCAAAACGGCCATGGCGGCCATGATGGCAATCAAAACTCTCATGGCTTGGCTCCCTGAATCGAAGCGGGATCGGTGATGGCCGGGAACACATCCGGATAGGGGGGCGCCACGCCATGCTTGATGGCCCAGAGGTACCAGTTGTCCACCACGGTGCCCGTGAGCAAAATGCCAATGCCGCCAGTCAGAGGACACAACACGGCAAACCACCAGGCCCAGCGGTGAATGGATTCCATCGTGGCGTTAAAGCCCATGGTCCACCGCCAAAAGAGCGCCGCGCGTTCGCTGGCTGTGCCTCGGTCGGTGATTTGTTCGATTTCGCGCTCACCGCCGTACCGTGTGACCGCCAGGATGGTGGCACCGTGCATCGCAAACAAGAGAGCCGAACCATAAAGGAACACGATCGACAGCGCATGGAAAGGGTTGTAGAAGAGGTTGCCGTAGCGCAAGGAGAAGGCTGCCGTCCAATCCAGGTGCGGAAAGATGCCAAATGGCACGGCCTCTCCCCAAGAACCCATGAGGATGGGCCGGAAAAAGCCAAGGACTAAATAGAGCCATATGGCCGCCGCGAAGGCCCATGGCACGTGCGTGCCCATGCCCAGTTCGCGAGCCCGCCGGTAGGTGCGCCACCACCACAGGAACAGAGACAGGGTCAGGAACAGGCCCGCAATCAGCCACCACCCCCCTTGATTCAAAGGAGGCAAGCTCAAACCGTAACTCGGCGGCGGCGGCTCCAGCGACAGCCAGAACAACTGCCGAATGAACTGAATCGGGTTGTAATTGACGGACGCCAGCATGTTCATGCCGATGACCGTCGTGGCGATGATGCCGCAGATGATGGACGCCAATCCCAGTCCGCCCAGGTAGATGGGGCCAAACTGCGCGTTGCCGATCTTGCCCAACCAATGAGAGAAGAACGGCTGGCCATCTCGGGGGCTGTTGCCAGGCCCAAGCGGTACGCCATATTCGAGGGGGCCGCGAACTTGGACGGTGGTGAAGATGTTTTGGTAGTCAGCCATGTCTGATGCTCCAATCAATTCACGGGCCACTGAGACCAGATCGGCAGGTTCAACCACCAGCTCCACCACTCAGGCCAGCCTCGGCTCCAGAACGGTCCACTGAGCACGATGCACAGTGCGCTGAACAGCACAGCGGCCAGCGCCAGGAACGTGCCCAGCCGGTGGATGCCCAGGGTGCCGATGGAATACCCCACGATGTCGCGGAAGAACGTGTCCTCGTGTTCTGGCGTGACCACTGGCTGACCCGACTTGGGGTTGGTGGCCGACAAGATCAAACTGCCGTGCAGCGACAGCGCAAACGTGCTGGCAAAGAAGAAGCTCACCCCGAGCATGTGGGCGGGGTTGTAGTGAAAATGCAGGTATTGGTAGCCGACGTTAGACACCCAATCCAAATGGCTGAAGATGCCGTAGGGGAAGCCATGTCCCCATGCGCCCATCAACACCGGGCGAATCACCACCAAGGTGACATACGCCAAGATGGCCACACTGAAGGCCACGGGCACGTGATATCCCATGCCCAATTTGCGACAAATTTCAACCTCCCTCAATGCCCACGAGCCGAACGCTCCAATGGCACAGACGGTGATCAGCTGCCACAACCCACCTTCGAGCAACGGAGCGAATCGCAATCCGTACGACAGGTCGGGTGGCGCAATATTGATTTGCCAAAGATTCCAGGTGGGACCTTGGGATGCACCCCACAGGATCATCGCCACACCCAGGAACGCAAAGAAGATGGTGGTGACTCCGAAGAATCCGACATAGAACGGACCCACCCAGAAGTCAAAGAGATCGCCACCCAATAAAGTGCCGCCGCGCACCCGGTACTTTCTCTCAAAATTCAACATAGCCACGGCTCGCACCTCCTATCTAAAAGTAGGAAACAGACGCCCAACTGACCCTTGAGAGAGCCAGAGGGGCGCCTGAGGACACACATTCGCTTTTCTCAGGACTTGGCTGCGGGTGTGGGCGCAGGCATGGGACTGTTCTGCGCGGCCACCGGGGCCTTGCGGGCGCCGTCGAGCCAATTGAACTTGTTGGTGCTCAACAGGATGAGGTGGATCATCGCTGCGAGTCCAAACAAAAAGATTCCCTGGACCACCATGGCACGCAAGGGGTCGTAGAGTCTCCAAACTCTCCACATGATTGAAACTCCTAAATGAGATGAGACATGAACGTGTAAACGGCCGCTTTCACACCGTCGCTGATGCCATCTGAGTTCTCGGCACCGGGCAGCAGGTCTCGCCATTGCAGGCCGACAAGTCGTCCTAAAACGGCAACCACAAACAACAGCCCAAATGCGAGCAAAAAGATGGACATGAATCCACGGGGAACCTCCGAAGAGGAGCGGCTCACCCGGGCGTGATCGGTGTGTGACATGGTCTTTACTCCGTCAAGCGTTGCGTTCCGACTAGAACCAAGGCCGCCACGCCCAGACGAGGACGTGTGCCAACACAGCGACCGCCGTGAAGCCTACGAAGCCTTGCATCCAGTAGTGGTGGAACTCTTGAGCTTCTTCGTCGGTGAGACCGGAAATGGAATTCCGATTCGACATGGTTGCTCCTTTCATTAAGGCCTCTCGGCCCACCGTACGCCCAGCCCGCGCACCGAGGCAGCCGCGGCGAATGGCCACGACATTCCTTGACCAGCGGTGACCCATTCACCCCCGGCATTGACTCCGCAAGAGGCGCTGCTCATGCACTCGCCCCCAACCCAAGTTCTCGACCTGCATCACGCACCTGGTCGGACTCCACCTGGTCCAGCCCCGCGCGCCGAGACAACACTTCGGCGTGATCGCGAAGTTTCTTGGCCGCTGAGATCTGCACCAACACTGGCTGCTGAGAGACAAACTGATGCAAGAGCTCCTGCGCTTCTTTCAACCAGACCAAATGCTTGGCCGACTTGGCATGCGTGGGCTCGATGCGGTCCATGTCGGTGGACAGCGGCAGGATGTGGAACAAGGCGTCAAACAGCGCGTTGCACACCTCTTGAACCAAATAGGTCGCACCGCTGTAGCCCATGAACGGCGTGCCGATGTGGCGCCGAATGATGCTGCCCGGAAACGATGCCGGAATGAAGGCCGCTCGCATCGGACCGCCCGAGCTCACCTCACTGAGGTACATCCGTTCGTT
>Ga0255275_1000005_pt1 | contig 21591 bp, 18 predicted proteins | sample AtltaT_2_FD_183710 | JGI IMG/M metagenome (GOLD analysis project Ga0255275, IMG submission 183710) | Metatranscriptome of freshwater microbial communities from Altamaha River, Georgia, United States - Atl_UVDOM_RepA_8h (Metagenome... | ecosystem: Environmental > Aquatic > Freshwater > River... | reverse complement strand
TTCAGATTTTGCAACTGCTGCTCAAGGAGCTAAAGTTGTTACTGCTATCAAGTCTTCTGCAATGGGTCCTCCAGTACAGCCTTATAATGCTAATACTGTTGTAGATGCAAGTTATGTACATACTGATAACAATTATACAACTGCTGAAAAAACTAAATTAAGTGGCATTCAAGAAGGCGCTGAAGTAAACGTTAATGCTGACTGGAATGCTACTTCCGGTGACGCTCAAATTTTAAACAAACCTGTTTTAGGTACAGCAGCATCACAGGATTCAACTTCGTTTGCTACTGCAGCTCAAGGAGCTAAAGCAGACACTGCTGTTCAGTCAATTACTTCTAGTAATGCTAGTATTATTACAACAATTAATGGTACTACTATTGATCTTGTTGTTTCTTACGATTCCCCTGCCTCAGTATTAACTGCTCAGGTTAGAAACGAAACAGGTAGCACTTTAACTAAAGGTACTATTGTATATATTTCTGGTGCAGCAGGTAATAAGTGTTTAGTAAGTAAAGCTTTAGCTACAAGCGAAATCACTTCAGCTACCACCTTTGGTATGATTACAGCCGATATTTTAAATAATCAAAACGGTTTTGTAACAATCTCAGGTATTGTGTCTGGCGTAGACACTTCTGCATATGCTGACGGTACTACTCTTTATTTAAGCCCTACAGTGCCTGGTGCCTTTACTAATGTAAAACCTGTAGCTCCAAACCATATGGTTTATGTTGGTACAGTTACTTACTCACATGCAAACCAAGGTGCTATTCAAACTAGAATTCAAAACGGTTATGAGTTACAAGAACTTCATAATGTTTTAATTACTGCAGCTACTAACGGGCAAGCATTAGTTTATGATTCTGCAGCAGGATTATGGAAAAACTCTACATTAGATTTTATTCCTACTTCTGCATTAAATACAACAGTGCAAGGTTACGATGAAGATTTAACTGCAATTGCAAATTTAGCAGGAACTTCTGGTTTACTTAAAAAGATTGGCGTAAATAACTGGGCTTTAGATACCTCAAGTTATTTAACAGCTAATCAAAATATCTCCTTAACAGGTGATGTTTCAGGCTCAGGTACAACAAGTATTAATGTTACGGTTAATGATGATAGTCACAACCATACATTTAGTACTGTATCTGGTTTACAAACTGCTTTAGATAGTAAAGCTAATACAAATGGCAGCAATGCGACAGGTACTTGGGGTATTAATATTTCAGGTAGTGCTGCTCAATTAAATAATCAGAACGCTTCATACTATTTAAATTACAATAACTTAACAAATGTAAGAGGCTATGTTACTTTAAAACAACCTGACACTTTGCAAGTATATACAGGTGTAGATAGATGGTATGCACCAATGCCTTTAGTTATTGATAGTGTAACTGCTAGATTAAATACAGCTGCTGACGCAACAGTAACTATTCTAATTAAGAAAACTAGCGGTGTAACTACCACTACTACAACATTAACAATTGACGCAAATTCTACTAAATCAGTAATTACTCCTGCTATTACTATGGCAGTAGACGATTATTTAACTGTAGATATTACAACAATTGGAACAACAAACAAAGGCGCTGGCCTTACTTTAAACTTTAGTTATTTAAAATCTTAAGGAGATTTAAATGTTAACAGAACAACAAATCAAGGAAATCAAATCTAACATCAACTTTTCTGATGAATCTGGTTTAACTTTTACAGCTTACCGTTTATCACAAGAAAAAGCAATGGAAAAAGGTATTAATCTTTTAGACATTGATCCTGGTCGCTTTTTCGATAATTACGCTTTTTCATCTGCTATTATTAAAATTGGCGAATATAACGATGGTTATTTTGGTGTAGAAGAAGGTAGAGAGTTAGAAATTAAAGACCCTGAAGGTCTATTTGAAAAGATTGCCTAATAAGGAGTAACATATGTATATTCGTTACGAAATGAACCCTGCATCGTTATCTAATGATCAAACTACAATTGATACTATTTTGCAGGATATTTATAATGCTCTATCAGGCACTTATACTTCTCCCTCTCAATTTAATGCTACAACTTGTAACAGCGCTTTATCAAGAATTGTTGGTCCTACAGGTGGGTTAAGTGGCATTACTTTAAATGGTTTGCAAATTTACCCTTATGTTACTTGGAGTAGCGGTTATTTACAAATCAACAAGCGCCATAGCGATCATAATACTGTTACAGGTTTACCTAACTTTACACCTACTTATTATTCCTTTTTAAATTGGGATACGTCAGGTTATGGTTTAAGACCTCGTATGGCTACAACAAACGGCTATACTTACGCATGGCCCTATAATAGTGCTTCAGGCTATTGGCAAGATAATACTGGTAACTATGGTCAATTAATGCCATCTAATATTAGCCGTATTTATGTTTACGCTAGCGCTTATTGGATTATTTTCCAAGCTGTAAATACTTCAGGTAATATTTTTACCCATATGGCTATGGATTATGAAGCCACTATTGAAGACTCTTATTATTTCAATAGTGTTAATGCCGCAATTTTACCTGTTTTAAATTTCTCTGCTGAAATGGGCACTAGCGTTCTTGACGCAGGCGCTAATGGTAATGATAATATTTATATTGGTAAAAGAGGTTATATTACTAATTCAGGGTCTACTACTGCTAATAGCGCACAAGGTAAAGATGCTAGCTCTTATTGGATGCCTGTTAACTACAATGCCTTTACAGTTGTCCCTAACCCTGTTACTGGTCAATACCCCCAATACGCGCAAGGCTATACTGGTCTACAGAATAAGCTAACTCCATTATTTGCTTCAGGTTACTCTTATGATTCAAGCGGTCCTAACGCAGCTCTTAGAAAAATAGATTATGTATTCAGAGGGCCAGATAACTTAGGTGCAAACGGTGAACAAGTAGTTATTGATGGTGTAAACTATCGTATCTTAATTGTACACAAATCAGGATACGCTGCATCTAATATTTCTTGGTCAGGCCAAACTAGAAACGCTTGCTATTTAGTACCTGAGCTAATCAATAATCAATAAAGGAATTAATATGCTAATTCAATTTACAGTTGACGGCTCTAACTTAGGGTGGTGGGGTCTATTCAATGCAATTAAAACAGCAGCAACTGCACCTGCTGGTGTTAACCCAGCTAAACCTTCTGGTGTAGGTGATTGGAACGTTTTATCTAATACTACAGCAGGTGGATGGACATCTGCTGTTTTCCCAACTAGTAGTTTTGCAAGTGGTGGCAACCCAGGGGAAATGATTTTACATGCACCAATGAAGAAAGAAAACGGTTATACTAATATTTACAGAAAAGCCTTCAGACTGTATTTTAACGGGTCTAGTGGTAATTCAGGTGCTGGTTCACCTCAAGTTGGTAAATTTAGAACTACTGATAATGCAACTTGGATGCAGTCATTAACACCTTATTCTGGCACTACTACTTCTGCTAGATACGATACGTTTATGCATAACACCACGCAACCAAATAACTTTTATTATTATATTTCTGTAACAGAAGAATATTTAATTCTTTACGCTTTTAGCGCATACAATGCAAACGATTATGATAAGAGAGTATTAATGGTGACTGATCATTCTGTTGGTCACCCATTAGATCATAGCTCTACTTCTTTACATTCACCGTTTTATGGTTTTTCTATTCAAAATAATGGAACTGTAGCCGCTACTAATGCTTCAACATATAACGCTGAATTCTTAGATGCATATATTTCTTTTGCCCAGCATGCTAACCAACTATCAGGGCCATTCAACTCGTTAACAAACGGTGGTGCCTACCTAACAGGTGCATTAGGTGTAACTACAGCTAGAGCAGCAACTGTCTCTATTACTCAATCTCATGCTTTACCAACTTACCCACCATTCTTAACATACAGTGATACTAGTGGCGCTTACAATAGTAATTACATGATGCGTTCAGACTATAATGATGAAGGTTTTGAAAAGCTATCTATTAACGATATTGTTGTAGAAAATATTGCTAGAGGTAATTTCCCCAGAACTTTGTATGGTCTTAAAATGATTGGTATTACTAGAACAAATTACAATATTAATGCTTATCAATACGACTCTTACCCTGGTAATGAAAAGTATATTTCAAGTAATGAAACACCTTCTAAAACATATTTAATGTTTACTATTGGTAAGAACGTGTTTGCAATGCCAAAAGCGTAAGTAATAAAGAGGGGCCAATATGAGCTATGTCCAGTCATTAAAAAGTTTTAATGATGCCCCTTCTGTTTTGTATGCTTCATATAGTGCAGTATCAAAAGGTATTTTAAACTTAAAGAGTGTTTTATTTAACCAAAAGCTACAAAAAGCAGCTTTGGGTACAAATAATTATATTCAATCTTTAAATAATTTTACAACACCTCCGTCTGTACGTTATTCAGCTATATCTTCTGCTTTATCTGGTATTAAGCTTTTAAGTAACGTTTCATTCAATCAGAGGCTGCAAGCAAAAGGCTTAACAGCTTCTGGTTATGTGCAATTAATTAACCCGTTTAGCACTGCTCCGACTACTAAATATTATAGTATCTCAACAGCAATTAGCGGTTTAACAATATTAAAGAATGTTACTTTTAATCAAAGATTACAAGCAAAAGGTTCATCTCTAGGGGGCTATGTTGCTTCTTATTTTACTTACAACACTGCGCCTACAGTTAAATACTACACATCATCTACTGCTATTAGTGGATTAGTTATTTTTAAACTAGGTTCAGCTACAACTTCTGGCCAAACAACTACTCCTTCACGAGTACAATATTGGAGTGATTAATATGTCATCAACTTTACAACAAACAACAGAAACAGGAGTTAGTATGGCAACAAAAGCCGCTGCCCCAGTAACTGTTTCAATTGCCACGGTTGCTGGCTATCAAGTATCCGAGATTTTACTCTGGGCTACTCTTATTTACACTATTTTAATGATTGGTCATAAGCTTTATAGTATCTATAAAGATATTAGACGCAAAGACGAACCTTACGGTTATTGATATAAGGGAGCTACCTATGATTGAAAGAATGAGGGTAGCTTCCCTTTCTTTAACTGCTTCTGCATTAATTAGTATTGCAGTCCATGAAGGTTTTAGATCAGAAGCATATACACCAGTTAAAGGCGATGTTGCTACAATTGGTTTTGGAACTACAGACAACGTAAAGTTAGGTGACAAAATTACAGTAGAACGCGCATTGATTAAATTATTACAGGACACAAACAAGTTTGAACAAGCAGTTAAACGATGTGCTGATGTACCTATGTATGCTTATGAATATAGTGCATATGTATCATTAACATACAATATTGGTGAAAACGCTTTTTGCAAATCAACTCTTGTTAAGAAATTGAAAGCATACGACTATGACGGAGCTTGTAAAGAAATTCTTAAGTGGGATAAGTTTAAAGGTAACCCTTTACCTGGACTTACTAAGAGGCGTATGGAAGAATACCGTATGTGTATCAATGATTAAAACAATTATACAAGCCGTATTTCTTTTGTTTATTGGTTATACTAGTTATGATTATGGTTATAAAACAGCTTTTAATAAGCAGTCTAATAGCTATATAAAACAATTACAACAACAAGAACTTAAATATCAAGAACTACAAAAGAAGTTTGTATTAACACAATTACAAAAAGAAAATGAAATTAAAGCTATTAACGCTAAACATAGTGCTGTTATTAGTAGCTTGCGGAACCGTCCCGAAAGAACTACCTCCCAAGAAAGTAATAGTTGCTCCACTGTCTGCTCAAGAGCAGGAAGCACTGGAGAACAATTATTTAGAGAGGATGCAGAATTTCTTATCGGGGAAGCTGCCAAAGCAGAAGTAATTAAACAATCGCTTATTTCTTGTAGGCGGTACCTATTAGAAAGTTCTTATGATTGAATATGCTGGTGAACAATTTGCAGGCTATAACAAGCCTAAAAGAACACCTAACCACCCTACTAAGTCACATGCTGTCTTAGTTAAAGAGGGTAGCACAGTAAGGCTAATCAGGTTTGGTGAACAGGGTACTAAAGGTAGCCCTAAAAAAGAAGGTGAGTCAGAGGCTTACCGTAAACGTAGAGAATCTTTTAAAGCAAGACATGCGAAAGACATTGCTAAAGGACCATTAAGCGCCGCTTATTGGGCAAATAAAGTCAAGTGGTAATAAGGACTTAAATGAAGAGAAGTGAAAAGCAGCGTAGGGAACGTATCCAACGTGATACCTCTTCCTTTCACATTCAACCTAAAACAAACAATCAACAACTATTATTAGAAGCTATTGAGGAATTCCCAATTGTAGTTACGCTAGGCGCTGCTGGTGTGGGAAAAACCTTTTGTGCAGCTAGTAAAGTAGCTCAATTATATTTAACAGGAAATTATGATTCTATTATCCTTACTCGTAGCAATGTACCTACTGGTAGATCCTTGGGGTTTTTTCCTGGGGACATCAAAGAGAAGCTAACACCTTGGTTATTACCTTTAATTTCTGTATTAGAAAAGCAATTAGGTAAAACTAAATACGAATATATTTTAGCTAAAGATATTCTTCAGCTACAACCTTTAGAAACAATTCGTGGTAGGTCATTTGAAAATTCTTTAGTATTAGTTGACGAATGTCAAAACTTAACTATTGAAGAATTAAAGGCAATCACAACTCGATTAGGCGAAAACAGTAAAATGATTCTGATGGGTGATAGCTCACAATCAGATATTAATTCAGGTAAAGATATTCTCAGGTTTGTTAATATTTGTCGTAAGCATAATATTGAAATTCCAATTGTAGAATTTACCGTAGACGATATTGTCAGATCAGATATTGTTGGTCAACTTGTAAAAGCCTTTATCAAAGAAAAATTATAAGGAACATATATGCCACAAGTTACACAATTAGGTAGTGGAGGTCTTAATAAAGACGTATCTCCTATGCTACTACCACCAAACATTTTTACAGATGTTAAGAACGTACGTTTCCGGAATCAGTCCGTTGAAACAATTACTGGAGAGATTCTTGGTCGTACACTACCTGTTGCTGCTGACTTTGGCATTCATTGGAGACGACCAGACCAAGGGTATAATATCTTTGCTAAGAACGGTTATATTTACAGAGTAGATTCTGCTGGTAACGTATCTAATATGTTATCCTCTAATGACGCTCAATATAACAATAGTGATTGGCAAGGTACTGCTTTTAATGGTGGTTTTGCTATTATCATTAATAATGGTAAATCAACCCCATTATATTGTCTTTACGGTGATCCTACTGCAACTAATTCATTTCAACCATTACCTAATTGGAATTATGCAGCAGGTTTAACTATTACTGCTAAAGTAGTTAGAGCATTAAATTATTCGTTAGTTGCTGCTAATTTAACTATTAATGATGCAGGTATTATTACTTATGCACCTGGCACAATTAGAATTTCAGCTCAAGCAGCTACAGGTAATGTACCAAGTGTATGGGAACCCGGTTTAACTACCGACACTGCTGATGAGTTTGAATTATCTTCTACAGCACCTGTATTAGATATGGCTGAGTTACGTGGTAGTATGTTTGTATATTCCCAAGACAGTATTTCAATGGTGTCTATTGGTAATCAAACTATTGTAAAACCATATTCTAAAACTCACGGTATTTTAAATACAGATTGTGTTGTAGAGTTTGATGGTAATCATTTTGTAGTAGATAATAATGATATTTACGTACATAATGGTTCAGGTAAAATTGATTCTGTTGCTGACAGCAGAATTAAAGATTATTTCTTTTCAAATTTAAATAAAGCAGCAGTAGATAAAGTACACGTAGTAAGAGATAAATACTATAAAGAAATTTGGGTAGTATACCCTAAAGGTACATCTAGTGTTTGTAATGAAGCTTTAATTTTTAATTATGTTAATGCTACTTGGACTATTAGACAATTAACTAATGTTACCTATTCTTTTATTGGTCCTTCTAATTTAAATAATAGTTTTCAATATGCTAAAGATTCAGTGTATATGACAACTAATAGTACTACAACTCTTGTTACAAATGATTCTTATCAAATGTATAATGGTACTACTTTAAGTAATTTTACTTCTTATATTGAAAAATTAAAATTAAATAGTGGTGATATTAAAGGTAGTTCTTTAATTACTTCCCTATACACTGTATTTGATCACACACCTAATGGTGGAAGTATTAACATCTACGTTAAAGGTCAAAACAATTATAACGATACAGTTACATTTGATTCAACAGATATGTTTGTATTCCAGCCTGACAACCCTAAATCACAAGGTTATAAAGTAGACCCAAGGGTTAATGGTCGTATTATGAACTTCAAAATTGAATCTAATAGCTATTGGCGACTACCACTTTATGACTTTGATGCTAAACCCGTAGATCGGAGGTAATATGCAATTTATTCCACCATATACAGGTAACAACGACCTAGACGCGTTTCTATCTAATTTAGCTAATGCTTTGGATAGTGTGTCTTTAACTACAACACCTGCAGTAGAACCTGATTTACCAAATGGTGAACCAAAGTCATATAAGTTTCAATACTTACATATTAAATATGCCGATGACAATACTGGCACTAACATGTCAGATGATCCTAGCTTTAAAACTTACTTTGGTATTTTTAATAGTGAAACAGATGTAGAATCTACTAACCCTGCTGACTATACATGGTATGCAACAGCTAACGGGTTTGGTGCTGTAAGCCGTTTATACTATTTGATTTTAGGCAATCGTACAATCAAGTTTGCTATTGCCACTGGCTTACCTGACTACAAATGGGTAATGGATGATGTCATTGCTATTGATTTAGATGTGTTAGTCCCAGACTTAACTGTATCGTATAATGAGTTAATGAACGGGGCTGTTACAGAGTTGAAGATTGCTGACGCAGCCGTAACAGCAACTAAAACAAACATTGCTGCTTTAGATCAAGCTACTGGTGGGCTAAAACCAAACACAGTATCAGCAGCGCAAATTATGAATGATGCTGTTACTGAACTAAAGATTCTTGACGGTGCAATTACTAACGATAAGATCTACGCTAATGCTGTTACTTCAGATAAAATTGCAGCTAACTCTATTGGCGCTAACCAAATTGCAGCTAACGCAGTAACTGCTGTTAAGATTGAAGCAGGATCAGTAACTACTGAAAAGATTTTTGCTGGTGCAGTTACTGCAGATAAAATGACAGTTAATAACCTTGCAGCTATTACTGCTAACATGGGTACATTAACTGCAGGTACTATTACAGGTACTGCTGATTTAAAAATCTTCGGTGACGCAGACTTTCAAGGTCAAACAACATCTACTTATACTTTACCTGTTAATGGTATAAGCTACCCAATTGATTACAGTTCATTTAGTGTTGGCGCAACCTCTGCTGGATCAAGCCGTGTTCGAGTTGGCGCTATGGGTAGAGCTAACTCAGTAAACTCACAATGGAACGTAGGTGTCGTAGGTACTGCAGTTCCTGGTTTTTATAATGCAAATGCTATTGGTGTATTTGGTCAAGGCTATTTTGGTGGATACTTTACTTCAGACAGTACTGCGGGTGCAGGTATTGTTGCTGAAGCCGCAAACACTTCTTCTGCTGCACTTTATATTAACCGTGGATATTTAAAATTTATTAATGTTAATATTATGCCACCGGATGGTGGTACCGATAGGTATCTACGTAATGACGGTACTTGGGCGCCAGTCGCAGGGTTAGGTGGAGGAACAGTAACTAGTGTTAGTGGTACAGGTAGTGTATCAGGGCTAACTCTTTCTGGTACAGTAACTACTTCTGGTTCTTTAACATTAAGTGGTTCACTATCCCTTACAACGTCTAATTTAACTGCTACTGCTCCTGGCTCAAATTACTTCCTATCAGGCGGTGGGTGGACTACAGTAACTGTTGTAAGCACTCTTAACGGTGCTTCAGGCAACGTTTCAAACTCTTTCTCTGCTAATAACAGTATTGCTGGAACAGTAATTACTGTTAGCGGTAGTGGTACTAACAATGTAACATACAACTTTAGTTCAACTTCTGATAGGTCATTAAAGAAAGATATTAAGCCAGTTGATAAGGGTTTGTCTTTTGTTAACAGTTTAAACCCAGTAACATATTTATGGGATACTGAACATATTACTTTTGACAAAAAGGTTTATGGTTTAATTGCTAATGAAGTATTAGACTTAACAAAAGAAGAAAGTTCTTTAGTGTACACTAACCCTAATGGTGTATTTAAAGATAAGTTAGCTGTTGATTACCAATCTTTAGTTCCAGTATTAATTAAAGCAATACAAGAATTATCCGCTGAAGTAGAATTATTAAAATCAAAATTATGATTATCCGACAATTAACCCATGAAGAAGTAGTAAGCAATTGGTCTACTATTTCTGATCATTTAAACAAAGTACTTGAGCATAGTCAAGGAGAATCTACACTGACCGATTATCTAAGAAAAATACTCAATAACTTTGCTCAATGCTGGGGTGTTATTGAGGATAATAAAATTGTTGGTGTAGGTTTAACTGAATTTCTTCAGTATGCTCAACATACTACACTTCATATTATTGCTTTTAGTGGCAGTAACTTTGAAGAACAATCTAAAGTCTTTCCAACCGTAGAGCAGTTTGCTAAGGACAATGGTTGTAAAGCAATTGAACAATGGGGTAGACCCGGATGGGCCAAAGTACTACCTCAGTACGTCCCAGGATTTAAGCAAGCCTATGTGGTAATGCGAAAGGATTTAGAATGAAATTTAAGAATTACAAATTAACTAAGAAGTATGGTGGCGGTGGTGGTACCGTTTCTACTATTCCAGAGTGGGCTAAACCTTATTTAGAGAATGTAGGTAAAGCTGGTGAAGCTGCTTATTCTTCAGGTGACCTAAGTAGAGTAGCTGGTGCTACTGGTCTTCAAGAGAAAGCCTTTACAAAAGGTGCTGGTGCTATTGAGTCTGCTGCCACTTCAGGCGCAAGCGCTTTAGGTAGCCAACAACAGCGTTTAGCTGAATTAGCTTCTAAAGGTGCATACGATACCAAAGCTCTTAAAGATGCTGCCCTATTAGAAGCTGGTATGAAAACAGCTAAGCTAGGTCAAGATTATGGTGCTGCTGGTACACTAGGCTCAGCTCGTCAATCCGTTCAGCAAGGTGCTCAAAATGCTGCTACTGCTGCTGCAATGGCTAAGATTGATCAAGAAGCTGCTCAAAAAGCTTTTGAAAATAAAATGCTTGCTGAAAGAGGCATTGGTGAAAATGTTGGCGGTCAAAGTAAACTTGTCACAGATGCTACATCCAGTATTGCTAACCTTGGTAACCAACAAAGACAGATTGAACAACAAGGTCTTGATTCTACATGGCAAGGTTTACAACGTTATGCTTCTACAATCTATGGCAACCCTGCTCGTCAGCAAGCTATGGGAGGTAAGTAATTATGTCAGGTTCTTCTGGTCAACCAATTACAATTCAAATGCCTACTGATCAAGCTCAACAGCAACCTGTACAGCAACCTTCAATGAACCCTCAAGGTAAAGGTGCTGGCGGCCCACTACAACAACAACAAGCTCAAGTTGGAACACCTATTGTTCAGGGCAATACTTATTTAAAGCCTCAACAACCAGTAGCTAACAATCCTCAGGTACAACAACCTGTTCAAACTCAAACACCAAGTATTTGGCAAGGTTATTAAGGAGTCATTATGAATATGTATAAAGATGATCCTTGGGATTGGACTAAAGGCCAGCAATCAGCTACTGCACCATTGTCTGCTCAATTAAAACCTTCAATGGAACAACCTGGTGGTGCTGTTCAGCCTGGCCCTTTAACCCAACAATTAAGTGGGATGATGCTAGGTAAAGGTATTGATGCTACCGCTAAAGGTTTAGAAGCAGGATATAAAACTGCTACAGCTACTCAGGCACCTTTAGCTGCTACACCTGCTGCTAGTATGGTACCTTCTGCTGCTGCTGAAGGATTAGCTGCAAGTGGGCTACCAGGAGTTACAACTGCTGCTAGTATGGTTCCTGGTACATTAGCTACAGGAGCTGCCGCTGCTGACGCTGTAGGTACAGGTGCTGCATTAGGCGCTGGCGCTGAAGCTGGTGCAACAGGCGCTGCTATGGCAGGTGGTGAAGCTGCATTAGCTGCTATGGGTCCAGTAGGTTGGGCTATTGGTGCTGGCTTATTAGCCAAGAAACTAGGAATTTTCTAAGGAGATACTATGGGACCGCTATCAGCGAAACAACATAGAGAATATCTGAAGCTACAAGCTGACGAACAACGTAAAGAAAAAGCTTTTGCTTTAGATCAAGAACGTAAAAACCAATTATTTGGTATTAAACTACAGGAACAAGCGGCTAAGGCGTCCCAAAGTATCGGTCACAAAGAGGATGCACACAAAGCTAAAATGAAAGATATGGGTGTTCCTCCATTAAAAATTAACCGACAAAAGCTTGGTTTACCTTCTACAAATCCTTTAGCCGGGATGGAAGTATTTAAACAAGGTCAACATAAGCTATCTGAAGGTACTGATACTGTACCCGCAATGCTTACACCTGGTGAAGCTGTTATTCCTGAACCAGCTGCTCAAGACCCTAAGAATAAGAAAGCTATTAAACGTATGGTCAAAGAAGGTCGGGAAGCTAACCGTAAAAAGCTACGTGATGGTACAGTAAATATTGTTAAAACAGATTCATCAGTGCCTCGCCCAACTGCCGGTAACTATGGTGGAGTACCACAACAAGTTCAGCAAGCTGCTGGTTATATGGATGGTACTCAACGAGTTCCAGCATTTCCTTATGCGGACGGTACACCTGAAGTACCTAACGTATTAGGTGGCGTTATTGGTGTTGCACAATACGTTGATGGTGAGACTGAAGTACCACTACCTGATGTAGTAGTTACTCCAGTACCTATGCCTTCAGAAAGTACCGCTCAAGTAATTCCTCCAGCAGAAGTTCCTCCTGTAGAGGTTCCTCCTGTAGAGAAGCTTACTCCACAACAAATTGAAGCTAATGTAGCAAAGCCATTTGATATTCCTACTGATGATCAATCTCAAGCTGAAATCAATAGGCTGAGTGGTTATGAGTCAGACGCTGCTTGGGCAGAAACTCCTGCTGAAGAAAATAAAGTAATTCCAGTTGCACCAGGTGATATGAAAGCAGCTTCTTCTGCTTTACAAAGCCGTGTTAAGTCAATTGATGAATACATGAAAATGCAGGGCTATGATGATAGCGCACCTAAAGACGAAAAAGGTTTTATTGATTCATTCAAGAATGCCTTTACATTCTCTGGTGCTAAGGAAGCCTTAGGCTTAAATAACCAAGAGATTGCTCGCTTAGCTATCATGACTTTAGGTGGTCGTATCCGTGGTTATGATATGGGTCGCTCACTCGCTTTTGCTGGTAGACAAGCTTTTATGGAATCATCTAAGAGACAAGCTCAGGAAGATGCTGATCGTAAAGCAGCTATGCGTAATGCTGTTACAATGCGTCAACAAGATATTCGTCAAGAGATTGCCGATAAACGCGCAGAAGCTAAAGAGCAGCATGATAGATTTGTTGCACAAAATCAACGTGAGATTGCTGAAGCTAAAGAACGGTATCTTCGTGACCGTGATGATAAAAGATTTGCTCAACAAATGGCTTTGTTACAACAAAGTCAAGCTGCACAAGACGCACGTATGGCAGCTCAATTTGGTAATCAATGGCGTATGATGATTGCTCGTGAAGAACTTCGTGAGAATAATCCACAAAGACAAGCTGAACGTTATCAAAAATTAGTAGGCCAAACAGGCGATACTATTAACAGTATTCTTAATAGCCAGTTCGGTTCAGACACTCGTAAAGTGAGCACAGTAAGACAAGTGTTACCTACTGCTGGTGAAATGACTAATCAAGCTTATGGCTACTTTAGACGTAGTGGCTATAACGTTAATGATGTTGACTCTACTATGGCTATGAACAGTATTATGGCTATGGCTACAAGAGATATGGCTTCAGATGCTGCTGCAGGTAAGCTTTCTAAAGGTACAGCAGACATTACACCATATGTTGCTAAATATGTTATTCAATTCAGAACAGGTCTTGACTCTAGTTTATTTAAAGTAGATAACAACAAAGACATGAATCCTGAAAAGATTGTAAACTTGGAACAGCAAGCAATTGTAGGATCTGCTAGCCCTGAAGCTGCTCGTGCTAAATTAAATGCTTTAGCTATTGATTGGAAAAATAATGGTGCTAAATACCGTAAAGAATATTCCGGTAGTAGCAACGAATCTGCTTTCTATCAGTGGGCTAATAGTCAGCTATCAAAGCAAAACAAAAAGGAATCTAAATAATGGATATTCAGGAACAACTTAGAGCTATTGATGCTCAGTATTCCGCTAAAGAGCCTTTACCTGCAGGTATTATGGCTAAAGATGCGGATACAATGACTACATCAACTGGCGAAACAATCCGTTTAAAAGGAGTTAATGCGAGAGAAACCTCTAAGTTTCTTCCTGGAAAGAAAATTGAAGGTTCTCAGCTAGGTGCAGATACCCAAACAAAAGGTATGGAAAGCATTATCCGCGAAGGGTATGCTACACCTATTTTAACTGGTGAAAAAGATATTTATGGCCGACAGTTAGGCGATCTTACCAATGAAGCTGGTAAACGCCTTTCTGTTGAGGCTTTGCAACGTGGTATTATTGATCCGTATTACACTATGGATAAGGAGCAGCAAGGTGCTTTGTATCTTGGTGACCTAGAACGAGCTACACGCAGACAAAACAAAACCCCTTCTAAAGCTGATTTATTCTTAGAGCAATTAAATCAGGAACGTGGTCAATATGGATTACGTGCTAAAGAGTATACAACAACCGCTAAACAGTATGGTGCGTCTTTAGACGAATCAGGTAAGAGCGACTTCTTTGCTGGACCAGCTATTGTTCGTCCTGGTGAAACTAAAACTGGTGAGGCTGTATCTAATTGGGATACAGGTATTACTCAAGGTATGAAGAATACTGCAGCTGGTTTATACGGTGCCTTAGATTTACTTGCAACGAAGACAGGTTCAGAGTATTTAAACGAAATCTCTAAGACAAATTTAAATAGAATTAAGTCAGAAATGTCTGACCTACCTTACTTAAAAAGTGGTGAAGCTTTTAATGATAAGGGTGAATGGCAATTAAAGTCATTAGGTCAAGTACTAGACTATACTGTTGGTACTGCTGCTTCGTCTGCTCCTCAAATGGTTACGTCTTTACTTTCAGTAATGGCTTCCCCATTAACTTATGGCGCATCAATGAGCGTACCTGCTGCTATTTATACTGGTCAAGTATGGAATGAACAAAAAGACAAGAATGCTACTGCTGCTATTCTTTCAGGTATTACTCAAGCAGTTCTTGATAAAGTAGGTATTCAAGGTATTGGTGCTGCTGCTAGCTTAAATATTACTCGTAAAGCTACTCAAGATGCCGTTATTAAAGAGTTAGGTGCTAGAGGCATTGGTAAAGAAGCTGCCGAGCAAATGCTAGTTAAGGCTACTAAAGAATCAGTTAAAGATGTAACTGAAGCCATGAGAGCTGTTGCTTTAAAACAAGACCTGGGTCTAAAAGCAATTGGTAGAGCTACTGTAATGGGCGCTGCTTCCGAGGGCGTAACTGAAACACTTCAAGAATTAGCAGGGTATCTTGGTGAACAAGGTGGCTTTAATTTACCTACTACTCCTGAAGAACAAACAAAACTAAAGAGTAGATTATTAAATGCCGCCACTGGTGGTGCAATTCTTGGTGGGGGTTTAGCTGGTGCTGGTAAGGGTGTTGCTACATTAACTCAAAGCAATAGAACTGTTGATCCTACAACTGACTTACAGTTTAGGCAACAATGGCTTGATAAGATGAATCAACAACAAATGTCACAGGGTTTACCTACATTTGTAACAATGCCTAATGTAACGGAAATTATTGAAGATGTAGAATCAGACTTATCTTCCGCAAATAAGGTTCCTACACTAGACCAACTATCTTTACCCGAAGTTACAAAAAGAGCTACAGAAAATATTAGTGCTAAAACCAAATCTGCTTTAGAAGATAAAGGTATTAGGGGCTTATGGGATAAGTTTTCTAATATCATTATGCAAGGTAATGAGCATAAGAGTATTTACTCTGCAGCGTTAGCTACAGCTCTTGGTGCAAGTCGCTCTGTTAATGGTGCCTCTATTGATGAGCATCAAGATATGCTTGAAGCAAACATCTTTAAAAACTTTGGCAGTAGTGAACAATTGTCAGCTGCCTTCGGTGGCTTAGATACAAATAAAGTTTCAAGTATCTTAAACAACCCTCAAGTTGTATCTGCTATTACTAAATTAGTTCATACAAAGAATAATACTTTTAGTGACTCTGTAAAAGATATTGCAGATAAGATTCAATTTAACTTAGGTGATAAAGGTAAATACGTTGACGGTATTATTGAGTATGCAGATAGAATTGATAACTTTATTAAAGCTTACAATAACGCTACTAATAACAAACTAAGTGTAGAAGATTTCCTCAAGTACAAGCCTTTAGATAAAACTCTTGTATCTAAAAACTCAGCTCAGTTTGTTAAAGACTTACAAGCTCACTTGAACATGTCTATTCAAGAAGCTCAGCAACTAACTCAAGCAGTTCTTGATAATAACTATGTTAACAGTTTTGACGATGCTTTAGATGAGTTATTAAACAGTGACATTAACAAAGTAAAAAGTAAAAGCGAACTTGAAAAGAAGATTGCTAATGCTAAACTTTCAGGCATGTTTGACAAATATATGTCACATAATGTACTTGATAACGCTTATTCACTTGCATCTTCTGCTGCTGCCATCAATACCAACCGTACAATTATTGGCAAAGACGGTTCTAAGCTAGCTGCTTTAGTACAAGCAATGTTAGATAACGGTGATATTAATGAACAGCAAGCTGGGTTCATGGCTAAAGAAATTAAGGATTTCTTAGACATTAGGCAAGGTAAGTACCATGCTATTAATAACCCTTATCTAAAGGGTGGGTTAAATCTAGTAAACTTCTTAAGTACTATTTCTTCTTTACCATTAGCCGCTATTAGTTCAACAGTAGAGTTTGCTCAGGTATACCGTAACCTAAATAAACCTCAATCTGTAAAAGCAACTAAAGTATTACTAACAACTTTTGGTAAAGAGTTTGGTGCTTTGTTCCGTGAAATTGGTAATAAAGTTGATGATCGTATTCTAATTAAACAAGTAAAACATCGACAAGAATTATCTGAAGCAGGTTATTTAAGAGAAGGTGGTATTGGAAATCGTAATGATATCTTAACTTCTTATTTCCAAAAATGGACAGAAGGTTTCTTTAAGATTACTGGTCTTACTTCCGTAACTGCTATTACTCGTCATGCCAGACTAGCATTAGCTGCAGACGCTATCGAAAACTGGATTAATGTTGCTCGTAATAATATTGGTTCTGATCAAGATATTCTAGACGCTAAAGAGCATTTAGTTCGTCTAGGTGTTGATCTTGAGTTTATGATGAATATCAAAGACGATACTGCTTATAATGAGCAAAAAGTTAAAGATAATCTACAACGAGCAGCCTATAACTTTGTTAACGAAGCTGTAGTGATTCCTAAGACATTAAACAGACCTAAGTTTTATAGCGATCCTTACTTCAGATTATTTACTCAGTTCCAAGGTTATACGTCAACGTTTACAGCTAATGTACTGCCTAGACTAATTTCTGATTTAGGTAGAAAAGGTTCTGACGATCAACGTAATGCTGCTGCTGTTATTGCTATGATGGTTGCTTTATCTATGCTTGCTATCTACGTAAAAGATATGATTAAGTATGGTGAGTCACCACCTGAATGGCTAAAAGAAGATAAGAAATATTTAAGAGTATTAAACCAAACTGGTTTATTAGGCTCTGGTCAAAGGGTGTTTGATCAATTCTTCCCCTTATTCGAAGATAACAAATCTAAAAATATTATTGAAAAGATTGCTGAGCAATCGCCTCAATTATCTTACATTAATAAAGTAAGAGAAGCTTTAGAAGCGCCTGAGAATAAACGAATTGAAAAGGGTGCGAAGCTGCTTCCGATCTTCGGAACAAGTCCCGCTTTCGCTAAATATTTACAGAAAGAATTAGGAGATTAAAGCCTTATGGGTAAGTTTTCTTTCATTAGTACTCCACAAGTACCGGCACCTAGTGTGCCACAACCTACACCTGTACCTCAACAGGGTCAGATGCCAGCAGTTCCACCAGTGTCTGTTGGTTCACCGTTCTTACAAGAACGTATTCAATCTACACCACCTGTAGATTTTTCAGAAGTACCTTTACCTTCTGCCACAGAAGATTTTACAACTGAAGGTGTTGCTCCAGCAGCATACTCTGAACCTGTAGAAGATCCTGGTTTTAATCTAGAAGAAGGTCAGGTAGTTGGCGAAGAGCCTTCTGCCTATGACCTATACCAACAAGAACTAATGGCTGAAAAACAACGTCAAGCTGATGTAGCTAATGTTCTTGATCCTTCTCGTTGGGAAAACCAACAATCATTAATGGAAGCATTTCCAGATGTAGTTAAACCTACAGATGCTGGTGCTTTACAACGTGCTTCATTGCGTATTGGTGAAGCTCTTAATGATATTCAAACAACTAGGTTTGACCCTAATACTACTACGCCTGTAAATCTAAATGGTTTAACCGATCTTAAACAAGGTTTAGGCGTAAGCGCTAAAACAGCAGCTAACACTGTAACTACATCAGCTATTCTCTTAGCGCCAGTTCTTGCTGGTGCAATTCAAAAGGGAGATGGTGCTATTGAAGGTTCTCAAGAGGTTAATGATGAGCTATCATCTCTAAACTCATTACTAGAAGACGATGGTCTTGGCCCTATGGACAATACTGCTGTTGCTGGTGGTTTAAAAAGAGACATGATGGAAAGAGTCATGGGCCGCTTAATGAAAAAGCTGGCTAAAGGCGCTTCTATTGATGAAAACTTAAACCCATTAGATGTTAAAGACAATCAAAATATTTCTAATGAGCAGGCTGGTGCCTTAGGTACTCAAGCTCTTATTGACTCAGGGTTCTTAACAGAAGACGTAGACCCTAACGGTATTGAGATTGTACGCCTATCTCCTGGCTTTGGTGCAGAACTAAGAGATAAAAGTCGTCAAATGCAAAAGCATTTAACTGGTGCTCTTGCTGGACGCGCTCAAAGTGTTCCACCAACTGAAGAAGGTGACTATGTAGGTGCTTTAAGGAACATTCGTCAAGGTGATAAAAAGAAAAACCTATACACCAAGACTAAAGCAATGACTGACGCTAAGTATAACGTTGGTAAGGTACCTAAACTAATTTCTCCAATTAAAGGTTACTTTGCTGCATTGTTTAATGATGCGCTACTAGATCATTTAGCTGACCCAACTAAACCAAGAACACTAGATGTAAATCATTTATTTAAGATTTCAGAAGAAGATGTTCAGGCAGCTATTAGCGGTGATGATACTGCTGCAAAAGTTATTGATCAGAAGGCTAAGAATTTACAATCTGAGTTAACAGACCTAGCAAAGCATATTACTTCTGGTGCACCTAAGTTCACTACCTATTGGGAAGACTATGCAACCCACCGTTTGTACGAAGATGCTACTGACTTGAATGAGCAACGTAATAAAGTTACTCGTGCAACCTTAGTACCTGTTTCTACTCCATTCCAAATGAATAGTGAGTATCACAAAACAGGTATTAATAAACAAACAGCAGAAGCCTTTGTTAACCGCATGGCAGGTAAAGCTCGTAGTCGTAATTTTACTATGTCACCTGCTGAACGTGAGCTAAGCTTCTTACTCACTTTAGGTAGAGTATTAAATTCCTCAAAAGCTTTTGGTATGTCTTCAGAATCTATCTTAATGAAAGATCTGTTACAGACTGTTACTCCACAATTTATTGCTGAGGCTGCTGCTAAAGGTAGACTATTACGCAGTATTGCTCCTAATAGTAAACGTGATATTGTAGATGCAATGTCTAAGCCTGGTTCTGCTTTACAAAAGCTAACACCCGAACAGATGGGTGCGTTAAAGAACTTTGTTGCTGAAGCGGATAGAGATGATTGGGGCTATACCCTACAAGCGTATTTAGACGCAGCTAATTATTTAGATGCTAAGAATAATGGTACTGCTTTCACACCGAGACTAACAGTAGCTCTTGATATGAACTCTGCTGGTCGTGCTTTCTTAGCTGGTGACATTGGTAACATGGATATTCTAAGCCGTGTAGGTTTAGTCTGGGATGCATTCATTGATAAAGTAGGAGACTTCTTTACTGATACCCTACCAGATGAAGTTGGCGATCCACGTTACTTCTTTTCTACAGTAGCTCAACAACAAGGTATTCAAAAAGCTTTTGGTGAAGCTGAAGCTGAAAAGAATGATATGTTCAAGTCACTACTACTTAAATACGGTGGTCGTGGAGTTAAGGGTAATAAGAAATTTAATAAAGACTTTGCTAAGAAAGTTCTAATGACTACTGACTATGGTAAACCAGCAATGTTCCATATTCAGGAAGCTCAAGACTTCTTGAAGTCACACCCAGATTTTAGAGACGATGCACTTAAGTTTTACAATGGTGACTTAGATGCACTAGCTAAAGATATTAATGAAATCTACAAGTCAACTCTAAGCTTAACAACTGAAGAGTGGCAGTACACACTACCTAAACGAATGGTACGATTCCTACAATCAGTAGGTAGAGTTCCACATCCCGTAGGTTATTGGGGCGAACCAATTTCTATTGGTAAGTTTGGTGCAGAACCTACTGGTGCTGTATACCAAGTTACAAGCTCTAAAGGTAATCGCCGTAGAATTCAAGAGACCAAACGAATGTTTGATCCATTAGCTAAGGCTAGTTCTAAAGTGCTAGATCATGGTGAAGTATTCCACCCAGATGAAGGTACAGCAGCACAAAACCAAATTGGCCCTACTTTCGGTCAATATCGTGAATCAGTAATTGTAGCTGAGACTGCTAACTTCATTAATGGTGGTAAAGCACCTGAACAATCATTGTTCATGTCACCTGTATTTGATAACTTTATTGTTGACTCTTTCAGTTATCCGTTTGTACACTATGTTGCAAACAACATTGTTGCTCCTAAAGTATTCGAGTGGAACATGCCAGAAGCTTTCCATAAAGACTTTATGCAACAAATTAGAGATGCAATGAAAGATCTTGACGGTAAAGACGAAGTGCTAATTGGCCCTGGATCACCTTATCGTGGCTTGTTTGTAACTCTAGATAGAGAATACAAGTACATTAAAGATAAGAAAGATGCAGAGTTATCTAAGCCTCAACTCAAGTTTAAACAATTCCTTGAGTCACCAGCTTCAGGATACGTTCCACCTGGAAAAGATAGACCTGAGATTGTACACATGTCAGTACCTCAATTTAAGAAAAATATTAATGAGTTACTAGAATACCTACAGCTATTAAGCCCAAGAACAGGCTTTAAAGCTTGGATTGGTGACGAAGGTATTAAACAAAAGCGTAACGAGTTTATTAATCAACTTAATAAACGAGCCAAGCAAGGACTAGTTTACTTCTTTACTTAAG
>Ga0255275_1000002_pt1 | contig 24925 bp, 20 predicted proteins | sample AtltaT_2_FD_183710 | JGI IMG/M metagenome (GOLD analysis project Ga0255275, IMG submission 183710) | Metatranscriptome of freshwater microbial communities from Altamaha River, Georgia, United States - Atl_UVDOM_RepA_8h (Metagenome... | ecosystem: Environmental > Aquatic > Freshwater > River... | reverse complement strand
GCGGTGTTCAAACAAGTACACGGATTTGGCGTCAAGCCGGTGGGCCATCGCGCCCCCAAATATCGCATTTCTCGGAATGCTCAACCCTCGCCTGTTTTGTCAGGATTAAATCTACGGTGTCGATTGGGATCATGTCTGTCAGTAAACTATTCAAGCGCTTGTTGTTAGTGGGCGGCATCTCAATCCTCTCGTGCGTGGCCCAAGCGCAGGTGAACCCGTTCCTGGGCCTGCAAGGCTTCGGCTTGAATCCTCCGCAGCAGGGTATGACGGGAACTGGCGGGGGTGGCGGTTCTTCGGGGTATTCGGGCGGCGGCGCCGCTACGGGGTTGCCATCGAATGCGCCCCAGGGTATTCCGACGATTATCAACCGTCCTCCGTCGCCGATTCCGCCGCCGATCTTTCCCGGCATGGGAATCGACCAGCAGTTTCCGTTCAATCAGCCGCGGCCATCCGTATTGATGGAGCGGAACGAATTCCAAGACTTCGTTCTGCAAGCCGTGGGTCGTGATCTGCCGATGTTCGGTTACAACCTGTTCGAGAACGCGCCTTCGACGTTCGCGCCTGTGGACCGCGTTCCAGTGATGCCTGACTACATCGTCGGCCCCGGGGACGAACTCTTAATCCGCGCGTGGGGGCAGGTCGACATTGACTACCGCGCCATAGTAGATCGTGACGGCGCGGTCAGCATACCGAAAGTCGGCAACATCAATGTTTCCGGCATCCGGTTTCAGGATCTGCAAGGTTATCTTCGCACCGCAATCGGCAGGGTCTTTCGGAATTTCGAGTTGACGGTTTCGATGGGGCAACTGCGCTCTATCCAAGTCTTCGTCGTTGGACACGCCGCCCGTCCTGGGGCTTACACCGTCAGCTCGCTCAGCACACTCGTCAATGCGTTATTTGCCTCGGGTGGTCCCACGACAAAGGGCTCGATGAGGAGCATTCAGCTCAAGCGCGGCGACAAGCTCATTACTGAATTCGATATGTACGACCTCCTTTTGAGGGGTGACAAGTCGAAAGATGTTCCGATATTGCCGGGAGACGTGATCTTCATCCCGCCGGTTGGGCAGCTTGTCGCTATCTCGGGCAGTGTAAACAACCCAGGAATATACGAGATAAAAGAGCGGACGTCGGTAGCCGGGCTAATAGAATTATCTGGTGGCTATGCGGCAATTGCTGATGGGCGGCGCGTTTCACTGGAGCGAATAAGTAACAACAAAACCCGCGTAGTTGAGCAAGTTTCCGGGGACGAAAAGGGCTTGGCTAATATCGTCAGAAATGGTGATCTGGTGCAGGTGGGTGCGATCTCGCCGCGCTTCGACAATGCGGTCACTATTCGCGGAAACGTGGCGGCCCATATCCGGTTCCCTTGGCGAGAGGGGCTAACAGTTAGAGACATGATTCCGGACAAGAATGCATTGATTGTCCCGGATTACTGGATCAAGCGGAATCTACTGACTCGAAGTGATGTAAGCGGCCGTAACTCAGTCTCAAAGCCGGACATCCTGCCGCAAGGGTCTGTACCAGCACAAGGTCAGCAAGGGACTCAGTTCCAGGCGCCCGCGCCGGGCCAGCGGCCGGGAGTTCTCCAAGCCGAATCCGGGAACCAGGAGCGGATTAGAAACGAGTTGAAGCGGACGCTTCCCGAGGTGAACTGGGATTACGCCGTGGTGGAGCGGCTCAACCGTAACGACCTGACCACGCAGCTCATCCCGTTCAATCTTGGTCGTGCCATTCTGGAAGGGGATGCCCAGAACAACGTGGTTCTGCAGCCCGGTGACGTCATCGCGATCTTCTCCAAAGACGACATACAGGTTCCGATCGCGAAGCAGACTCGCTTCGTGCGGCTCGAGGGGGAGGTGGCGAACGCGGGTGTCTATCAAGTTTTGCCGGGCGAGACGCTCAGGCAGTTGGTTGCTCGCGTTGGCGGATTCACGCCCAATGCCTATGTCTTTGGAAGTTCCTTCACACGGGAATCGACACGGATAGCGCATCAAAGGCGTCTGAACGAGTTCATTGACCGGCTCGAGCAGGAAATAACCCGCAACATGTCGCAGGTCGCTATTTCAAAGGACGAGGCGGAAAGCCGGCAGGCGGCTTCCCGTGGGCAGCTTGATCTGGTCAATCGCCTTCGCAAGGTACAGGCAACGGGCCGTATCGTGCTCGAGGTTCCCGCGTTGATTCAGGCGGGTATTGCCCAGCTTCCGGATCTGCCGCTTGAAGACGGCGATGTTTTCAACGTCCCCGCGCGCCCATCCACGGTTGCGGTGGTCGGAACCGTGTACAACGAAAACGCGTTTATCTATCGCCCGGAAAAGCGCGTCGGTGACTACATTGCTCAGGCTGGCGGTCCAACCAAGGATGCAGACGCCAAGAGCCTCTACGTCATACGTGCCGATGGAACGGTGATAAGCAAGCGTCAGAGCGGCGGCTGGATTACGAGCAGCTTCGAGGGAGAGAGCCTGAATCCAGGCGATACCGTCGTCGTTCCCGAGAATCTTGAGAAATTCCGCTTCAGTAAGGAGCTCACTGTGTGGTCGCAGGTGTTCTACCAGTTCGCACTTGGTGTCGCAGGGCTTAAGGTTTTAAAAGGTCTCTGATTTTTTGATGTGTATTCTGTTGGTCTGGTGTGGTGATCGGAATAAAGCTATTCCAGCTTAGCCATTAGCGAACTTTCCGACTTAGCGCCACTTAGATGTAGCGATTCTGAACCCAAGGCTTTCGGAGTAGCTACGTGTTAGGCTGTTCTGGCGATGAATCCGAGAAGTCGTGTATTTTCGTCACGTTAATATTGCGATGGATGGAAAGGTGAATTGATTTCACAATCTCTTGATGATGGTATGACCGAGATCAGTTGGCTTGATCCATTAATCATTCTTGCGAAACACAAGCGGCTGCTTTTTTTCATCCCGTGCGTGTTTTCAGTCGCGGTCGCGCTATACAGTCTCACGCTTCCGAATATCTATACCGCGACGACTAAGATCCTGCCGCCTCAGCAATCGCAATCAGCTGCCGCGGGGATGTTGGCGCAACTCAGCGGATTAGCGGGGTTTGCTGGTGCGGCCGGCATAAAAAACCCTAACGATCTTTATGTCGCGATGCTGACTAGCCGAACAGTCGCGGACAACATTATTCACCGGTTCAATCTAAAGGAAGTTCTGGAGCAAAAGTATCAATCAGACGCAAGAAACCTATTGGCAAAGAAAACGCGCATTTCTGCAGGGAAGGACGGGGTCATAGCAATTGAAGTTGACGACGTGGACGCTCAACGCGCCGCTGAGATAGCAAACGCCTACGCCGATGAGTTGCATAAACTTACAAACGTCCTGGCAGTTACCGAGGCATCGCAGCGCAGGTTATTCTTCGAGAGACAGCTAGTTCAGGCAAAAGATAACCTCACACGAGCCGAGGCATCGGCGAAGCAGGCGTTGCAGCAAGGCGGCGTGTTGCAGGTGGAGGGGCAGGGGCGCGCGATGATCGAAGCTGCAGCACGATTGCGAGGTGAGATTACAGTTAAGGAAGTGCAGATAGGTGCTATGCAAGCGTTCGCAACGGAGTTGAACCCGCAGCTAGTCGCAGCTCGCGAGGAGATCGAGGCGATGAGGCGAGCCCTTGCGAAAATGGAGGGTGTTCGAGCAACTGATGTAAGGCAGAACATTTCTCGCAGTGAGGGGCAAGGAATTGGAAATTTAGGACTGCTTCGTGATATTAAATATTACGAGACAATTTATGAATTGCTTGCGAAGCAATATGAGGTCGCGAAGATTGACGAAGCAAAGAACGCCTCCGTCATACAAGTATTAGATGCCGCGATAGAGCCGGAGAGGAAGTCAAAGCCGTGGCGAAGCTTGATGGTTGCTATAGCGGCTATTGTGTCCGGTATCTTTGCCGTCTTTCTTGTATTCATAATCGAGTCGTTTAAAAAGGCCAAACAAGACCCAGCCCAGGCTACGCGGCTCTCCAAGTTGCGACATTATCTTTTGCGTCTATGAACTGCGAGACGACTAAATGATCACAGCTGACATTACTTCAATTATTCTTTGTGGTGGGTCTGGAACCAGGCTGTGGCCGTTATCGCGGAAGGCTTATCCGAAGCAATTTGTACCTCTCCTGAACGAGAGCAGTTTGTTGCAGTTAACGCTTGAGCGGGTGAAATCGTTATCCACATCTGTGTGGACAGTTGCTAGCGAAGAGCACAGATTTCTCGTCAACGAGGCTGCGGAGGCAGCGGGCGTCGAGGCTCGACACATCCTCGAGCCTGTCGGGAGGAACACCGCGCCCGCAATTGCAGTCGCCGCGCTTAACGCGGCTTCGGAGCAGCTATTATTGTTTGCTCCAGCTGACCACCACATCCCGGATATTCACGCGTTCGCAGAGGCAGTAAGGAGCGGTGTGTCGGCCGCTAACAATGGCTTCATCGTCACGTTTGGGGTTGTCCCGTCTTTCCCAAGTACTGCTTACGGATATATCGAGCAAGGTGCGAGGTTGGACGAGTTCACGTACGCCGTATCCCGATTTGTCGAGAAGCCTGATTCGGCTCATGCCAAGCAACTAATCATGGCTGGCAATTACTGCTGGAATGCGGGCGTGTTTTTGGCAAAAGCAAGTTCAATAATTGCAGCGATGAACGCCTACGCTCCCGATGTTTTGACAAGTTGCCGACTCGCAGTTGCGCGGCAAAAAGAAGATGGCGTGTTTACCCGCTTAGACAGAGAAGCGTTCCACGCCTGCCCTAGCGACTCCTTTGATTATGCCGTCCTTGAACGGCATGACAAGGTCGCAATGATTCCGTTTGAGGGGCGGTGGAGCGATGTTGGCAGTTGGAACGCGGTGGCTGAATTAATGGCTGCAGACGATAACGGCAACCGTATACAGGGCCATGGACACGTTGCGCAGGCGCGAAACACATATATCCGCGCGCCGCATCGTCCGGTAGTGGCTCTTGGAACAGAAGACCTACTAATTGTCGATAGTCCAGACGCGCTGTTGGTCGCGGCGCGTACCCATGCGGAATTAGTAAAAGGGGTCGTATCTGACTTGGACGCCGCTGGGCTTGCGCAAGCCACACAGCATAGACGGGCCGCACGGCCATGGGGGACATACGACAGCGTCGACATGGGAAAGCGTTTTCAGGTTAAGCGCATTACCGTAAAACCCGGTGCAAAGTTGAGCCTACAGATGCATTACCATCGTGCCGAGCATTGGATAGTGGTGTCTGGCACGGCAAAAGTCACACGGGGAGACGAGACGTTCCTATTGTCGGAAAACCAATCTACCTACATCCCGCTTGGCACGGTTCATCGCCTAGAAAACCCTGGTAAGGAGCCTCTAGAGATTATCGAAGTGCAATCGGGTTCCTATCTGGGTGAGGACGACATTGTGCGCTTTGAAGACTCGTATGGACGCGGGTAAAGGGCACCTTGACAACAAATATTCTTAACGACGTTGTGTTGTTGAAGCAACTAGATTGTTGGCTCGGATGAGCAGTTTGCGGAAAATATTGGCGCTCATGACGCCGGCGCAACGCCGACGAGGATTGGGCGTTGTAGGGCTGATATTGGTCGGCATGTTCTTAGAAATGCTTGGCATCAGTCTTGTCATGCCGGTGATCACGCTGATGATGCAGGCCGACGTATTAACCCGTTATCCACAATTGCTTCCCCTCATGAATTGGTTGGGTAATCCCGGTCAGTCGCAGCTGATCGTCGGTAGCGTCGCTTTCCTTGTTTCGCTTTATTGTGTCAAGGCGATTTTTTTAGTATTTCTGGCCTGGCAGCAGAATAAATTCGTCTCCGACGTGCACATGAGTATGACGCGGCGGCTGTACACCGGTTATCTACAGCGGTCCTGGGTCTTTCATCTACAGCGCAACTCGGCGCAGCTTATCGCCACGGTCACCAGTGAAGCGGGGTTGTTTGCTGGAAGCGGACTCATGGCAGGTGTGTTGCTCATTACCGAGTCACTTATGTTGCTCGGCGTGACGATCTTATTGTTGGCGCTTGAGCCTTTAGGCACTTTGTTGGTCGTCCTGGTGGTAGGCGGAGCTACGGCAGCGTATCACCAGTGCACCCGTCGGCCGATCCTGAAATGGGGTGAGAACCGGCAGTACCATGAGGTTCTGAGAATGCAGTATCTGCAGGAGGGATTCAATGCTGCCAAGGACGTCAAAGTTCTAGGCCGTGAGAAGCAATTTATCTCTAGGTTCGTCTTTCACGACGAAGCCTATGCTCGAGCATTGCGCTTGCAGAACACATTGACACAGGTGCCGCGCCTCTGGCTGGAACTGCTTGCAATCATAGGCCTTGCCGTCTTAGTTACCGTCATGATCTCGCAAGCTCGTCCTATTGCGGACCTGTTGCCTGTGGTAGGCGTGTTCGCCGCCGCAACGTTTCGCTTAATGCCCTCGATGAGTCGCCTTCTGGGCGTAATACAAAATCTGCGTTACGGCCTACCCGTGCTGAACAAGCTGTATGACGAGCTTCAGATAGTTGCACCTGAGACAACACGCGATTCCGGCACAGTACCGCCATTGCAATTAAAGCTGCAGCTAGAGAACGTCACATACCAATATCCTGACACACCATCGCCCGCGATACGTGATGTGACATTAAGGATCGAGCGAGGTGCTTGCGTGGGACTCATAGGCGGGAGCGGAGCAGGCAAGAGCACCTTGGTCGACGTGATGCTGGGTCTTCTAACTCCCAATGGCGGCAGGGTGCTCATCGATGGGGTTGATATTCAGCAGAATGTGCGCCAATGGCAGCGTCAGATCGGATACGTACCCCAAACTATCTATCTAACGGACGATACCTTACGGCGCAACATCGCGTTCGGCGTGCCGGATCAAAACATCGATGAGTCTGCTATTGCACGCGCGCTCCAAGCGGCGCAGCTGGTAGAGTTTGTTGCGTCATTGCCCTGCGGGCTAGATACATTGGTGGGCGAGCGCGGTGTACGGTTGTCCGGGGGGCAGCGGCAGCGGATCGGTATCGCGAGAGCCCTGTATCACAATCCGCCGGTGCTGGTGTTGGATGAGGCGACCAGTTCCCTCGACGCGGCCACTGAGCAGAGTGTCATGGTGGCTGTCGATGGGTTACACCGTGAGAAGACACTTGTTATTGTCGCGCATCGTTTGTCTACAGTTGCTAATTGCGATGTGATATATCGCCTGAAAGACGGTCGAGTGGTGGACTATGGCGATCCAGAACAGATGTTGGGGATTAAGCGAGCCGTTTCTAACTAGGTGGGTAGGTACTTAAATCATGAAAATACTTATTACCGGCAACATGGGCTACGTTGGATCCGTACTAGGGAAATACCTGAAGGACGCACATGACGGCGCACAGATTATCGGTTACGACGCCGGATTCTTCGCGCATAACTTGACGGGCGCAGCTGTGCTCCCCGAGGTTGGACTATTGACGCAGCATTTCGGCGATGTTCGAGAATTTCCGGCTGGCTTGATGGATGGTGTTGATGCGGTGGTAAATCTCGCTGCGGTTTCGAATGACCCCATGGGCAAGATGTTTGAGACGGTAACGGAAGAAATCAACTTTAAAGCGAGTATAAGGATAGCCGAGCTAGCGAAGGAGCGTGGAGTATCACACTTTGTATTTGCGTCCAGCTGCAGTATGTATGGAGCGGCAGATGGCGGCCCGCGCAAAGAATCAGATGACCTCAATCCGTTGACGGCATACGCGCGGTCGAAAGTCGCGACGGAAGATGCGTTGGGTTCGCGGCATTGGGGCGAGATGGTTGTCACCGCACTGCGGTTTTCCACTGCGTGCGGTATGTCGGAACGCTTGCGCCTCGATCTCGTACTCAATGATTTTGTTGCCTGTGCCTTGAGCGCCGGGGAGATAACGGTGCTCAGCGATGGATCACCATGGCGTCCGCTGATCGACGTTAAGGATATGTGTCGCGCAATAGACTGGGCTATCACAAGACGCATGGACAACGGCGGCCCAATAGTACGTGTTAACGTGGGAAGTGATTCATGGAATTACCAAGTAAAAGACCTGGCGGAGGCTGTAAGTAGCAGCATCACTGGCACGAAAGTCCGCATCAACAAAGATGCGCCCCCGGATAAACGGTCGTATAGCGTCGATTTTTCCTTATTCAGAGAGTTGGCGCCTAACCATCAGCCTACAGTTTCGCTCGAGCGGTCTATCATGGAGCTGCGGAACGGATTGCAAAATATGCAGTTCGGAGATGCGAATTTCCGAGACTCTAATTTAATGCGATTGAAGATGCTTCAAATGCACATGGCCGATAAGCGGCTGAACAGCGAACTCCGCTGGCAATCGTAGTGCGCTTTACACGCGATACGCGAGTTATCAATCAATGCTTTCTAAGATATTGGTCACCGGCGCCGATGGGTTTATCGGTTCCCACCTCACTGAGTCCTTGGTGCGGCAGGGATACGAGGTCCGGGCGTTTGTCTGCTATAACTCGTTCAACTCGTGGGGCTGGCTGGATCGTTGCGCTTCTGATGTGAAGGGACGCTTCGAGGTTTTCGCGGGCGACGTGCGCGACCCGTATGGCGTGCGAACTGCGATGAGGAGCTGCGACGCTGTCTTACACCTCGCGGCATTGATTGCTATCCCATATTCCTACCATTCTCCAGATGCCTATATAGACACCAATGTGAAGGGTACCCTCAATGTGGTGCAGGCTGCCCGTGATTTAGGGCTGTCGAAAGTTATCCATACATCCACCAGCGAGGTGTACGGCACGGCGAGCTTTGTGCCGATCACTGAAGAGCATCCCTTGCAGGGGCAATCGCCTTATTCGGCGAGCAAGATCGGTGCTGACCAGATTGCGATGTCATTCTACCTGTCTTTTGGCACGCCAGTCACTGTCATCCGACCGTTCAACACATATGGTCCGCGACAGTCGGCGCGGGCTGTTATCCCGACGATCATTACGCAAATCGCGAGTGGCAAGCGTGAGATCAAGCTTGGCGCCGTGAGCCCGACCCGGGACTTTAGCTACGTGGCAGATACCGTCGCAGGATTCGTCGCCGCCCTTGGCTCGGAGCGCAGCGTCGGGAACGTGACCAACCTAGGTAGCAACTTCGAGGTGTCGATAGGCGAGACGGCACGGCTTATCTCGGAGGTCATGGGGGTCGATGTGAACATTGTTACGGACGAGCAGCGGCTTCGTCCGGAAAAGAGCGAAGTGGAGCGCTTATGGGCAGCGAACGGGAGAGCTGCCGACCTGCTCGGCTGGCGGCCCAAATACAGCGGCCTGGAAGGCTTCCGCCGCGGACTTTCGGAAACGGTGGAGTGGTTCAGCAAGCCGTCCAACCTCGCGTCATACAAGGCGGACATCTACAATCTATGACGACACCGGCCACCGATCTCGCCACTCGCATCGTCGCGGCGGTGCGGTCGGTCACGGGGCAGGGCCCGGTGGCGCTTCACGAGCCTTGCTTCGCGGGCAACGAATGGGCGTATCTGAAAGAATGTCTCGACTCGACGTTCGTTTCGTCCGTTGGCAAGTTCGTCGACAAATTTGAGGCTGAACTCGCTGCCTATACGGGAGCCAAGCATGCGGTCGCCGTCGTGAACGGAACGGCAGCCTTGCATGTGGCTCTTCGTATCGCCGGCGTCCAGCCGGGCGACGAAGTGCTGGTCCCCACGCTTACGTTTGTCGCAACAGCCGCTGCGGTCAGGTACTGCCATGCGATCCCTCACTTTGTGGATTGCGAGGAGCGCACACTAGGCGCGGGCGTGGCAGCCATCCGCGATCATCTGCGGTCCATCGCAGAGGTGCATGACGGACAATGCGTCAATCGGGCCACCGGGCGAGTGATCCGCGCCTTCGTGCCCATGCATGCTTTCGGCCATCCAGTTGACGTAGACGGCTGCCTCGCCGTCGCGCGCGACTTCAGATTGACCCTCGTGGAAGATGCGGCCGAGTCGCTGGGCAGCACCGTGGGCGGCCGTCATACAGGCACGTTCGGCCTGATGGGCACGCTGAGTTTCAACGGTAACAAGACGATAACGACGGGGGGTGGCGGAGCGATTCTGACAAATGACGGAGAACTCGCACGTCGCGCCAAGCATCTGACGACGACGGCCAAGGTGCCTCATCGGTGGGATTACATACACGATGAGGTGGGATATAACTACCGCCTGCCGAACGTCAATGCGGCGCTTGGATGCGCTCAACTCGAGCAGCTTCCGGGTTTCCTTGTTTCCAAGCGCCGAATCTACCAGCGCTACCAGCAGGCATTCGTCGCCATTCCAGAAGTCCGTCTTGTCGCCGAGCCGCCAGGATGCACGAGTAATTACTGGCTGCAGACATTGCTACTAGATGAAACCATTGCGCAGCACCGGGACGCCGTTCTCGCGGCGACGAATGACGCAGGGCTCATGACTAGGCCGACGTGGCGCCTCATGCATCGCCTTGATCCTTACCGGGACTGCCCGCGAATGGATTTGCCCGTCGCAGAGTCCCTGGAGCGGCGCGTGATAAACCTGCCGAGCAGTTCTCAGCTGGCATGACGGGAACCGTCTCCATAGGGTACTTCGCGGACGGGCCCTGGTCGCATGATGCGCTCGCTTTACTGGTGTCTGATCCGACGATACGCATTGCGTTCATATGTGCCCGCCACGAGAGGCCGGACCCGGTGCTGAAGGAGCGGGCGAAGGCGGGCGGCGTGCCGTTCTTTACTCACCCGAATGTCAATTCCCGTGAATTTCTCGACAAGATCGCGTCGTATCCTTGCGATTTGTTTGTCTCGATGTCCTTTAACCAGATCTTTCGCAAGGAGTTGATCGCGCATCCAAGACTCACCACCATCAACTGCCATGCAGGAAAACTGCCGTTCTATCGTGGACGGAACATACTGAACTGGGCGCTTATCAACGACGAGAAGGAATTCGGCATCACGGTCCACTACGTGGACGAGGGAATCGATACCGGGGACATTGTATTGCAGCGCGTGTTCCCGATTACGGACGATGATACCTACGGCAGCCTTCTTTCACGAGCGTACGCGGGATGCGCAGAACTACTCTATGAAGGAGTCAAGGCCTTGCAATCGGGAAGCGCCGCGCGCGTGCCACAGGCGCAGATACACCCGCGCGGTACCTATTGTACGGCGCGCGTCGCGGGCGACGAGCGGCTAGACTGGAACCAGTCCTCTAGAGAAGTGTTTAACTTTGTCAGGGCAATTTCTCGACCAGGCCCCGAGGCGCGCACACGGCTTCGGGATAGCGAGGTCCGGATCAACAAGGTGGAATTGCTGCCCGACGTGCCGCATTACAAAGGAATTCCCGGCGCGGTCATCGGCGTGCATGCCGCATATTTCCTAGTAAAGACACGCGACTCCTACGTCAAGGTGACCGAATGGTCCTCAGCGGAACGAGTCCGGATTGGAGACCGGCTGAAATGACGGTACTCATCATTGCAGAGGCAGGCGTAAACCATAACGGCGACCTCGATGTCGCTAGACGCCTGATCGATTCAGCAGCAGTCGCAGGCGCGGATGTCGTCAAATTCCAGACATTCAATGCCGACCGTCTCGTTACGAGGAAGGCCCGCAAGGCGGAATATCAAATCAGAACGACGTCCGAGGGCGAATCGCAGCACGATATGATCAGGCGCCTCGAACTGCAACCCGAGATGCACCATGTGCTGATGGAACATTGTCGCGCACGCGGCATTGCGTTCCTTTCGACGCCCTTCGACAATGAAAGCGTCGATTTCCTGGCAGCGCTCGGGATCGATCGTTTCAAGGTGCCGTCTGGAGAGGTCACGAATCTGCCCTATCTCCGGCGCATTGGCCGCCATGGAAAATCGGTGATGTTGTCGACGGGCATGTGCACGCTGGGCGAGATCGAAGCTGCACTCGACGTGCTGGAGCGGGCGGGGACCCCGCGCAGCAGGATCACGATTCTCCACTGCAATACCGAGTATCCGACGCCGATGTGTGACGTGAATCTGCGCGCTATGCAGTCTGTCCGGTATGCATTCGACGTCGCGGTAGGGTATTCCGATCACACCGTAGGCATCGAGGTTCCTGTTGCCGCGGTCGCGCTCGGAGCTACCATCATTGAAAAACATTTCACGCTGGACCGCACGATGCCCGGGCCGGATCACAAGGCGAGCCTCGAGCCGGACGAGTTCAAGGCGATGGTGGCGGCAATCCGAAACATCGAGCTTGCGCTCGGGACCGGCCGCAAGCTCCCCAGCCCCAGCGAAATCAAGAACAAGGAGATCGCGCGCAAGTCCATCGTTGCGGCGAGACCCATACGAGCCGGCGAGCACTTCACCGAAGAGAATCTCGCTGTGAAGCGCCCCGGAACCGGCGTCTCGCCCATGCGATGGGACGAGGTCATAGGCCGACGGGCAGGACGAGCGTACGCGACTGACGAGCTCATCGAGATATGAAACGCAAGATCTGCGTCGTCACAGGCTCCCGCGCCGACTACGGCCTGCTACGGTGGGTTCTGCAGGGATTGCAGGATGCGTCCGACGTGCAGCTGCAGCTGGTAGCTACCGGCATGCACCTTTCGCCGGAATTCGGACTGACCTATCGTGAAATCGAGGCAGACGGCTTCATGATCGACGGCAGGGTCGAAATGCTGCTCAGTGCCGACACGCCGGCGGGCATTGCGAAATCGATGGGCATCGGCCTCCTTGGCTTCGGTGATATCTATCAGCAGCTGCAGCCGGATCTGCTCGTAGTGCTTGGCGACCGGTTCGAGATATTTTCGGCCGTTGCTGCGGCAGCCGTCGCCCGAATTCCGGTTGCGCACTTGCACGGCGGCGAAGCGACCGAGGGCGCATTCGACGACGCGTTTCGCCATTCGATGACGAAGATGTCGCATCTGCACTTTGTGGCAGCCGAGCCGTATCGCAGGCGCGTCGTCCAGTTGGGGGAGCGGCCGGAGCGCGTCCACCTCGTAGGCGGTCTTGGAATAGACAGCATCAAGAAGCTAAGGCTTTTTTCGCGTGGGGAGTTGGAAGAGTCGCTCGGTTTCGCGCTGAGGCAGCGCAATCTCCTCGTTACTTTTCACCCGGTAACGCTCGAGAACGGCGCATCAGAGGAACAAATGAGTCAGCTGCTTGCCGCACTCGCCGATCTCCAAGACACCGGACTGATCTTTACGATGCCGAACGCCGATACAGAGGGTCGAGCACTGATCCACATGATCGAAGGGTTCGTGCAGGGGCGCGGGAACGCGCGCAGCTACACCTCGCTAGGACAGCTCCGGTATCTCTCTTGCGTGAGTCACGTTGACGCAGTCGTCGGAAATTCGTCGAGCGGCCTGCTTGAGGTCCCGAGCTTCTACAAGGGGACGATAAACATCGGTGATCGGCAGAAAGGCCGGCTCAAGGCGGCAAGCGTTATAGATTGCGCGCCCGATCGACGGGCGATAACGGAGGCGTTGCAGTACCTCTACTCGGATGCGTTCCAGCAAACCCTGAAGACGGTCCGTAACCCGTACGGTGACGGCGGGGCGAGCGAGAGGATCGTTCGCGTGCTGAGGACTGTTCCTCTCTACCGACTGGTCCAGAAGTCGTTTTACGACATGGGGGCGACGCTGAATGAAGAGCCTCAGGGGTGCGATGAAATTCGGTGAACTGAAGGTCGGCGGAGGTGCTGGGTGGCGCGAAGCGACCTTGCCCGCGGACGCGAGCGTGCAGGACGCGGTCCGCAGCCTTGATTCGTCATCGTTGCAGATTGCACTCGTGGTGACCGATGACGGCACCCTGGTCGGGACTGTGACCGATGGTGATATCCGACGAGGCTTGTTGAATGGCCTTGGCCTCGCAAGTCCCGTCGCCGCCATCGTGCAACGAGACCCCGTCGTCGTTCCGCCCGAGATGGACCGAGGCACTGTTCTTCAGCTGATGCAGGCGAACGTCTTCAATGCGATACCGGTCGTCGACGAAAGCCGGCGGGTCGTCGGCCTGCACTTGCTAAACGAACTGATTGCGCCTCGCCTCAGGGACAACGCCATGGTTATCATGGCGGGCGGGAAGGGCACGAGACTCAGGCCTCATACCGAGAACTGCCCCAAGCCGCTGCTACCGGTTAATGGCAAGCCGATGCTCGAGCACATTATTGAACGTGCGCGAGGAGAAGGTTTTTGCCGCTTCGTTCTCGCGGTTCACTACCTCGCTCATATGATCGAGGACTACTTCGGAGACGGCAGAGCGTGGAACGTGGCTATTGACTATCTACGAGAGCCATCGCCGCTTGGAACCGCCGGAGCCATCGGCCTTCTTGCGCCGCGGCCGGGCATGCCGTTCTTGGTGTCGAACGGTGACGTGCTTACAGACGTGCACTACGGCGAGATGCTCGACTTCCACTGCCGGCACGCGGCTGCGGCGACTATGGCAGTGCGCCTGCATGAGTGGCAGCACCCATTCGGCGTTGTCCGCACCAAGGGCGTTGACATCGTGGGGTTCGAAGAAAAGCCGATTGCCCGCACCCATATCAATGCCGGCATTTACGTCCTCGATCCGGCTGCACTGGACTGTCTCGAGCCTGGAGAGCAGTGCGACATGCCGACCTTGTTTTCCCGGCTCCAGGAGCATGGTCATCGTACCATCGTATATCCAATGCACGAGCCGTGGCTCGACCTCGGACGGGTAGATGACCTCGAGCGCGCCCGGGAACTTGAATTTTCCATGACGAAGATAGATAGCGGCCCCCAATGAAGAAACTCTCGTATCCGAACGCGGTCGATTTCCGGCAGTTTTCGAGTGCCGTCGAGCAGCCGAAGGCGCTGTATGGCCTGCCGGAAGAGGTCAAATTCTGCAAGCGGTGCGTCATTTCGAATCAGAGACCCAATTCGGCCGTGGAGTACAAGCACACCCGCGAAACCAGGAAAGCAACCATCCATTTCGACGACGACGGCGTCTGTGATGCTTGCCGGTTTGCCGAGCGCAAGAAGTCCGGCATTGATTGGTTGGCGCGTGAAGAGGAGCTGCGCGAGCTGTGCAGCCGCCACCGCAAGGGTGACGGAAGGTACGATTGCATCGTTCCCGGATCCGGCGGTAAGGACAGCTTCTACGCGTCGCACATTCTCAAGACGAAGTACGGAATGCATCCGCTGACGGTGACGTGGGCGCCGCACGTCTATACGGAATGGGGCTGGAAAAACTTTCAGTCCTGGATTCACGCCGGACACGACAACTACCTTATGACGCCGAACGGCCGCGTGCACCGCCTTCTTACCCGGCTGTCGACTGAGATTCTTTTCCACCCGTTCCAGGCCTTCATGTTTGGACAAAAGGCCCTCGCCCCCAAGATGGCCCTGCTTTTCAACATTCCGTTGGTTTTCTACGGGGAAAACGAAGCGGAGTACGGCAATCCGATCGGGGATACGAATAGCGCGCAGCGCGATTGGGCATATTTCTCCGCCGAGGACCAGTCGAAGGTATATCTTGGTGGGGTGTCGGTCAGCGAGCTCAAGGGACAGTTCGGCATCGATCAGAATGACCTGCAGCCATACCTGCCCGCCGACCCCAGTCGGCTTGCGGAGAAGAAGATCGAAGTGCATTACCTAGGCTACTACCTGAAGTGGCATCCCCAGGCGTGCTACTACTATGCGGTTGAGCACGGGGGGTTCCAGGCGTCACCGGAGCGTACCCCTGGCACTTACAGCAAGTACAACAGCATCGATGACCGGATCGACGATTTCCACTACTACACTACCGGGGTCAAATTCGGTATCGGGCGTGCAAGTTACGACGCGGCTCAGGAGATAAGGTCGGGTGACATAACGCGGGAGGAGGGCGTCGCGCTCGTCAGGCGATTCGATCATGAGTATCCGACGCGCTTCGAAGAGGAAATTTTTCGTTATCTTAGTATCCCGCCTAAGGAATTCCCGGTCGCCAGTACGATGTTCGAACAACCGGTGGTGGATAGGGAGTACTTTCGGCTGCTCACCGATCAGTTTCGATCACCGCACCTGTGGTTTCACGACGGAGATGACTGGAAGTTGCGCCATGCCGTGTGGCACGAGGGTTGTAACCGGTGAGAAAGGCACGACTCATTGCGCGTCTCGACATCAAGGGGCCAAACCTGATCAAGGGCATCCATTTGGAAGGCCTGCGAGTGATCGGTTCACCGCACGAGCACGCGCTTAGGTACTATCGGCAGGGAGCAGACGAGCTTCTGTACATGGATATTGTGGCGAGCCTGTACGGCCGGAATAACCTCGACGAAATTGTCCGAAATGCCGCCCAGGACGTTTTCGTGCCGATGACCGTCGGGGGCGGTATTCGATCGGTCGACGATGCGACCCACCTGCTTCGATGCGGGGCGGATAAGGTGGCGGTGAACACCGCGGCAGTCGCAAATCCGCGCCTCATCACCGAAATTGCGCGGCGATTCGGCAGCCAGTGCATGGTGCTATCGATCGAAGCGAAGCAGATCGGACCGGACAGGTGGGAGGCGTATACCGACAACGGCCGAGAGCATACGGGGCTCGACGTCATTTCGTGGGTCAAGCGCGGCGTGGAGCTGGGCGCCGGAGAGATACTACTTACGTCCGTCGACAGAGAAGGGACCCGCAAGGGGTTCGACGTGCGTCTCGTGCGGGCCGTGACTCAGGAAATTTCCGTTCCGGTAATCGCTAGCGGTGGCATGGGGGAGTTTTCGCATCTGGTTGACGTGGTGCGCAAAGGGGATGCGGATGCCGTGGCGATGGCTGACATCCTTCATTATCGGCGCGCAACAATTAGCGACATCAGGTCTGCCGCCCAGACGGCAAATATCGACGTGAGAACGACGTATGAGCTCTCGTGACGTCGTCCTCATCGACTATGGGCTAGGAAACATGCTCAGTGTGCGCCGTGGGTTGGAGCGTTGTGGTGGATGCGTTACCGTTAGCGGAGATCCTGCAGTCATCCGCGCGGCCGTTCGCGTTGTGCTTCCGGGTGTCGGCGCGTTTGCCGACGGAATGGCCGGGCTCAGGCGCCACGGCTTGGACGACGTCGTGCGCGAGGTTGCCGCCCGCGGTGCACCCCTGCTGGGGATCTGCCTCGGAATGCAGATGCTGCTCGACGAAAGCGAGGAGTTCGGAAGAAGCGCAGGTCTCGGGCTGATTCCGGGGGGCATCATTCCGATTCCTCGTTCGGATCCTGACGGCACACCGGTAAAGATACCGCACATCGGCTGGAACTCGCTCATCCCTGCTGAAGGACGAGCGAACTGGCGCGGCACGCCACTCGAGCCGATTAAAACGGGAGAAGCCGCCTATTTCGTCCATTCGTTCATGGCCGCTCCAACCGATCCGAATCATCGCATAGCCGATTGTCAGTATGGCGGTGTACGAGTTTCCGCCGCAGTCGGCCGGGACAATATCTTCGGCTGCCAGTTTCACCCGGAAAAGAGCGGTGAAGCAGGTTTAAAAATTCTGGGGGCGTTTCTGCGTTTATGAGGATACTCGCTGTTATACCGGCACGTGGAGGCTCTAAGCGCCTTCCTGGTAAAAACGTAAGGCTGCTGGGGGGGCGGCCTCTAATTACGTGGAGTATCGATGTTGTTTCAGGCATCCCAGAGGTGGTTGGTATTTTAGTGACAACCGATGCCCCCGGAATCGCCGAGGTTGCCAAAAGCGCTGGCGCTCTCGTCCCATGGTTGAGACCAGCAGAATTAGCGACTGATGCCGCATCATCAGTAGATGTCTGCCTGCATGCGCTGCAGTGGTATGAAGAAAACGTTACTACGGTCGATGGGCTACTACTGTTACAACCCACATCCCCATTTCGCAGCAGATGCAGCGTAATGCGAGGGATCCAATTATTTCGTGATTGCCGCAAAAATATTATCGGCCTCTCTCCGGCAGCATCACATCCCATGTGGTGCTACCGTGTAAACGGTACGAGCATGCAACCCTTCGTTGGAGGTCTGGGATTGGAAATGCGAAGTCAAGACTTGCCCCCGGCTTATGCACTTAATGGCGCGTTCTATCTATGTAGTCCAGACAAGTTACGAACTTCCCGCTCGTTTACGTCCGGGGCCCCGGTTCCGCTCATTATGAGCGATATAGAAGAGTCGATTGATATAGACACGGAATGGGACTGGCAAGTGGCCGAGGCGGTAATACGATCCCGTAGCGGCGACCAGGCGTAAATGTGGAGCGGACGACTTAGCGGATAGATATTGAGTCAGACACACATCAAAGAGACGCTAATGCTCAAAGCGATCATAGAAATCTATTCGTACTTCTTTGCGCGCCGTGTATTTATAAAGATGCATAAGCTAATGCACTTGCTTAGCCTAAGAGGCCTTGGCATCCTAAATTTCAGAAATATGCGGCGGACGGGCGAGGAACACTTCCTGAGACGCCTACCTAAGGCTGAAATGATGACGATTTTTGATGTTGGCGCTCATCGTGGAGGATATGCTAAGTGCGTCAGAAGGTTTAACGACTCTGCACGTATAGTGGCATTTGAGCCACACCCAACGACGTTCAAGGTGCTGCAGGAGAATATAAAGGACTTAAACATTGAAACGTACAACATTGCGCTGGGGAATAGATCCGATGTTGCGATGCTGTACGACTATAAACAAAAGGGTGGATCCGAGCACGCCTCGCTATACGAGTCAACGATTGCCGACATGTACCACGAAGAAACTCAGTGTTATCGAGTCGGTGTCGATACGATTGATGATGTAATGTCTAGGCTACGAATTGCGTCGATTGACTTACTGAAGATCGATACAGAGGGCAACGAACTGGCGGTATTGCAGGGCGCGATTAGCGCGATCAAGGAAAGACGCATTAAGGTCATTCAATTCGAGTTCAACGCTACCGACATCTATAGCCGCGTATTCCTCAGGGATTTTTTCGAGCTGCTGGAAGGATACAAGTTTTATCGTCTGATCCAAGATGGAAAGATCGCGTTTAATAAGTATGATGCGCTGACTTGCGAGATATTCGCCTTTCAAAATATTGTTGCGATAAGAAGCGACTTCGCGGCCGTTATTGACTGAACAGCCCCGCGGTTACATTAAAAGCAAAGAAACATGCGAAGCGGAATTTACGCGCGCGCCCACTGCACTTCGTAGTCCAAGCGATCCCATAAAGCCGCGAGTATGGGCGGATGGCTGCGTGCTAAGCGTCGAGGTATTCACAAGTGTTGCCGTGTCGTGATGCATTTCCGCGAGACGCGGTGTCTCGGCAACGAGTAGCGTAAGTCGTGATGCTGGATTGAGGTGCGGGACCGCCGCTTAATGCGGAACGATATGAATGAATGACAAGACGATTTTAATCCACAGCATCTGCGCCTTGTGGCCGAGTTTTGAATATGATTTAGATCTCGCGCAGAGGTTTCTAGATGAAGGATGTGTCGTAACGTTTCTGTTCTGCCGTGGCGAACTGAACAGTTGCCACGCAAATCCGCATGGAAAGCAACGGTTGTGCGTTGAATGCCGGTCGAGAAGGAGGCGTGGGATTAAGTGGCTAGCGTCGACTTGCGTTGCTGAGGAGTATTTAGATGGGCTAACGCCGGAACAAGAAGCCGCAATTGCAGCTGCGTCCACGCGGCGTTTCAACGATCGGAATGACTTGGATCAGTTCCACGTAGAGGACTCCGACATCGGCAGGGCGGCTTTGAGTACTATAATGACCAGACTTCGAGATCCCGACCCTGATCTTAAGAAGCACAGAAAACTACTGCGAAGTCTAATAGAAGACGCAATGCGCGCGCACTATTCCGTTAAGAATCACGTTAGCCGACATCGCCCGACAAAAATCATTGTGTATAACGGAAGGGAAGCGCCCTTACGCCCAGCCTTGCGAGTCGGACAGGGAGCAGGCGTCGAGACATTAGTGTATGAGCGATCTTTTCATGACCCACAGCGAATGTACATAACCGTTAACACGTATAACCAAGACATGGAATACGTTTCACGCAGCTATGAGCGTTTATTTGATGAGTCGCCTTTGCCATTCGACGAAAAACGGGTAAGTGCCGAGGAATGGTTCGATGGTAGGTTTCGCGGCCAAGCAGAGGCGGGGTACCCAACGTTCATTGAGAGGCAGCAACGCGGGCTTTTGCCTGCCTCATTTAATCGCGACAATTTTAATATTGCAATATATAACTCATCTGAAGACGAGTTTGGCGCTATTCCGGAGTCAAGGGGCATATATCAATTCCAGAAGGATGGCATAGACGCGATTGCAAGGGACTTGCGGATATACCCGCATGTGAAAGTGTATCTTCGTGTTCATCCGAACTTGCTAGGGGTGGACAATTGTTATATGCGGGAACTCCGCCTAATGGTAGAGACGCACTCGAATTTAGAGCTACTGGCGCCAAACTCGCCGGTCAGCAGCTACGACTTGATGGACGCGTGCGATGTGGTAATAACGTTCGGATCTACTATAGGTATCGAGGCATGTTACAGGAGAAAAATCTCCATCCTTGCCGGCAAACACTGGTTTCAAACGCTTGGCGGAGTCGTAAAGCCCGAACACCACGAAGACCTAATCGACATACTTAGGAACCTTATTGAGCGCGGCTGTGATGTTAGAGTCCCCACAGAACATCAGAGGTACTTGGCTGCGATCAAGTACGCCTTCGCCACGAAGCAGTCGGGAGTCCCGTTTAAGTACTTGCGCGTAGCGAATAATGGTCGTAATGATTGTTTTATCCTCCAAAAGGAAGGCGGAAGGAAAGTTTTAAAGGGGTTTATCGCTATAAGGATTGCTAATAGGCTGTTGGATGCGGCGCATAGCATTATGTTACGGGTATTGGCAGCGATTACTAACCCGCGTAAGGTCGTTCGCAAACTAATGTTGGCGGTGAGACCAAACGTGGTACGTCAAGGAAGAGTATGAGCAAAATACAGGATGTCGTGATCTCACCATTACGAAAGATTCCGGACGAGCGCGGATGCATTATGCATATGTTGCGTTCTGATGCGCCGCACTTCGAGAGATTCGGCGAGGTCTATTTTTCGACGGCGTATCCTGGCGTAATCAAGGGCTGGCATGAGCACACCATGCAAGTGCAGAACTATGCGGTCATATCGGGCATGATCAAACTCGTGCTGTATGACAATCGCGAGACGTCGCCGACATATAAAACCCTTATGGAGTTGTTCGTCGGCGAAGAAAACTATTGCCTGGTAAAGATTCCGACCGGCGTCATAAACGGGTACAAGTGTATCGGGACGAAGCCGTGCATCGTTGCGAACTGTTCCACGCTTCCACACATGGCAGGCGAGATGAAGCGCTATGACCCGCTTGGCACGGCGGTGCCTTACTCATGGCCGATTGAGATGAGATGATGAAGGTCTGCGTGGTTGGGGGATCCGGCTATCTAGGCGGGCAGGTTGCGGCGTATCTGAAGGAGACTGGTCACGAGGTGACGCTCGTATACAGAACTCCGCCGAGAGATTCTGGCGGACTGATGAAACGCGTCGATCGTTCGATACGCGGAGATTTGGCTGATCCGCGTTTTGTCCGCGAGGTGGCCACACTGCCTTTCGACTCGTTGGTGTACTGTGTTTCCCTCAATCATTTCCAATCGCAGGAAGATTTGGGCGCGGCGCTTGGCATAAACGTGAGTCCGCTGATCCAACTCGCTTCGCTTCTTTGCGACAGGCAATACTTCGGGCGGTTCGTTTACTTCTCGACGATGCAGGTATACGGAAACATCAAGCCTGGCGATCTGATTGACGAGACAACGCCTCTTCGCCCGCTGAACAATTATGGACTCACTCATTTGATGTGCGAGGAGACGCTTTCGTGCCTCAAGCGCTCAAAGGGGCTGGACGCCGTATCCGTGCGCCTGTCAAACGGCTACGGAGCGCCGGCTTTTGCGTCGAACGACTGCTGGTGGCTGGTCGTAAATGACCTATGTAGGACGGCGATCGAGAAGCGAAGAATAGAACTAAAATCCGATGGCACGCCGCAGCGCGACTTCATTCACGTTCGCGACATCGCGCGCGCGGTCGCGCTTCTGCTGGAGACGGATGCTCAGCTGCCGCCCGCGGTGAACCTCGCGTCGGGCGACACGCTCACAATTCGAGAGCTCGCGCATGCGGTTGCAGGCGTGGCGGAGAAGTCGGGCGCAGCGGTTCCAATCTTTCTGCCAGGCGGGGTGCAATCGGTGGCAGTGCCGTACGACGGTGACAAGTCAAGATTCAGGATACGTACGAGCGCTCTCGATTCATTCGGTTTCAGGACTTCGATTCCATTGACGCAGGGAATAGCGGATCTTCTTGAGTTCGTAAGACGCGTAGACGCAACGCGATAGGCACCGCAAGGTGCCACCAACGGGGAGCAAAATGAAGGTTGTTATTTTGGCGGGGGGGCTAGGGACGCGGCTCGCGGAACTAACAAGTGAATTACCAAAGCCGATGGTGGAAATCGGCGGGTATCCGATTCTCTGGCACATCATGAACGTGTATGCCAGCCAGGGGTTTAACGAGTTCATCGTGGCGCTCGGCTACAAAGGGCATGTAATTAAGGAATTCTTCCTCGACTACCACGCTCACCATTCCGACATTACGGTCGATCTCGCGAACGGCGCAGTGACGTTCGAAGAACCACATCGATTGAACTGGAAGGTGACGCTGGTCGATACAGGGGCAGATACGATGACGGGCGGCCGCGTGCGGCGGTTGCGCCGGTATCTTAGCGAGCCTTTCATGCTTACCTACGGAGACGGCGTGGCGGATATCAATCTCGCGCAGCTGCTCCAGAGCCACAGCGCCCAGCGGCGGATGATCACCCTTACTGCCGTTCATCCCACGTCGCGGTATGGCAAGTTGGAAATACACAACGATGACACCGTAACGCGGTTCGTCGAAAAGCCGGAGTTCGGCGGTGACTGGATCAACGGCGGTTTTTTCGTGATTCAACCCGACTTCCTCGAATGGATCGATGACGATCATACAGTGCTAGAGCGGGAACCGCTGGAACGGGCCTGTGCAAAAGGTCAGTTGAACGCCTTCAAACATCAGGGCTTCTGGCATTGCATGGACACTTTGCGCGATCGTAACGAACTAAATCAGCTCTGGGCGTCCGGGAAGGCGGGCTGGAAGATCTGGTGAACGCAGGACGAAGGGAAGGAATGAACAAGGCCGTACTATTCTTGACGTATCGCCGGTTCGAGACGACGGAGCGAGTTTTTAGTGCGATCCGGGATGCAAAGCCGCCGCGGCTGTACTTTGCGAGCAATGCACCCGATCCAACGCGCGCCTCGGACGTGGCGGCAGTCGAGGCTGTACGAAGTCTCGTGAAGCGCATTGATTGGCCTTGTGAAACGCATCGCCTTTTTCGCACGACTCATCTGCCGGTGAGATTATCGATTCCCTCGTCCGTGGACTGGTTCTTCGAGCACGAAGAGCAAGGCATCGTTCTGGAGGATGACTGCGTTCCTGGTCGGGACTTCTTCCGTTTCTGCGACGAGTTGCTGGATCGCTACAAGAACCATGCGGAGGTGTGGACCGTTACGGGAGACAACTTTCAGGAAGGCAATGTCAGAGGCCATGCTTCCTACTATTTCTCCCGCTACAACCACGTTTGGGGCTGGGCGTCGTGGCGCAGAGCGTGGCAGCAGTACGATGTAAATATGTCATTCTGGCCGGAGTGGCGAAAAACGCGTGAGTGGAAGAGGCTCTTCGACGACCGAGTCGAATGGAAGTACTGGACGAATATATTCGACCAGGTTTTCCGCGGTGACATCAACACATGGGATTACCAATGGCTGGCGTGCATGTGGTATAAAGGCGGGGTTACGGTGACGCCAAACGTCAACCTGGTTTCCAACATCGGTTTTGGCCCTGACGCAGCGAACACCAAGTCGGCGACGGTGCTGGACGGAATACCGGTATCACCGCTAGGCCGCGTCACTCATCCATCGGAAGTTACGCGACATATCGACGCGGATCGATTCGTATTCGACCAGCATTTCGGGGGGCAGAATTTGCGCTGGCCGCGATGGGGCGCGAAGAAAATCAAAGGATTGCTCCAGCGCATTCGACGCACGGTTGCCAGTTCATTACCTGTGGAAGGCGGACGTGGTCGCTGATTGCGGTGAACGGTCGATGGACGAACCAAAGACCATTGCAGTGGACTTAACGCCGCTTTCCCCGGGCGGGGCAAACGGGGGGGCGAAGGTCGTCGTGCTCGAGTTGCTGCACCAGCTCAGTGGTCTTGTGCCCCGCGGTCAATTCATACTGCTTACGCAGGCAGCATCGCACGAAGAATTGGCGTCGCTCGAACGGTCCAATATGCGCCGCGTGCTTACCGTTCATCGCCGGAGCAAGGCACCTTCCCGATCGGGCGTACGAGCTCTTGCGTCGCGGTTGCTTGTCCATTTGCCTCGCAAGTACGAAAGCCGACTGAGGCGTCGTTACCGCGACGCAAAAACGATATTGACGAGCCGCGCGCGGGGCGCATTGCTGCACGGAATGGGCGTCGATCTGCTTTTTTGCCCCTTTACAGTGCCGACTTATTGCGAACCCGGAATTCTGACGATATGCACGATCCACGATCTCCAGCATAAGGCCTATCCAGAATTTTTTTCCGCCGATGAAATAGAGCAGCGCGAGGAAATTTTTTTCGAAGTGTGTCGCAAAGCAACGGCCATAGCGACCGTATCGGAATTCTCACGAGCAGCTGTGCTTGCGCATGGCGGTCGCGGTCTTCCGCTCGTACGCACCATTCATCATCGATTGGCCCATAGGATGTCCTCTCAATCGCGCGATGGTCGCGCGTTGCAGCACCTTGGGCTAACCCAGCGACGATACTTGCTGTATCCGGCGAATTTCTGGAAGCACAAGAATCACGAGGCGCTGCTCGGCGCCTTTCGCGTGGCGTGCCATGAAAAGCTGGACGCGGACATCAAGCTGGTTTGCACGGGCGCGCCGGGGCCGCGCCTGGAGTGGCTGAAGGGCTTTGTTCGTAGCATGAATCTGGCCGAGCGCGTGGTCTTT